>JABLTR010082115.1_pt1 | contig 10544 bp, 8 predicted proteins | sample 7160071 | NCBI WGS metagenome assembly JABLTR01 (sample SAMN14651230, study PRJNA627086) | human gut metagenome | isolation source: feces | host: Homo sapiens
AGGGTCTGCATGGCGATCTTGAAGCCCTGGCCCTCCTTGCCCAGCAGGTTCTCCTTGGGCACGATGCAGTCCTCGAAGATCAGGTCGCAGGTGGAAGAACCGCGGATACCCATCTTCTTCTCCTTCTTACCAACGGAGAAGCCGGGGAAGGAGCTCTCCACGATGAAGGCGGAGATGCCGTGGTTGCCGGCCTTGGGGTCGGTCATGGCGAAGACGACAATGGTGCTGGCCACAGTGCCGTTGGTGATGAAGCACTTGGAGCCGTTGAGCACGTAGTGGTCACCCTCCAGCACAGCGGTGGTCTGCTGGCCGGAAGCGTCGGTGCCGGCGTTGGGCTCGGTCAGACCGAAGGCGCCAATCTTCTTGCCGGACAGCAGGTCGGGCAGATACTTCATCTTCTGCTCCTCGGTTCCGTGCTCATAGATGGGGGCGCAGCACAGAGAGGTGTGGGCAGACACGATGACGCCGGTGGTGCCGCAGACCTTGGACAGCTCCTCAACGCACATAGCGTAGGACAGCACATCGCCGCCGGCTCCGCCGTACTTCTTGGGGAAGTAGATGCCCATCATACCCAGCTTGCCCATCTTCTCCACGGTCTCCATGGGGAAGCGCTCCTCCTCGTCCAGCTCCTCGGCCAGGGGCTTGACTTCGGTCTCGGCAAACTCGCGGTACATCTTGCGGACCATCTCTTGCTCTCTAGTCAGATGAAAATCCATTTTCCAGTCCTCCTAAAACTTTTTTACTTGGAATAATCGTAGAAGCCCTTGCCGGATTTGACGCCCAACAGACCACCGCGGACCATCTTCTTCAGCAGCAGGGCAGGACGATACTTAGAATCGCCTGTCTCGTCGTACAGGGTGTTCATAATGGCCAGGCAGATATCCAGGCCGATGAAGTCGCCCAGGGCCAGAGGACCCATGGGGTGGTTGGCGCCCAGACGCATAGCCTTGTCGATGTCCTCGACGGAGGCGGTGCCGGACTCCACCAGACCGATGGCGTCGTTGATCATGGGGATCAGCAGCTTGTTGACCACGAAGCCGGGACCCTCAGCCACCTCAACGGGCTCCTTGCCGATGTCCTGAGCCAGCTTGTAGACGAAGTCGAAGGTCTCCTGGGGAGTGTTCACGCCGCGGATGACCTCGATGAGCTTCATGCTGGGCACGGGGTTGAAGAAGTGCATTCCGATGAGGGGGTGCTTCAGGCCGTTGCCCATCTCAGTGATGGACAGAGAAGAGGTGTTGGAAGCAAACACAGTTTCAGGCTTGCACAGCTCGTCCAGGCGATGGAACAGCTCCTTCTTGGGACCCATCTCCTCGGCGATGCACTCGATGACCAGATCGGCATCGGCAGCGGCGGACTCCTCTTCGACCAGCACGTTGGCCATGAGAGCGTCCTTGGTGCCCTGGGACATCTTGCCCTTGGCGACCCGCTTTTGCAGGGAAGCGTCCAGCTGTTCCTTATGGCGCTGGGCGGAGGCGATGCTGCTGGCGTACATCAGGGCAGTGTGCCCATTGGCGGCAAAAACCTGGGCGATACCACGACCCATGGTGCCGGCGCCGAAAATTGCAACCTTCATAGTGTTTCCTCCTAAAAAGTTGATTTCTAGCGGTCAAATCTAAAACAATTTGACGGGTTCTAAACAGTTTTGTTAGAAAATTAACAAACCAAGACCAGAAAAAGCGCAACACAGGGGAAAAAGCCTGTTGTTGCGGTGACCGGAAACGGCGAAACTGTTTATGTACCTTACAAATTATATCGTTTTTTCACGGGAGAAGCAAGGGGGGAGTCCCCTGGCAAAATACACAGTTTTTAACATCATATTTTCTCAAATCCGTCAAAATCACAGAGGTTTCACAGTGCGTCAGGAAGGGTTGTCCAAAGGGATGAAAAAATGGAATTTTTGCGGCAAAAAGATGGAATGCCCCGCCCTTCCCAAGGAAAAGGCGGGGCGGAAACGACAGCGCGGAACGGGTCAATTGAACATGTTGGTCAGGGTGATCTGGGTTAGGGTATCCTCCTCAAAGAAGAAGAGAATGGCAGGGCCCAGGCCCTCGTAGAAGTCCAGCTGGGACAGGTCGGTGATCTCGCCGGGGGTGTGGGTGCTGTAGGCCAGGTAGGTGAGCATGTCGGGCTCTTCCGGGTACTTGTCCCAGTAGTTGCCGGTGAGAGCCTCGGGGTAGGCTTCCAGCACCTGGGCCCGGGTGGCCCCCACCCGGATGCCACGAGGCGTGGCAAAATCGGTCCGGGTCACGTCCAGGGTGTTCAGGGAAAAGGCGTCCTGGTCCGCGTCATAGTAGCGCAGGGCGGTAAAACCATCCACGCTCCACCGGTCCCAGTAGCTGCCTTCACGATAAATAGGTTCCCAGTCCTCCAACACCTGGATGGTTGGGGTAGCCTCCCGGGAAGAGAAGAGCTCTGTCCAGACCCCGGGGCCGATGGGGATGGGATTGCCGTCCCGGTAGAGACAGACCCGGGGATCGCACCAGGTCATCAGGCAGAGGATGCTTTGCAGGGTGCTTTCCTGCTCGGAAAAACTGCCTGGGCCCACATCCGGCTCCCCTACCACCTGGATGCCGGAATCGTCCTTGGTCAGAATTAAGAGGAAGGGCTCGCCGGAGTGCCACTGGAGACCGCTGCCCCGGTCCTCATATACGGAGAGGGTGACGGGGTAGGCCATGGCGGAATGGGAAGGAAAGTCCATTTTTCCCTCATATGCCCCCACATCAATCCGAAGGTCACCTTTCTGAGGTTGGTCTGGCTGCTGGCGGGTGAGATAAATGCGGTTGCAGGTGCCGGGGGAGAGGTTGGGGAGGTAGTTGGCCAGAATGGCGGTCTCCGCCTCCTTCTGGAGGGTATCTGCCTGCCAGCGGTCGTGGCTGTCCAGCACCTGCCGGCTTACCTCCTCCAAAGAGCCCATGGCGCAGTCGTAAACGGTGGAGATGACCCCGGAGTCCTGGTTGAAGAGGATGTGGGCGGCAAAGTACAGCTCCTCGTTGGTGTCGGCCCGGGCCAGCAGGGTGTAGGCGGTTTCGGTGTCGCGCTGGCCGGGATAGACGAACTCGTCCGGGGTCAGGGACTGGATGGACCACAGAGCGGAGGAGTTGCTGGCTTTCAGGGGATTATAGCCGCTGTGGGTGAACTCCTCCAGCCAGACCCGGGTCTGATACATGACGCCGATGGGCAGCTCGTCCTCGGGAGCGGCGTAAAACAGCTCGTTGGAGTTGGGCGCCCACTGGGGACCGTCGCCGTTGATGACTGCATGGTCCGTCTGGGTGAACAGGTCCACGCCGCCGGGGGCGAGGAGGGCTTTCCGAGTCTGCCAGTAGGCCTCGTAGTCCTGCCTGGCCTGGGAATCCTCCGGGCGTAAATCCCCTTCTACCGGCCAGACCCAGGTGAAGTCGTCGCCGTCATAGCGAATGAGCCCCGCATCACCATAGGTGTGCCATTGATGGACGCTGTTGGCGGTATAAAGAAGGTAGTCCGCCCCATCTTTGGAGAAGGTGGTTGCGTGAGGCATGGCGCCCTCACCTCCGGTAAGGAAGATGGGGCCGGTAAGCTGGCCGCTGATCTGGTCCTGGACCCCCAGGACAAAGAAATAATCGGTATCGGTTTGCAGACGCACCGCACCCAGGGCTTTTCTCCCCTCGTCTGCGGGAATGCAGGCGATCAGCTGGGCCTCGGCGGAAGGGATATCGACCTGGGCCGGGGTGTCTGCCAGGGATTCCTGGGCAGCCCGAACCAGGGTATCCCGCAGGGACTCCTGGTCTACCCGGCCGGAGGCCACATCTGAGAGATACGGGGTGCTCTGCCGGCAGGAGACCAGGCCCCCGCACAGCAGGATGAGCGCGGCGGCCAGAACCAGCGCCCACAGGGGCGGCCGCTTTTTATGCCATTGGAAGATGCTGCGGATACGCTGCTCTGTCTCCCGGGCGGAGCCGGAGAGACGGGTAGTAAAGGGGGAGCGGGGGACGGGCGGCGTGGCCATACATAAGACCTCCCATCAGTCAAACATGTTGGTGAGGGTGATTTGAGTCAGAGTATCCCCCTCAAAGAAGAAGAGAATGGCGGGGCCGAAAGCGGGAGACTCCAGATCGGAGAAGTCGGTCACTTGATTGAGGTCATGCTTACTGGAAGGGATATAGGAGAGCATATCCGGCTCGTCTGGATACTTGCCCCAGTAGTTGCCGGTGAGGGCTTCAGGGTAGGCCGCCAGCACCTGGTCCCGGGTGGCCCCCACCCGGATGCCCCGGGGCGTGAAAAAGTCCTCCCGGGTCACGTCCAGGGTGTTCACGGAAAAGGTGTCCTGGTCCGCGGAATAGTAACACAGGGCAATAAAACCCTCCACGCTCCACCGCTCCCAGTAGCTGCCCTCACTATAAATAGGCTCCCAGCCATCCAGGATTTGAACTTCCGGCTCGCCGACATAAGCGGGATTAAACAGGTCGTACCAATTTCCCGGGCCAATGGGATTGGGGTAGCCGTCCCGGAAGAGACAGACCTCGATGTCCAGCAGATCCCAGGCGGTTTGGTGGATGATGTCTTTCATCTCCATTCCCTCGATGGAGAAGGATGCGGTGGGCTCGCCCAATACCCCCTGGAAGGAGCCGTCCTGGCCCCGGGACAGGACGATCAGGGAGCGCTGGGGAGCGGGCGTCCACTGGCCGGATAAGAACTGGCTGGTTTGAATCCAAAAGGCTACGCCGGTGGTCTCATAGAGAAGGGCTTCTCCGGCGTAGGTGACAGAATCCAAGGCCATGTCCCCCTCCTGGGGGTCCGCGGGCAGGTCAGAGAGCCAGTAAGTGTTGTGGAAGGGATCGGCCTGTTGGTAATAGGTGAGGATCTGTTCATCCCGAAGTGCGGTGTCGGCAGCTTGCGGGGCCCAGTCGGAGGTGGGGGCAAAGCCGCCCTCCGGCTCCCCGCCACTGAAATACCACTGCCGCCACAGGGGCGGGTCCAGGTCCACGCATTCCTCCGCCGGGACCAGGGGCGGAAGGTCGGTGACGGCGTACTGGTCATAGAGGGTAAAGGCGCCCCCGGACCAAATATAAAGGTTGTCCGCGCCGCTGACGAAGTCGGACACGGCATCGTCCCGGTCGTCCACCCGGGCGGTGAGATAGAAAATGGGCTGATCGTCCTCACCCATGCGGAAACCCTCCACCACCTGGTTCTGGATGCACAGGTCGGCTCCCGGGAGGTCCTGGTTCAAGGTGGGGTCATACTGGTCGGCCAAAGCCTGGCACAGGCTGTCCTCAGTCTGCCCGGCCAGGGTCAGGGCCTCTTCCAAAGTGACCTGCTGCCCGGTCTCCCGGTCCAGGACGAAGGAGGTGACGTGTCCGGTGTTCAGGTCGGTGTGAAAGACCTCACGGAAGAGGACCAGGCTCCAATAGCGCTGAGTCTGGGTGGGATAGAGAAGACAGTGGTTTTCCCGGCTGGACAGGGAGGCGTCCAAGGTGCCATCCAGCAGGGGTTGGTACTCCTGTTTCAGCTGGGCCAGGGCCTGGTTGATGTCGGTCACGCCCTGAGGGGGCTGCGCTTCGGCGGACACGGCCAGGGCGGGGATCTCAATGTAGTTCCCCAGGGCGTCGTAATGCTGCACATCCATGACCAGGGACACAGCCGGTCCCCGGTTTTGGCAGGAGACCAGGCCACCGCAAAGGACGATGAGGAGCAGAATGGGCAGGAGAAGCAGCACCGGCGGACGGCGCTTCTTCCATTGGACGATGCTGCGGATGCGCTGCTCCGTCTCCCGGGCGGAGCCGGAGAGGCGGGTGGTGAAGGGGGAGCGGGGAGGAGAATTCATGGACATGACGGGCTCCTTTCTCCAACGGTGAGATGGGAACTCAGGGAAGATTACCCTCCCGCAGGGCCTGGGCGTTGCCCGAGGTGAGGGAATACCAGGAGATGGTTTGCTCCTGGGCCCCCTCCAGCTGGCTGTCCAGCCAGGCCTGGTAGTCGGACTGATCCACCGGATGACTGTAATCCAGACCGTCGGGGGACATGATGTAGTAGACCATGCCCGTGTTGCTCACATCTGTTTCGGCGGGATAGGGAATGTTGTTCCAAAGTGGGTTGGTTTCTCCGAGGCTGCGGTCCCAGGCGTCTACCATTGCCGTCATCTCATAGCGGTCTGTTTGGGGATCGTAGCGGTATAGGGAGTAGGGCCAGAAGGATTCCCCCGCCATTCCCTGGCTGTGATGGGCGTATACCTGAATGAGACCGTTGTCGTAGAAGGTCAGGGTGGGAAATTCCAGCAGCTGGATGCCAAGGCTCCCGTCCTCCTGGTAGGAAAGAATGTAGGCGGACATGCCGGCGGTGTAAGTGTTGGAGCAGGAGAACAGCAGCTCCTGCCGTCCGTCGCCGTCCACATCCTGCACGGCAAAGGAGTCCATGGACAGGTCTCCGTCAAAGGGCTCGTAGACCGCGCCGTCAGGGAAGGTGTAGGTGGAGAGCAGGGTGTTGACCGCGTCGGCAAAGGCATCTCGCTGGTCCTGGGTGAGCCCGGGGTTTTCTACCGGGGTGAAGCCCCCTTGGGGCGCTCCGCCCTCCTGGCTCCACTGATACCACAGAGGCGGGTCGAAGAGCTGGAGCTCCTCCGGGGGAATGAGGAGAGCGGCATTGGAGGCCAGGGGGTTATAGTGGGACCAGGTGCCCTGAGAATAAGTTAAAAGGTACTGCCAGGGGTCCAGAGAGGCAGTGTCCGGGGTCTTGAGCTGGGCCGGGCAGGAGAAATAGAAGTCCACGTCACTGTCCTCCCGCAGGCGGAAGCCTTCCAGAGCGGGCTGCCCGGCGGTGAGCTGGGCGGCGGATTCCGGGGTTTTGGCCAGTTCATCGTTGAGAAAGACCTGGGCCTGCTGGGAGAGCTCCTCCAAAGTGGTCCCGGCCAGGTCCAGGGCTTCCTCCTGGGAGACCAGGCGGTCCTCCTTCCGGTCATAGACCAGGGTGAAGAGACTGCCGTCGCTGCCGTAGTCGGAGGAGCCCTGGTAAAACACCAGATTATAGCAGCGGTCCGTCACCGCGGGGAAGAAGAGACAGGTGGTTCCGCCGGGCTGTGACTGGGGGTCGGGGAGCAGGGGGGCGTACTGCTCCTTGAATTGAGCGAGGGCGTTGTTGACCTGCTGGGCGCCGGGGGAAAGCTCGCCCTGGGCGGTGAGCCGGGGAATTTCCACCATATTATTTTGGGTATCGTAATACTGCACATCCATGACCAGAGAAACATCAGTTCCCCGGCTCTGGCAGGAGACCAGACCGCCGCACAGGACGATGAGAAGCAGAGCGGTCAGGAGAAGCAGCACCGGGGGACGGCGCTTTTTCCATTGGACGATACTGCGGATGCGCTGCTCTGTCTCCCGGGCGGAGCCGGAGAGACGGGTGGTGAAGGGGGAGCGGGGCATGTGGGGACGCATAAAGACGCTCCTTTCGGTCTGTCAGCGCTGGGCGGCCTGAAGCCGCTCCACCGCCTGGAGGATGGTTTCTCCGTAAGCGGCGTGCTCCTCCCGGGGCAGGCGCTTCAGGGCGGCCTCGTCGCAGGCCAGCTCGGTGTCCCGTTCCAGGGACCGGGCCATGAGCCACATTACAGGATTGAACCAGTGCAGGGCCCGGACCCACAGAGCCAGGGCTTTGAGCCAGATGTCCCGGCGCTGGTAGTGGGTCAGCTCGTGGAGCAGGGCGTACTCCAGCTGTTTGTCCGGCAGGGATTCCTGGGGCAGCAGCAGGGTGGGATGGAAAAGCCCCGCCAGCATGGGCACCGTGAGACCGGGACAGGTGCGCAGCTTGGGCAGCTGGTTCAGGCCCAGGCGGCGGCCCAGGTTGTGATACAGGTGCAGGACCTCACCCCGGGGGACCGGTTCCGACCAGCGGCGCAGATACCGGCGCAGCCGCAGGTGGGCAGCTGCGTTCCATACCAGCACGCCCGCGCACCCCACCAGCCACACAGTCAGCAGGACCTGGTCCATGGAAAGGGTGGGCTGTTTGGCCTCCGGGGTGGAATTCGTGACAGGAGGAAGCGGGCTCTGGCCTTGGCTGGAAGTGCCGCCGTCCGTGTGCCCGGGAGCGGGAGAGGAGGTCTGCCCCTGGGTTTGATTCTCCGAAGGGGTAGTTTGGAGATAGAGGGGCCACTCCCGTTCCAGAGAGGGGGCGGACAGCTGGATGGGGGCGGTGGGCTGCTCCTGCTGAGGCAGCAGGGGCAGGGGGATGGCCAGGCGCAGGCACAGCAGCAGCCAGCCGATGCAGCGCCACTTGGCCGCGTACCGGGTGCGGGTGAGAAGGCCTGCGGCCATGAGGATCAGGGCCACAGCTCCGCCGCCCAGGGAGAGGGCGGCCAGGTGGAGGAGAAAGTCAGCCATGGGACCCTCCGCTCAGTTCGTCCAGCAGGGAGCGCAGCTCCTCTACGTCCTTACGGTCCAGCCCGCCCTTGGCCAGGGCGGCCACAAAATTCCGGGGGGAGCTGCCGTACAGCCGGGAGAGGACGCTGCGGCTGTCAAAGGCCAGGTAGTCCTCCCGGGAGACCAGGGGGGTATAAAGATTGCCCTTTCCCTCCCGGCGCACCGAGACAAACCCCTTCTCCGCCAGGCGGGACAGGTAGGTGTTTACCGTGTTGCTGGCCCAGCCAAACTCCACCAGGGCCTGGTCCAGGGCGGCCCGGGGCACATCCTCCCCCAGAGACCACAGGGCCTTCATCACTTCCAGCTCCGTATCGGGCAGACGCTTCATGCCATCATCTCCAATTTACTTCAAATGTAGTGGTTAATTATATACTACACTTGAAGTAGAAAAGAATCAAGTTACAGACTGATGACAGAATAAAAAAGGCCGCGGACAAAATGTCCGCGGCGGCGTGAAGGCATGACATGATTTAAAGTAAGAGCTGGCCGTTGATCTCCAGGCGGAAGCTGAGGGAGAGCTGCTCGGCAGCCCGGCGGCACAGCACCATCCGCTGAAGGAAGATCTCAAAGTAGTCCATGACGGCGCAGACCTGGGTGTTGATGGACAGAGACAGGGTGATGGTCTTGGCCTGGGTATCCAGCAGCACCTCGGAGCGCTCCACGGAGTAGTTTACCCGGTCGTGGATATCAAAGGTAGCCATATTCTTGTTCCGCACCCGGCTGCGGCGCACGTCGGTCTTGTCCGCCAGAATGAGGGCGGCGGCCACGGCGTTGACGGGGAAGGCGGTGGAGTCGTCGTGGTGGCCAATGGCGGTGATGACGGCGGCCACGTTGGCGGGCTCCATGCCCATGTTGTCCAGAATGCAGAAGGCCATGGTGGCGCCGCTGATGGCGTGGTCGTGGCGGTTGACCACGTTGCCGATGTCGTGCATAAAGGCGGCGATGCGGGCCAGCTCCACTTCCCGGGGGCTGTACCCCAGCTGGGTGAGGATGTCGGCGGCCACCTGGGCGCACTTGGTCACGTGGGCGAAGGAGTGCTCCGTGAAGCCCAGAGCGGTGAGGGAGGCGTCGGCCTGGGTGATGTAGGTGCGGATCTCGGGGGAATTGCGCACCATATCAAAGGTAACCTGCATGGCGGGCCTCCTCTCTTAAATATCTCGGATGTCGTAGGGGGTGGTCTGGTACACGTAGTAATTGAGCCAGTTGGTGTAGAAGAGCTGGGCAGCGGAGCGCCAGCGCACCAGCGGGGGCTGGGTGGGGTCGTCGTTGGGGAAGTAGTTGTCAGGGACGTTGATGTCGATGCCCTTGTTTATATCCCGGAAATACTCGTTGGCCAGGGTGTCGGGGTCGTACTCGGGGTGGCCGGTGATGAAGAAGCGGCGGTTGTCCTGGCTCTTTACGGCAAAGACCCCCGCCTTCTCGGAGACGGCCAGCAGCTGCAGCTCGGGGACCGCCAGCACGTCCTCCAGCTTGTTCTCGGTGTACCGGGAGTGGGGGACATAGAACACATCGTCAAAGCCCCGGAACAGGGGGGAGCGCTTGCGCACCACGGTGTGGGGGAAGACGCCGAAGAGCTTCTTGCCCAGGTCGTACTTGGGGATCTTATAATGGTAGTACAGACCGGCCTGGGCGCCCCAGCAGATGTGCAGGGTGGAATGGACGTGGGTCTTGGTCCACTCCATGATCTCGCACAGCTCATCCCAGTAGTCCACGTCGGTGAAGTCCAGGTTTTCTACGGGGGCGCCGGTGATGATCATGCCGTCGTACTTCTTGTCTTTGATCTGGTCAAAGGTTGTATAGAAGGAGGACAGGTGGCTGGCGTCGGTATTCTGAGAGACGTGGCTCAGGGTATGGAGCAGCTCCACCTGGACCTGAAGAGGAGAGTTGGACAGCTTGCGCAGCAGCTGGGTCTCGGTAACGATCTTGGTGGGCATCAGATTCAGAATCAGCAGATTCAGGGGACGGATGTCCTGGTGCATGGCCCGGAACTCCGTCATAACGAAGATGTTTTCCCCCTCCAGAGTAGCAGTAGCGGGGAGAGAATCGGGGATTTTAATGGGCATGGGAAAGACCTACCTTATATATAAATAGAATTCATGAAAACAGGGTATCATAAGCGGGGAAGATGTGCAAGGGATATTTCAGGGCCGGGAACAGGGTCTC
>JABLTR010008654.1_pt1 | contig 10526 bp, 10 predicted proteins | sample 7160071 | NCBI WGS metagenome assembly JABLTR01 (sample SAMN14651230, study PRJNA627086) | human gut metagenome | isolation source: feces | host: Homo sapiens
GATGATATGGTTTCCTTTGTATATTATACCATATTACAACTAAATTAAAATGGGTATTATTCATATAATTTATTTTCATTGGGTGTGTAAAAAAACCATATTATTTTTCGCCCTGGTTTTAAAGTCATAGATGATATTATTCTTCCCTTTTCAGATATTCCCAAGGGTCTGTATGCTCACCATTGACCCTTACCTCAAAATGACAGTGGCTTCCCGTGGCATATCCAGTGGAGCCGCAGTAGGCGATGACCTGTCCCCTTTTTACCTGGTCTCCACATTCAACTGCAACTTCGCTGTTATGAGCATATAAAGTGGATATCCCGCCGCCATGGTCTATTATGACAGTATTTCCATATCCCTTTATCCAGCCGGCGTTTATTACCTCTCCATCCTCAGCGGCACATATCTCATAGCCTTCTGGAGCAGGTATATCTATCCCAGTGTGGAACTCATAGCCGTTTCCAACAGGGCTTACCCTTCCAACATATCCGCTGCTGACATAATATCTTCCCTCCACCGGCCATTCCAGTTCTCCTCCGGTGTATGTGTCCACAAACTCTTTATTTTCCTCTATATTCACTATTATATCATATACCCTGTCAGCTGCCTCTTCCAGCTCCTTAAGGTCAGCTTCTGCCTCAGAGGCGTTTTGTCTGTATTCGTCAAGCAGTCTGTTTTTCTCCTCATAAAGTACAGCCATTTCAAATTCCTTTTCGGTCTTGAACTTTTCCAGAGCTTTCTTTGCCTCGGTCTTTTCCTCTATTTTTTGCAGTTCTTCTTCCAGCTGTTCTTCCCTTTCCTTGAGTTCTTCCATAAGCTCGGAGTCATATCGCATTATATCTTCCGTATACTGCCTGTAAAAACTGTAATCAGATAAATTTTTGCAGTTTGCAATAATATCAACAATGCTCGTCTTGTCGTTCTCATATATATACCTGAGCCTGTCCGATGCCTTCTCAAGCAAAAGGCGGCTTTCTTCCTCCGCCGCCTCAAGTTTATTCCTGGCCTCATCTATTTCCAGAATCACCTGCATTAGACTGCTGTCTGTCCTGTCTATATCCACTTGAGCCTCAGACAGTCTCATATCAAGATCAGCTATTTCCTCTTTGATCTCATCCTGCATACTGTAATTGTCCTCAAGTACAGTCTTTTGCACTTCTTCATCATATACAAGCTGTTCATATTCATCTTTAAATTCATCAAGGGTCTTTCCGCTGGCATTGAATGTTATAAAAAACACAGATAATACAGCGGCTGCTGCTTTTATGTATTTCATTATCATATCTCCTGTAAATTTTTTACAGAGACATTATATCATTTACCTGATGTCAAAAAATAAAAAGACTTCGACCCATTATTTCTCTTTTCTGCAAAAACTACTGAACAATAAAAACAGGACGGATAAATCCGTCCTGTTTAAGTCATATTTTAAGCCAAAATACTGCAAAGCTCTGTAACAGCCTTTTCTTCGTCTTCACCTGTAGCAACTATTGAAATTGTGTCATCTTCCTTGATCGCCAGAGAAATAGTTCCCATAATACTTTTTGCATTGATTCTTTTTTCGTCTTCTTCGATGCTGATTTCGCTTTTAAACTGACCAGCACACTGAACTAAATAAGCGATCTGTCTTGTGTCAAGAGTATTCTTTACTTTAATCGTTTTGCGTACCAACTTCTTCACCCATTTCCTCTCTTAAAGAATCCGCAATTTCTGCCAGTTTTCTCAGCCTGTGGTTTACACCCGACTTTCCAACAGGCGGATTGAGCAGCTGACCAAGTTCCTTCAAGCTCAGGTCAGGATACTCCAGCCTCAGATGAGCCATATCGCTCAGAGATTGCGGCAGCTGTGATAAATCCATTCTTTTCAGTATCAACTCAATATCTTCTATCTGTCTTACAGCAGCATTTACGGTCTTATTAAGATTTGCGGTCTCACAGTTAACCTTACGGTTGACATTGTTTCGCATATCCTTAATGATCCGTATGTTTTCAAGGTCAAGAAGAGCTTTATGTGCCCCCATAATGTTAAGCAGATCTACGATCTGTTCCCCTTCTTTTAAATACACAATGTAATGCTCTTTGCGTTTGACTATTTTGGCATCCAGCCCAAATGAGTTGATCAAGTTTTTAAGGTCTTCGCTGTAAGGCTCGCTGGAACATGCAAATTCCAGGTGATACATTTTTTCAGGATCGGATATCGACCCTGCTGCAAGAAATGCTCCCCTTATATATGCTCTCTTACAACACACACTATTGACAATAAGCTCATCTATCCTCTGGGATATACGGCAGACTCCATTTTCTGTCTTAAGTATGCCGCAGGCCTGAAGCATTTTTTCAGCTTGTCTGTCATTATTAATAAAGAGCATATAAACCATATTCTTTTTCAGCTGACTGTTTCGCCTAGTCAAAACCTCACTGTCTATATTAAAAGTTTTTTTCAGTAATGTAAAGTACTTTCTGGCAGCGGCAGGATTTTCAGTTTGTATTTTTACACAAAATTTTTCGCGATTATTAGCAATATGTCCACACATATTCAGGATTGCCGACAATTCTGCTATGTTGCAATGTCTTGCATTCCCAAAATGATGCGATAACTCGCTTTTCACATTAGATGAAAATGACAAAGTTTTTACCTCCCGCCTGTATTTCTATAAAAACACTGTAATTTTTTGTATAAGTATTATTTTTATAATCTTTTGGTTTTAGAGTCTTTTTCTATATCATTATGATTTATGATAACACTGTGGGTCTTCTTAAGTCTGTTATATATTTCATTGGCCAGCGTAACTGATCTATGCTTTCCTCCGGTACATCCGATGGCTATAACAAGCTGGTTCTTTCCTTCCTTAATATAGAGTGGTATGAGAAATTCCAGCATATCCGAAAGCTTGTCCAAAAATTTCCTGCTTTCATCAAAGCCCATAACATAATCTGCCACCGGCTTGTCATTTCCAGTAAATTCTTTAAGTTCCTGTATATAATAGGGATTTGGTAAAAACCTTACATCAAATACAAGGTCAGCATCCATTGGTATCCCATACTTAAAGCCAAATGAACATACCTTTATTATAAGTGAGTCAAAGGAATCATTATCCTTAAATATTTTATCAATCTGGACCTTTAATTCCCTGGTAAGGATACTGCTCGTATCGATTATATAGGTCGCACGCTGCCTAACGTCGGCAAGCATCGCTCTTTCCTTCCCTATACCGGTCTCAAGGGAACCTCCCCTTGAAAGCGGGTGGGACCTTCTGGATTCCTTATATCTCTTTATAAGCGTAGCGTCGGAAGCATCGAGATAAAGTATCTCATAGTCATAGCCTTCATCCTTAAGTTCCTTAAGTCCGGCAAAAAGATCTCCGAAAAGCTTTCCGCCCCTAATATCTATTCCAAGAGCGACTTTGTCTATGGAGCCGTCCTGCTCAAAACAAAGCTGAGAAAATTTTGTTATAAGCGCAGGCGGAAGGTTATCTACACAGAAAAACCCAATATCCTCAAGGAATTTTAAAACCGTTGTCTTTCCGGCGCCTGACATTCCAGTCACAATAACAAATTTCATACCCGCTCACCTCTTTCTGAAATCTATAATTTTGTCTATTTATTTCCTATGAATCTGACTTCAGGCTCAAGCCTAACGCCAAATTTATTATACACCGTTTCAATACAGCAGTCCATAAGCTCCAAAATATCACTGCTTGTGGCATTTCCTGTATTGATTATAAATCCCGCGTGTTTTTCAGATACCTGAGCTCCTCCTATTGTCTTTCCCTTAAGTCCTGAATCCTCAATGAGTTTTCCGGCAAAGTATCCTTCCGGCCTCTTGAATGTGCTTCCAGCGCTGGGATAATTCAAGGGCTGTTTGTCCCTTCTTCTGGCGGCAAAATCAGCCATTTTCTCCTTTATGGCTTCTTTACTGCCTTCCTTAAGCTCAAATTCAGCTCCTATGACTATATATCCTTTCTTTTCAATGACTGAACTCCTATAGGAAAGCTCAAGCTCATCCTTTGAAAGTCTAATTATCTCACCATTTTTATTTATGACATCGGCTCCAATGATTACATCCTTTATTTCTCCATCGTAGGCTCCGGCGTTCATAAATACCGCTCCTCCAACGCTTCCTGGTATGCCTGAGGCAAACTCAAGCCCTGTAAAGCCATTGTCTGCTGCGGCAGCTGAAAGCGATGATAAAAGAGCACCAGCCTGGGCATATATTTTTCTTCCTTCGACTGTTATTTTATTCATAAGTGAGCCTATCTCAATGACCACACCCTTAAATCCCTTGTCCGATACAAGAAGATTTGAACCGTTTCCTATTATTATATAATCAATATTTTCTTCCTTAAGTATATCAACGGCCTTTATTATATTCTCAGCACTGTCAGCCTTAACATAAACATCAGCCTCTCCTCCGGTCTTAAAGGAAGTATGATTCTTCATTGGTTCATTAATATAAAATTCCTTAAATACTGCCTTAAGTCTGTTTGTGTACATATATGACACCTCACTTAAAGATTAAGTCTCTGTTTGATATTGTTGGCAGGGTAATCAAGACGTCTCTGTCTATGGTTTATGGCCGCTGACTCACATATGACAGCGACATTTCTGCCTGGACGCAGAGGTATTGTCTTACATACTATCTTATTGCCAAGTATCTCGATATATTCCTCCTCCAGGCCAAGTCTGTCGTATATCTCTCCGCTGTCCCAGTTTACAAGTTTTATGACTATATCTATATTCTGTGACGCCTTGACAGCGCCGGCTCCATAAAGCTCATGCACATCGAGTATTCCTATGCCCCTCAGTTCTATTAGGTACCTTATGAGTTCAGGGCAGGTTCCCATGAGTGTTTTATGGGATATCTTCCTTATCTCAACAGCATCATCGGCAACAAGACGGTGTCCCCTCTTTATAAGCTCCAGAGCAGCCTCACTTTTACCGATACCGCTCTCTCCTATTATGAGAAGTCCCTCGCCATATACATCAACAAGAACTCCGTGCATTGTTATCCTCTCCGCCAGTTCTGTATTGAGCCATTTTGTAGCCTCGCTATATAACTCAGATGCTCCGTCAGCTGTCCTGAAAACCGGGACACCATATTTTTCGGCAAACTCATATATTTCCGGGAATGGGTCCAGGGATCTGCAGAAAACCATACATGGTATATGAAAGCTGAACAGCTTGTCCAGTATTTGTCTTCTTACTTCGGAAGTCTGTCTTCTCATATAAGTATGCTCTATACGTCCTATTATCTGTATTCTTGTATTATCAAAATGGTCAAAAAATCCTGTAAGCTGCAAAGCCGGCCTGTTAACGAATTTCTGGGAGAGCGTCCTTCCTTCAAGCTCGATCTTAGGCGTAAGATTCTCCAGCTCAAATTCATTTACGAACTTTTCCAATGCTATAGTAGTCTGTGATGCCATTTTTATTCTCCTTTACTTTATACCTCGGAAAAACGCATACACGCTTTCCGCTGCCTTTATGGTCATTCCTTCTGCCTCAAGGAGCTCTTCAACTTCAGCGTTTTTGATACCTTCGATATCTCCGAACCTCTTCATAAGAGCTTTCCTTCTCTTAGGTCCGATTCCTTCGATATCATCCAGTATGGAATGTACCTGTCTCTCATTTCTAAGCTGTCTGTGATACTCTATGGCAAAACGATGGACCTCATCCTGTATCCTTGTAATAAGCTTAAATCCTTCAGAATTTGGCTTTATTTCTTTTTCCTCATCATTGTAGAGCAGTCCCCTTGTCCTGTGCCTGTCATCCTTTACCATACCGCATACCGGAACATAAATGCCTACATTATCCATAGCCTTTAATGCTGCGGTTATCTGGGTCTTGCCTCCATCCACCATTATCAAATCCGGGAGCCTGGCAAAGCTTTCGCTCTCATTCTTTTCCCTGGCATAGTGGGACAGTCTTCTTGTGATTACTTCTTCCATGGATGCAAAATCGTTTGCTCCTATGACGGTTTTTATTTTAAATTTCCTATAATCGCTGTTTTTAGCCTTTCCGTTTTCAAATACCACCATTGAGCCAACGGACTCAAAGCCCTGGGTATTTGATATATCGTATGACTCTATCCTGACTGGTATTTTGTCCAGTCCAAGTATATCCTTTATTTCCTCCAGAGCTCCAATGGTCTGTCTCTGTTCTTTCTTTATCCTCTCGCCTATCCTCTCAAAGGTTATGGCGGCATTTCCTGCCGCAAGCTCTACCATTTTGTGCTTCTCACCTTTTTTAGGAACAGTTATGGTCACCTTTGAGCCTCTCATGCTTTCCAGCAGCTCGATTATGGCTCCCTCTTCTTCGGGGACAAGTTCTTCCTCAAGTATCAGTTCCTTAGGTATATATGCCGTACCGCTGTAAAACTGCTTTACGAACTGGGTCATTATGCCGCTGCGGTCAATATAATCAGGAGCGTTTATGAGGAAATGCTCCCTTCCTGAGAGTTTTCCTCCCCTTATGAAAAATACCTGCACAAGAGCCTCATCCATGGCCCTTGAAAAAGCGATAACATCACTGTCACCGGCTCCGCTGTTGGTTATCTTCTGTTTCTCCATTATTTTTTTGACGCCGGCTATCCTGTCACGGTATGAAGCAGCCTTTTCAAAATCCATTTTGTCAGAAGCATCATACATCAGCTCCTCAAGGTACTTTATTATATAGTCATACTTTCCCTCCAGGACAGCGATCACTTCATCAACTATTTTATTATATTCTTCCTTGGATATAAGGTTGTCACAGGGAGCCGCACACTGTCCTATGTGATAATTAAGGCAGGGACGTTCCTTTCCGATATCCTTCGGAAGGTTTTTTCTGCATTTCCTTATGGGAAAGAGCTTATTTATAAGCTCAACGGTCTCCTTAGCCGCCGTGGCATCAGTTATAGGGCCAAAATAACGGCTTTTATCCTTTACATATTTTCTTGTTATGAATATCCTGGGATAGTCTTCATTCGTTGTGACCTTGATATAAGGATATGTTTTGTCGTCCTTGAGCATTACATTATATTTAGGACGATGTTCCTTTATAAGATTACACTCTAAGAGCAGAGCTTCCATCTCTGAGTCTGTAACAATATATTCAAAATAAGCTATGTGTGACACTAAAGCCGTTGTTTTTGCTGTCTTGCTCTTACTGTTTTGAAAATACTGTCTGACCCTGTTCTTAAGATTGACAGCCTTTCCGACATATATTATCTCATCGGATGAATCATGCATTATATATACTCCAGGTTTATCCGGCAGTTTTTTCAATTCTTCACTGAAGTCAAACATCTGTATTCTCCCGTAAAATTTAGTGTATGATATTCAAGAATGCCCCCTCAGACGAGGGGGCATCAAACGCCTGCTCAATCACTATGATTGATACCACTCTTATTATGTTACATCAATTATACTTCATAGCCGTTATTTTTTCAACTTCTGCTTAGGCTATTTAGATAACAATTATATTTCAAAAAATTTAAGATCTCATTTCATCAAACCACAGTTTCCAATGAAAAAAGTTATTTAACAGCCTTATTTAAAATAAAATAATAATGAAACAACTCCGGAGAAGTACACAATGTATAAGAAAAGCATAGTAAAAGGCGCCATTATACTTACAGCAGCCAACCTTATCACCAGGGTGATGGGATTTTTTTACCGAATATATATGTCCGACGCCATTGGCTCGGAAGGCATAGGCCTATATCAGCTGGTCATGCCCATATACCTGCTCAGCTGGAGCATAACAAGTTCCGGCTTTTCCACTGCTGTCTCACGGCTTACGGCATCCCTTAACGCTAAAAAACGTTTTGCCGATACCCATAAGATAATAGCCGTTTCCGTATTTATGTGTATACTGCTTAGTATAGCTGTATCTGTCTTTATGTTTTTTGGAGCAGATTTCGCTGCTGAATACATAATCAAGGACACAAGGACAGCCATATCCCTTAAAATACTGGCCTTTGCCATTCCATTTATGGCCTGCGGATCCTGCATAAGGGGATATTTTTTAGGAGCACAGAGACAGAGCGTCCCAGCTGTCTCTCAGATACTTGAACAGACCATAAGAATTGCCTCGATACTTGTGCTTGCGCCTATGCTGGCAGCAAAGGGTCTTGAGTATGCCTGCGCGGCAGCCGTTATCGGTGTTCTTCTGGGCGAGGCTTTTTCCTGTATATTTACTATAATAAGCTATGGATTTTTAAAGCAGGACCCCAAAAGCGGAAAGGCTTCAGATATGAGAGCTCATAGATGTGCTATGCTTGTACTTTCCATGGCTGTGCCTCTGGCAGCCACAAGGATAAGCTCATCTCTCCTATCAGCCTATGAAAACATTCTTATCCCGCATAAGCTGAAGGTCTTTGGAGAAAGTGCCGAAGCTGCCATGAGTATTTATGGAAATCTCCACGGTATGGTCCTCCCTCTCATTCAGCTGCCTTCTGCTCTCTTAATGGCTCTGGCCACAGCGATGATGCCGACCGTTGCTGAATCAGCGGCTGTTGGCAATAATAGGAGAATATCTTCAGCAGCATCCAAAGTATTGAAATTTACAGCGATAATTGGCATTGGCACCGCCTGTCTTTTTGCCGTATTCCCCACTGAAATAACAAAAACTGTATATGGCAGAACTGATCTTGGCATGCTTCTTTTAAAACTTGTTCCCATATGCCCTCTGCTGTATATAAACATAGTCCTTGGCGGAATACTTAATGGTCTTGGAAAGCATATATTTATTTTCAGAAACAATATGATAGCATCTATGATAAACATATTATTCATTTATTTTCTCATGCCGTTGTTCGGTATAGATGCCTATATCGCAGGCCTTCTTGTGAGCCTTGCCGTATCATCCATAAGTGCTGTAATCAAGACAAAGACTTTGACAGGCATCAAGCTGAATATTGTAGATATAATCATAAAACCTCTTGTTTCTGCAGCTGCCGCCGGACTTCTTGCAAAATATCTACTTGGCTGTATCGATCCATCTAAGGCCGCATACATAGTTTCAGGCATCATAATGCTTATACTGTATATCATATTTTTATTTGCCTGCGGAGCTCTGGATAAAAATGATTTAAAATATCTCAAATACTGAAAAATATAAAAGGCGGCTTATTGCCGCCTTTTTATCACTTAAAATAATTCTGTATATTATTAAATATCTCAATGGTAAAGCTTATGGCCGATGAAGCTGCTCTGCTGTCGTCAGGAGCCTCAAATTCCTGTTCAATGCTCATAACTATCTGGCCGATTTTTTCGGCACTCAGCATATCTCCAGTCATATCAGTGAATTTTCTCATATAATCCACATACACCCTCTTGCCAATGAAAGTATCCAGATAATCGCCGTTTCCTACCTTCTGTCCTGCCAGATTTCCCAATGTATCAAGTATCTTCTTTGTAAGCCCTCCAATGGCTGCCCTGGTAACAAATACAAAATATGTGTAGTATACCAGGTAATTTTCCCTGTTGAATTCCCTGTTTTCGTTTCTGTATAAATTCTCCATATATCCGGTGTACTCGTCAGCTATGTTATAAACTATTTTTTCATTTTCGTCACATTCTATATTTCCGATCTTCATTTTTGTCCTCCCGGTATTTCGGCACCCTGTGGAACCATAAATTTTAGGCACCTTTTATTTATTTTAAATTCAGCTTTTTTAAAATCAAATATTTCTCCGTCAACGCTTACTTTTGTGCTTGTTTCAAATTCAGCAGTCAATGATTCAGTTCTCCTATATGTAATAAAACTCTCTGCCCTTGGGTCGTTTAAATATGTTCCATCCCTATATCCCTTAAGCATTGATAACAGCTTTAACCTGCTTATTTTGTCTATTACCGCCACATCTATATATCCATCGGATATATCCGCAAATGGCGATGATCTGAATCCTCCTCCGCAGTATCCGGCATTGGCTATGGTACAAAGCAGCTGACAGCCTTCGTAAGTATATCCATCATCAAATTTTATACTTACTTTCTGTCCCCATTCTCTGAACATTTCCTGTGCCGCTCCGCATACATAGGCCATTGGTCCTGAAACGATGCCATTTTTTATTTTAGCGGCGTTTATGACCACATTACAGTCAAATCCTATATTTGCCATATTTATAAAGTTCACCGGACTGCCATTATCAAAAACTGCTTTTATGGTGTCTATTTTTATTTCTTTTCCATTGAGCTGGGAATCTATATCCAAAAAAGCTTCCTCATCGCCAAAATATCTTACAAAGTCGTTGCCTGTCCCCGCCGGTATTATACCTATGGATACATTATCAAAGCCCATGGCTCCATTTACGGTCTCGTTCAAAGTCCCATCACCGCCAACGGCATAGAACATACACCTATCTCCACCGGAAGCCTCACGCTTTATGAATCTCTCTGCATCACCTCTGCAGGCTGTAATATATATCTGCCCCTCATTGCGGCTTTTTAATTTTGAGACAAATTCCCGTGCCCGCCCTTTTCCGGAAACAGGATTAATAATAAAATATCTCTTCATAATTTATCTCCAGACATTTATATATGTTAA
>JABLTR010066104.1_pt1 | contig 10525 bp, 9 predicted proteins | sample 7160071 | NCBI WGS metagenome assembly JABLTR01 (sample SAMN14651230, study PRJNA627086) | human gut metagenome | isolation source: feces | host: Homo sapiens
CGGCGGTGCGGCCCAGCGGCTGGTTCATGTCGGTGATGAGCGCCGCCGTCCGTTTGCCCGCGCCGGCGCCGATGTCGACCATCGTCTGCGCCAGGGCCAGCGCGTCCTGCTCGGTCTTCATAAAGGCGCCGGAGCCGGTCTTAACGTCCAGCAGAATCGCATCTGCACCGGCGGCAATCTTCTTGCTCATGATGCTGGAGGCGATCAGCGGCAGGCTGTCCACCGTGGCGGTGACGTCCCGCAGGGCATAGATCTTCTTGTCCGCCACCGCCAGCTCCCCGCTCTGGCCGATCAGCGAGATGCCGACCTCGTTGACGATGTCAAAGAATTCCTCCTCCGGCAAGGCGGTGCGGTAACCGGGAATCGATTCCAGCTTATCCACCGTCCCGCCGGTGAAGCCCAGCCCCCGGCCGGACATCTTGGCGATGGGGATGCCGCAGGCGGCGGCCATCGGCGCAGCGATCAGGGTGGTCTTGTCCCCCACGCCGCCGGTGGAGTGCTTATCCACCTTGATGCCCGGGATAGCGGACAGGTCGGCGATCTCGCCGGAGCGCGCCATCGCTAGGGTCATCGCGGTGGTTTCCTGCTTGTTCATTCCCTGAAAGCAGACCGCCATCAAAAAGGCCGCCATCTGGTAATCGGGAATCGCCCCTTCGGTGAAGCCCGCAATCATCCAGTCCAGCTCCTGCCCGGTCAGCGACCGGCCCTGCTTTTTCTTTTCGATCAGATCATACATCCGCATAGGCTTCCTCCTTTTTTGTCGGCCCTTCCGGCAGCAGATTGGCAAAATTTTTTTGTTGATTCTATTGCAGCCCAACCTTCCAGTGGACGGTTGGGCTGGATTGTACAATGCCGCAGTTTTTCGGGAACCTTTTTTCTTACAAAAATCAGGCAGCAGTCCGGGAAGTTGAACACCGTTCAACTTCGGATCGCGCAAAACAAAAGTGATGTTTTGCAGAAAGTTTAAGCGCGACTTGGCGCTCGACCAAAGGCTCTGCCTTTGGAAACTGCCACCTTTTGAAAAAGGCGGACGAAAACTTTATTTTTTCCCCACAAGCCCGGTGCCGCGAGGCAGAAAGTTGACTTTCCGCCTAACCCATATGTGAATCGGTTCCGGGTTCAGCCTACTCAGCCTGGCGGAAAATGGGGCGGCCATCTTCAAATTTGTCGATGATCGCCAGCGACTCCAGACGGACGCCGCGCTCCCGCAGCATCTTGCCGCCCTCCTGGAAGCCCTTTTCAATCACGATGCCACAGCCCACCGCTTCCGCTCCGGACTGCGCCACAATGTCCAGCAGGCCCAGCAGCGCCTGGCCCTTGGCCAAAAAGTCATCGATAATCAGCACCCGGTCGCCCGGCTGCAGGTACTTCTTCGATACCTGTACATCAAAGGTGGTGCCGCGGGTGAAGGAGGTCACCTGCGCGGTGTACAGCTCCCCGTCCAGGTTTTTGGACTTGCTCTTTTTTGCAAAGACCACCGGCGCATAGTCAAAGTGCGGCGCTGCCGCCACCGCGATGCCGATGCCGGATGCCTCGATGGTCAAAATCTTGTTGATCTTCTCCCCTGCAAACCGGCGGCGGAACTCTTTTCCGATTTCGTCCAGCAGGCGGATGTCCATCTGGTGGTTCAAAAAGCTGTCCACCTTCAGCACGTTGCCCTCTTTTACCTTTCCATCCTTCAAAATTCGCTGTTTCAGTTCTTCCATTTCTTTCGCCTTCCTCTCGCAATCCCCAAATATTTTGCTTTGCTATTATTGTATCAATCTATTCTCCCTACGTCAACGCCCATTTGCAACAAAAAAGCGGCCCGCTGTTGGTGAGCCGCTTTTGTTGGTTGGTTCGATTCTATTTTTGAACGCGAAAAATAGCAAATTTTGAAAGTAGAGCTCGTTCTTTTGGGTTCAAGGAGGATGGAAAGAGGGGCCGTAAATTTTATTTTGCGGATTCTATCACCGCCCAATCTTCCTGAGAACGGTTGGGCGGGCTTGTACACTACGGCCAGTCTGCCGGGAACTTTTTCTCTTACAAAAAGTTCCCCAATCAGCAAGACAAAATTGCCTTGCTGATTTTCCCTTCAAAAGGCGCTTGAACGATAAAAGTATTTCGAGCGCTGCGGCGCTCGGCCAAAGGCTTTGCCTTTGGAAACCACAAGCTTTTGAAAAAGCTTGACCAAAACTTTTATTTTTTGTTCTTCACAAACTCGGTGCCGCGAGGTAAAAACTGGGCTCCCACCCAGCCAATACGTGAATGGGGTGCGAACGCAGCCCGCCGGGTCCAGCCCGCCGAGCGCAGCCGGAGGCAAGCGATCTGCGCGAGAACATTAACCCCCAATTCTCAGAAGGTACGTTCGCGAACCGGGTGCGGGCTCAGCCCGCCTAGTTGCCGCCACGGAAGCCTTTGCCGATGATTTCGCTGGTGTTGGTGACCAGCACAAAGGCGTGCGGGTCCTTCTGGCGGATCACATCCTGCAGGTGCAGCGCCTGCTTTTTGCCCTGCGCCGTCATGATGACCGTCTTTTCGGTGTGCTTGTAAAGGCCCTCCGCCTGGTAAACGGTCGCGCCGCGGTGCAGCACATCGGTGATGTAGCTGTAAATTTCCTGCGGCTTGTCGGTGATGATGGTGAAATATTTGTAGGTGTTCATGTTCTCCAGGAACAGGTCCACCGCAAAGGAACGGATGAACAGACCAACCATCGAGAACAAACCTGTCTCCGGCCCGAAGGCAACAAAGGTCAGCAGGGTGATGAAAAAGTCGACGATCAGCAGCGCCCTGCCGATGTGGCATTTGAAATATTTTTTGACAATCATCGCGATGATGTCGGTGCCGCCGGTGGAGGAGCCGATGTTAAACAGCAGCGCCGAACCCCACGCCGGCAAAAAGACGCCCAGCAACAGCTCCATAAACGGCTGGTCGGTCAGCGGCTGGGTCATCGGCCAGATTACCTCCAGAATTTTGAGCATCGCCGAGAAGGCAACGGTCACATAAAAGGTCTTGAACCCAAAGCCCTTGCCCAACAGTAGCAAGCCCACAATCAGCAGGGCGATGTTGATGACTGAAACAATGGTTCCGTTGCTCAGGCCCGGAAAGTAGTGGGTCATCACAACCGAAATGCCGGTGACGCCGCCGGTCGAAAAGTTGTTGGGAAATTTGAAAAAGTAGCTGCCCACCGCAGTCAGTAAGGTTCCCGCATTTAAAATGAAAAAGTCGTTGAGCCATTGTTTGGTTTTTTCCTGCATAAAAATATCCCTCTCTCCTGCATCCGTTTTTTCATTTTAGGTTGGCAGGTCGATTGTTCCCTGCCAGGGCTGCACAAATTATACGGGAGAGGGGGATTTTTTGCAACCCTCAAGGATTGCTTTTCTGACTGCGTTCACAAATTTTGTGACATGGCATAAAATTTACATCTTACACACAATCTTCTTTTTGCGGAATTCCCCTTTGCCTTTTCCTTTTTTATGGCAAAGAAAAAGGCGTCCTTGCGGACGCCTTTTCCCCAGATAGACATGTATCGTGAAACAAGTGTGCAATCTTATTTAACTTTTGCAGGCTGTTTCTTCCAGTCGTCGTACAGGTCTTTTGCAACGTTGGACAGAGCCCACAGACCGAGTACGTTCGGGATTACCATCAAGCTGTTGAACAGGTCGGAGAGGTTCCAAACCAGGTCAACCTTCAGCATGGAACCAACGACGATGAATACAACGACGATCGCTGCATAGACCTTCGCGGCTACTGCCGGATGATGTTTGAACAGGTATCTAACGTTCTTCTCACCGAAGAAGTACCAACCGATAATGGTGGAGAAAGCGAAGAAGAACATGCAGATTGCGATGAAGATTGCGCCGAAGTGGCCATATGCGCTCTCGAACGCAGCCTGAGTCAGCTCAGCAGCGGTCAGAGACTGGTTGTATTCCTGCAGCTGGCCGGTGCACAGTACGGAGAAAGCAGTCAGGTTCAGAACGATCAGAGTATCGATGAATACCGAGCAGATCGCAACCAGACCCTGGTCGCAAGGATGGTTAACCTTTGCTACCGCATGCGCATGTGGGGTAGAACCCATACCAGCTTCGTTGGAGAACAGGCCGCGGGCAACACCAAACTGGATCGCGGAGGATACCGCAACGCCGGTGAAGCCGCCCAGAGCAGCACCAGGATTGAATGCGCCGACAAAGATCTGACGGAGTGCTTCCGGGAAGTTGCCGATGTTCATGATGATCAGAATCAGAGCGCCCAGGATGTAGAAGCAAGCCATGATTGGAACCAGTTTCTCAGTTACGGACGCGATACGGCCGATGCCGCCCAGGAAGATAAAGCCAGCCAGAACTGCTACGATGACACCAACGATCATTGGATCAATGCCGAAGGCGCTGTTGAACGCAGCACTGATCGAGTTGGACTGTACCATGTTGCCGAAAAGGCCGAGTGCCAGAGAAATCAGGATCGCAAAGATAACCGCAAGTACTTTGCCGAAAGGACCTTTGTAAGCAGCGCGGATGTAGTAAGCAGGTCCGCCGGTTACCTCGCCGTTTTCATCAACGGTCTTGTATTTCTGTGCCAGAGACGCCTCAACGAAGATGGTGGCCATACCGAAGATGGCGGATACCCACATCCAGAAGATAGCGCCAGGGCCGCCCATTACCATCGCGGTGGCAGCACCGGCCAGGTTACCGGTACCTACCTGCGCGGCAATCGCGGTGGTCAGTGCCTGGAAGGAGGACATACCGTCCTTGCCTGCCTTTGCACCGTTCAGGTTGATGCTGCCGAATACCGCTTTCAGAGATTTGCCAAACTCGCGGAACTGAACGCCGCGGAGTCTGATGGTAAACCAGATACCGGTACCAACCAGGAGCACAACCAGAACCTTACCGGACATTACGCTTTGTAGTGATACGACGACTTGGTTCAATTGATCCATAAAAGCTTCCATTAAATTTCCTCCTCAACATTGGTTTTTGTTGGTAGTTTCATTATAGCTTAAATTTATGAGTTTGTCTATAGAATATTCATATCCGCGATACAATTTCGTGAGATTTGTTCATATCTTTTTGAAATTATCCCAACAAATCACAAAACTTTTTATCTTTCCGAACAATTCCCCTTCCATATTTGTACATTTTGACTATGACTTTCAACGAATTCGCTTTTGCAAACTGTCTGCGTTTTGTCAAGACTGTTATCTTGCACAAGCCAATCGGATATCCGCTTTTCCAGCCGTCGTTCTATCGCGTTCATTTGTATTTATATGGCATACAAATATTTGCTTCTGCATCTGCCACAAAAGCAAATCCTTCTTTTTCTCCCTTTTCCCTCCCTTTTCGATTGCGCTAAATTGTATAATTTGCGCTTTATCTAATCTGCCGCAAAAATTTACATTTACCCGCTTTTATCAAAGCGCGGAAAAAAAGAAGCACAAGACCTTGCAAAGTCCTGTGCTCCCCTGTTATTTTCTGTTTAAAAATGCTGCCAGCTCCCCCACCTGCCGGACGACACGCTCGTCCTCGATGGCGCGGCAGCGATCGGTGCAAAAGCAGCACACCGGGTCGAAGATTTCCCTCACGTTCATCTGCCGCAGCAGCACCGCGGCGGTGTTCATGGGGGCTGTCGCTGTGCCCTGTCCGCCGCCGACCAGAATCATGCCGCCGCGCTTAGGGGTATCGATCAGCTTTTCGTGCCGGAAGTTGCGCGCCGCCCAGTAAAGCTGCAGGCGGCTGAGGGTGCTGAGCACCGGCCCTGTGATTTCGCAAAAATAAACGGGCGAAGCGATGACCACATTGTCGCAGCTGCGCAGATACGGATCGATCTGCTGCCAGCCATCCTGGATGCTGCACTCCGGCTTTTCCCAGCAGTGGCGGCAGTCGATGCAGGCGCGCACATTGCAGTCGTGCGCGTTGACAATCCGAACCTCCCCCTCCAACTGACGGGTCAGTTCCTCAATCAGGCTCTGGGTGTCCCCGTTCTTTCTGGCCGAACCGTTAAAAATCAGCGTCCTCATGTTGTGTCATCCTTTCCCCTTGCTCTTTTTTTATTCTGCGGCCTGTTCCTGCGGCGGCTCGACACCGAAGAATAGCCCCGCCACCACCGTCTCAAACAGCCCGCCGTTATCCCCTTTGACCGGGTAACATTCGCCGTCTCGATACACCTTCTGCGCGTCGGCGCCGACCACCATCTGGCTGCCGTCGGCCATCTGATAGGTAATGTAGGCGCGGGTGAGCCCCGTCTCCACCGTTCCCGGCCAGATGTGCAGCCCGCCGGCCAGGTCGACCGCAATCTGCATGTCCTCCTGCGCAATCTCCACCGTCTGCCCGTCATAGGTTGCCTGTGCCGAGACAACATCGTCCAGCTTGGGCATCCCGAACAGCGGCAGCCCCACACTGACAAAGTAGATCACCAGTGCGATCAGGATGCAGATCACAAAATTTTTCAACAGCTCAATCTTCATTTGTTTCATCCGTTGCGTGCGCGGATCTTCCAACATTGTTTGATTCCTCCATTTTTTTAATCGCGTCCTTCCACGAAATCCTGTACCATATGATAGAACAGTTTGCCGCTGCTGCCCTTGGGAGAGCGGTACCTTCCATCGAAACAGATGGCCCATTCGTCCGCCGCGATGACCACCTCGCTGCCGTCGGCCAGCGTATAGGTCATCACCGCCTGGGACATCCGTTCTTCCGCCCTGCCAAACCAGGCGTGCAGGACACCGGGCAGATTTTTGGCAAGCTCCATGTCCGCCGGCTTGACCTCTGCGGTGCTCCCCGCAAAGGTTGCCCGCGCCGAGACAATCTCCTCGGCCTGCGGCAGTCCCAGGATGGGGATTCCCCAGGTCAGGGCATCGGCACCTGTCAGCAATGAGCTCAGCAATCCTTTCCAGATGCCGTGTTTTTTCCTTGCTTCTTCCTGCTTCATCCCCCGGCCCTCCCCTTTTGGACAAACAGCTTCTTTTTATTATACAACATTTTGTTCTCCCCGAGAATAGGCGAAGGAACGATTTTGCAGTTCTGACAAAGCGCTTGTGAAAATTTGAGCAATCTGCCCTGTTCCCTTCTCACAGCCTGTCCTTTGCAACGTTACGTCCTGTCATGATTATAGCACGAAAGTCTTCTTTCTCAAAGGGCTTCTATTTTCCACAATTTCCTGTGGAGGATGTGAAAAAAGGCATTCTTTTTCTTTACAAGTAAATTTTCAACAGAGCTTTGGGGATAGAGTGAAAAAAGCGCAAGGTATTTCGAGCTCTGCGGAGCTCGACCAAAGGCTTTGCCTTTGGAAACCACAAGCTTTTGAAAAAGCTTGACCAAAACTTTTATTTTTGTTCTTCACAAGCTCGGTGCCGCGAGGTAGAAACGCAAACCACTCACCCTGCCAATACGTGGAACTGGGTGCAGGCTCAGCCTGCCGCGAATTGGGCGCGGCATCATGCCGCCGTGAATTGGGCGTGGGCTCAGCCTGCCGAGCGCAGCCGGAGGCAAGCGATCTGCGCGAGAACGTTAACCCTCGATTTGCAGAAGCTACGTTCGCGAATTGGGTGCAGGCTCAGCCTGCTTGACATTGACGCTGCGTCATGGTGTATACTGGGGGCAGGTCAAGAAAAATCGCCCCTCCACTTGACCGGAGGGCGGAGAAAGGAGACAGAATGAACCAACCACACTACCTCACCGTCGGGCAGGCCGCTGCGTTGAGCGGCGTAAGCGTGCGCACGCTGCGCTACTACGACCAGATCGGCCTGCTCAAACCCCAGCAGGTCGGGGAGAACGGGTACCGGTACTACACACAGGAAAATCTGCAGACACTGCAGCAGATTTTATTTTTCAGAGAGCTGGAGTTTCCGCTCAAGGAAATTGCGCGCATCCTCCGCCAGCCGGATTTTGACCGGCAGCGGGCTTTGCAGGAGCACCGCAAGCTGCTCCTGCTGCGCAAAAAACGTTTGGAACAATTGATCGCCCTGACCGAACAGGGCTGGAAAGGAGAACTACAGATGAATTTTAAACCCTTTGACGAAAAGGAACTTTTGCAGTACCAGCAGGAAGCCAAGGAGCGCTGGGGCGATACCGGCGCCTGGCAACAGAGCCAGCAGAAGGCAAAAGGACGCAGCAAGGAGGATTGGAACCAGGTGAAGGAGGAAGCGGACGCAATCTTTCAGGAGATGGCCCTGCTGGTCGGCACTGACCCCGCAGGAAAAGAGGCACAGCGGATGGTGGCGCGCTGGCAGGATTACATCACCCGCAACCACTACGACTGCACCCGCGAGATTCTGGCGGGGCTGGGAGAGATGTACCGCGCGGATGAACGGTTCGCTCAGAACCTCAACCGTTACGCTGACGGCCTGGCGGAATTTTTCGCGCAGGCAATCGAAATTTATTGTCAAAATCCATCATAAATTTGCGCGATGAAAACGTCACTTTTTTGACAATATTTTAACGGGAAAGTTCTTGATAATTTTCGATATTCCTTTTATAATAGAAAGCAGGTAGATAAAGGAATTTATTGCCATAGTTTGAAAGGGGTTATCGATATGAACTATTCTCATGAAGTTGAGAGAATGTGTCCGGTCGCGAAGGGCCCGCATCACGGCCCGGCGCCGATCCCGGAAGAGGGCAAATGGGTAAAAGCATACCAGATTTCGGATATCTCCGGTCTGTCCCACGGCATTGGCTGGTGCGCTCCACAGCAGGGCTGCTGCAAGCTGACCCTCAACGTCAAGGACGGCATCATCCAGGAAGCGCTGGTAGAGACGCTGGGCTGCTCCGGCATGACCCACTCCGCAGCGATGGCCGGCGAGATCCTGCCGGGCAAAACCCTGCTGGAGGCGCTCAACACCGACCTTGTCTGCGACGCCATCAACGTTGCGATGCGTGAAATCTTCAAACAGCTGGCCTACGGCAGAACCCAGACCGCTTTCTCTGAGGACGGCCTGCCGATCGGCGCCAGCCTGGAGGATCTGGGCAAGGGCCTGCGCTCCCAGGTCGGCACCATCTTCTCCACCGGAGCCAAGGGTGTTCGCTATCTGGAGCTGGCCGAAGGTTACATCCTGTCGGTTGCGCTGGATGAGAACAACGAGGCCATCGGCTACAAATTTGTCCGCGTAGGCAAGATGCTGGAATCCATCCGCCACGGCATGGACCCAAAAGAGGCGTACGAGAAGAACATCGGCACCTACGGCCGCTATGAAAACGCCGCCAAATACATCGATCCGCGCGAAGAATAAGGGACAGGAGGGAACACGATCATGGCTAAATTTGAAGGACAGGAAAGAAGAATGCCCAAAATTGAGGCAGCTCTGAAAGAATACGGAATGACCTCCCTGGAAGAAGCCAGAGACCTCTGTCTCTCCAAGGGGATCGATGTTGAGTCAATCGTCAAAGGCGTGCAGCCAATCGCTTTTGAAAATGCCGTTTGGGCCTACACCCTGGGCGTTGCAATCGCGCTGAAAAAGGGCATCAACAAAGCTGCCGAGGCCGCTGAGGCCATCGGTATCGGCCTGCAGGCGTTCTGTGTGCCAGGCTCGGTTGCAGAAAACCGCAAGGTAGGTCTGGGCCACGGCAATCTGGGCGCAATGCTGCTGCGCGAGGAGACCGGCTGCTTCTGCTTCCTGGCAGGACACGAATCCTTCGCTGCTGCGGAGGGCGCAATCGGTATTGCCAGAACCGCCAACAAGGCTAGAAAATCCCCGCTGCGCGTCATCCTCAACGGTCTGGGCAAGGACGCAGCGTACATCATTTCCAGAATTAACGGCTTCACCTATGTGGAGACCCAGTACGACTACTTCAGCGGCGAGCTGCACGTCGTCCGCGAGGTTGCTTTCTCGGACGGCGACAAAGCCAAGGTAAAATGCTACGGCTGCGACGACGTTCAGGAAGGCGTTGCCGTTATGCAGCTGGAGAAGGTTGACGTTTCCATCACCGGCAACTCGACCAACCCGACCCGCTTCCAGCATCCGGTAGCTGGCACCTACAAGAAATGGTGCGTCGAGAACGGCGTGAAGTACTTCTCGGTTGCTTCCGGCGGCGGCACCGGCCGCACCCTGCATCCGGACAACATGGCTGCCGGGCCTGCTTCCTACGGCATGACCGACACCATGGGCAGAATGCACTCCGACGCGCAGTTTGCCGGTTCCTCTTCTGTACCGGCGCACGTTGAGATGATGGGCCTGATCGGCATGGGCAACAACCCGATGGTCGGCGCCACCGTCGCCTGCGCAGTCGCAGTAGAAGAAGCCAACAAATAAGAAAGCTGAACCTGCAACCAATTCACGTATTGGTTACAGGCTTTGCCTCGCGCCACCGTGCTTGTGAGGAGCAAAAATAAAAGTTTTAGCTTTTTTAAGCTTGTGGTTTCCAAAGGCAAAGCCTTTGGCTGTTATGTCGATAGGTTATCCAAAACGCCTCCCTTCAAAGGGAGGCGTTTTCATTATCAAGACAATCCTTATCAAAATTTTATGCACAGCAAAAAAGCGACCCGCAAAATGCGAGTCGCTTTTTTGAATCTGTGTTGGCACCGCTCTATCTTCCCAGGCAGTCGCCCGCCAAGTATTTTC
>JABLTR010111834.1_pt1 | contig 10512 bp, 9 predicted proteins | sample 7160071 | NCBI WGS metagenome assembly JABLTR01 (sample SAMN14651230, study PRJNA627086) | human gut metagenome | isolation source: feces | host: Homo sapiens
ATCATGATGGGAAGAATACGGAGCGTCTGATCGGGATGCTGCAGAAGGATGGTATCCTGAAATGACGCTCGTACTTTTGGCGTTTCTGCTGATGATCTTGTTTTCTCTGCGGATCCGGATCTTCAATCCGGATTACATCAGCCATGCAGCGACGACGCAGATCAACGGCATCTTCGTGTTTCTGGTGTTTCTCAGTCACTTTTCCGGTTATTTTGATTCTGCGATTTCTTACAGCGAGCTGTATACGACGTTTCAGAGCTTCCTCGGACAGTTGGTCGTCACTACCTTTTTGTTTTATTCCGGATACGGGGTCTGCATCTCGATCCGCAAAAAGGGCGATGACTATGTAGACCAGCTGCCAATCAAGGTCGTGGAACTGCTGACCAGCTTTGTCATCGTGGTCCTGCTGTTTGCCCTCGTCGGGGCGATCACACAAAAGGATTACGATCTCTCCCGGATCCTTCTGTCGCTGATCGGATGGAAGAGCGTCGGCAACAGCAACTGGTACATGTTCGACATCCTGCTGCTGTATGTATTGACGTATGTCGCATTCAAGGTGACGAAGAAGCATGCGCATGCGCTCGTGGTGCTGCTGTTGCTTTCGCTGGGCGCCATGGTGTTCCTGTATACCTTCCAGGAGGGCGGCAGATGGTATAATACATTTCTGTGTTACTGGCTGGGTGTCCTCTATGGGTTTGGCAAGGAATCTTATGAACGGCTGATGTTTGGTCACAAGGGCTGTTACATCGCGACCGGCATCGTTTTGCTTGCCGCTTTCCTGCTGTTGCATGAACAGCGCAGCCAGCCGGTCTTCTTTATCCTTCATGCGCTGGTGTTCGTGCTGCTGGTCAACCATCTGTCGATGATCGTTGCCGTGAACAGTCCGGTGCTGACCTGGCTGGGCAAGCACATCTTCGGCATTTATCTGTTGCAGCGCATTCCGATGATCCTGGGGCAGTATGCCGGACTGGCGAGAGGCGGTGCGCTTACGACGTCGGTCTATTTCGTCGGTTCGCTGCTCGTCACGCTGTTGCTGGCGGTCGGTTTTCATCACATGACGGCATTTCTGTCGAAGCGGATCTTTGCGCCGCTGAAGGGGCGGGCAATGTCCGCAAAGGCATAGACACATCGGACGCGCCAAAAGAAGGAGTGAGGAATCATGATGCGCATGATCAAAAAAATCGTCGGATCGCTGATCCGCATCGGCTATCGCTGTATCTATCGGATCATTCCGGTGGATCCAAATATGGTGCTGTTCATCTCCTTCCATGGCAGAGGGTATTCGGATAATCCCAGGGCCATCTACGAAGCGATGCGCCAGGACGAACGTTTTCGGGATCATACCTTTCTGTGGGCGATCAAACAGCACAAGAAGAAAGGGATCACCATCGAGGGCGCCAGGGTCATCGAATATCTCAGCCTTCCTTACTTTTTCTATCTGTCCCGGGCCAAATACTGGATCTTCAACTGCAAGATGCCGGACTATATCCGTAAAAAAGACGAACAGATCTATCTGCAGACATGGCATGGAACGCCGCTGAAGCGGCTGGCCCATGACATCCATGTCGCTGAGGATACGACATTTTACCGCAGCCGGATGTCGGCGGAAGAGATGTATCGTTCCTATGATGTGGATGTGGCGCGCTACAACTACATGATCTCTCCCAACCGCTTCTGTACAGAGGTGTTCCAGAGCGCCTTTCAGATCGACCGTGACCGTCTGATCGAGACGGGATATCCGCGCAACGACCGTCTGGTCAACGCGACAGCAGAAGATGCGGCGCAGATCCACAGGCAGCTGGGCATCCCGCAGGACAAGAAGGTCGTGCTGTATGCGCCGACCTGGAGAGACGATCAGTATGTTGCGAAAGGATACACCTTTCATCTGGAGGCGGATTTCCGCAAGTGGAAACGCCTGCTGGGCGAGGATCACGTCGTCGTCTTCAAGCCGCACTATCTGATCATCAACGAACAGGCAGATGATCCGCAGCTGGAGGGCTTTCTGTATTCGATCGGTGCGGATCAGGACATCAGTTCGCTCTATCTGATCGCGGATGTGCTGGTGACCGATTATTCCAGCGTGTTCTACGATTATTCGGTATTGAAACGTCCGATCTATTTCTACATGTATGACATCGAGAGCTATCGTGAGGAGCTGCGCGGATTCTACATCGACATCTATAAAGATCTGCCCGGCAAGATCTATGAAGAGGAAGAAGCGATGCTGAAGGATATCGCGGCCGGTATATACGATGAAGCAAGGCTGGAGGAATTCCACGCATATTTCAATGAACATGAAGACGGACAGGCATCGAAGCGCGTAATCGACATCGTTTTTAAGGAGTGAGGAAGATGGGGATCAAAAAGCGGATCGTGAATATCATGCTTGCCATCTGCAACTTTTTTGTGAAGATGCGCCCGATCAAGAAGGATCAGATCGCATTTGTCACTCTGGAGAGCAGACAGCTGGAAAGCGACCTGAAACTGCTTTATGACGCTCTGGAGACAAAAGACTACCATCTGGTCATCGTCAGTACGAGCTTTCAGAAAAACAATCTGTGGACGAACTTCCTGTATTTCCTGAATCTGATCAAGCAGGTATTTGTCATCAATACCTCTGCTCTGGTCATCATCAACGACAACAACTATGTCATCAGCCGGTGCAAGCGAAAAGGCGTAAAGGTTTTGCAGGTCTGGCATGCGGCCGGTGCGATCAAAAAGTTTGGCAACGTTATCCCACGGGAATACCCGATCGCCAATTACGATTACGTCATCTGCAACGCAAGCTACTGGAAAGAGCCGTACAGTGCGGCGTTCGGCGTTTCGCAGGAGCAGGTGATCGTGACGGGAATGCCGCGTCTGGATCATCTGTGCGATCCGGAATTCATCGCGTATGCCCGCAGACGGCTGTACCAGCTGCATCCGGAGCTGAAATACAAGAAGATCGTGCTGTACGCACCGACCTTTCGCGGCGATATCTATCAGGGCGTGGAACAGGTCAGCATCGATGCAAAGCGCTTCATCAAGGAGCTGGGCAGTGAGCATGCCCTGCTCTACAAGCTGCATCCGCTGCTGAAGGACGAGAAGCTCAGCAGCGATCGACGGGTCTATAACATGAATCGCTATGATCTGCATGAGCTGTTCTGCATTGCGGATGTGCTCGTTTCGGACTTCTCTTCCATCATCTTTGATTTTTCGCTGCTGGACAAGCCGATCTATTACTATGTGCCGGATCTGGAACAGTATCTGGATGAACGCGGCTGTTTCGTGAATTATCGACAGCTGATGGATGGCTGTATGGCGTTTGATGAGGATCAGCTGTTCGATCTGATCCGAAGCGGAAAGAAAGGCAATGAGCAGATCCTGCGAAGCCGGTTCCTGGATCATGCGGACGGAAAAAACTTAGACAGGGTCCTTCAGCTGATCGACACCATCCTGCATCAGCCGATGCCGGAACGATAAGACAAACGGGAGATGTGTTTTCGGAACGCATCTCTTTTTTTGTCGCAGAGGTAAAAAGAGATGACGGTTTACAAGAAGAAACATCTGATTCCTTCCAGAGCTTACCCAACAAGAAATGAACGGATATTCCCGCCGCTCAGCGAGATTTCTTCTGTCGCTTCAGAGGAAGGACACACCTCGTTTCCCATTTTGACAAAAGTGACAAAAGGGTAAGTGTAAGTGGACAATAGTGTAACAGAATAATAGGGAGATTCGCTATATAATGGAAGTCGAAGAAAAAAGTTTACACTTGTTCTTCAGCTGAGAAATGAGGGATTGGATGGCTTTTAACACATTCGCATTTATCGTATTTTTTCTTGTCGTGCTGCTTTGTTACGCAGTATTCCCCAAACGTTACAAATGGGTCTTTTTATTATGTGCCAGTTATTTTTTCTACTTATATGCGAGTGTCAAGTTTCTTGCATTTATCCTGATCACCACCGTGAGCTCCTGGCTTGGGGCTTTGTGGATCCAGCGGCTGCATCGGCAGGAGGAGATGGTCACGAAGGATGACCGTGATCCGGACGTGCGCCGGCTGAAAAAACAGGCGCTGAAAAAGAAGCGAAAACGCATCTTGATCGCAGTTCTGGTGCTGAACTTCGGCATCTTGCTGTTTCTGAAATATTTCAATTTCTTTGCGGAAAACCTCAACGTCCTGCTGGAACAGCTTTCGCTTGCGGGGCGTGCACCGACGCTGAACCTGATCCTCCCGCTGGGTATTTCGTTCTACACCTTTCAGACGATGTCGTATCTGATCGACGTCTACTGGGGCAAGGTGGATGCGGAGCGCAACCTGGCGAAGGTCGCGCTGTTCGTCTCGTTCTTCCCGCAGATCATCGAGGGACCGATCGGCCGTTATGGAGATCTGGCACCGCAGCTGTTTGCGCAGCGAAAGGTGCGCAGCGAGGATGTCCGTCAGGGGATCCGCATGATGTTGTGGGGCTATTTCAAGAAGATGGTGATCGCGGACCGGGTGGCGGTGGTGGCGGACTTTGTGTTTGCCAATTATGTCAGCATCTCCGGTGTGGGAACGGTGATCGGGATCTTCCTTTACGCGATCCAGGATTATACCGATTTTTCCGGCTGTATCGACATCGCCAGAGGCTGTGCCCGGACGATGGGGATCCACATGGCGGAGAACTTCCGACGTCCTTACTTTTCCCGTACGGTTCCGGAATTCTGGCGGCGCTGGCACATGTCGCTGGGCACCTGGATGAAAGACTATGTGTTCTACCCGTTCTCACTGACGAAAGGCGTACGCACGTTGGGCAAGAAAGCGAGAAATCGCTTTGGCAAGCAGTTTGGAAGGACACTGCCGATCGCACTGGGCAATCTGCTCGTCTTCTTCCTGGTCGGTGTATGGCATGGAGCCAGCTGGAACTATATCGTCTTGGGCCTGTTTTACGGCATTCTGATCGCGGTCAGCGGCATGATGAAGCCATTGTTTGACACGCTGAATCGCAGACTGCACATTCCGACACGGTCCATGCTGTTTCAGCTCTTTCAGATCCTGCGCACTTTCTGGATCACCTGTATCGGCTGTGTGATCTTCCGTGCGGAAAGCCTGTCCGCGATCACTGGCATGCTGGGCAAATGTCTGCAGTTTACCTTTCCGGAGAATCTTCGCAGCGAACTGCTCAGCTTTGGCCTCAATAAGATGAACTGGGTCGCACTGGCTCTGTCGCTGCTCATCCTGCTCATCGTCGATCTGATGCAGGAACGCTTCGAGGTGGGTCCATGGCTGGAGAAGCGCAGCTTTGTCATCCGTTATGCGGTCTATGGAGCAGGTGCAGCGATGATCCTTGTGCTGGGCATGTATGGCGCTGGGATCGATTCAAGTTCCTTTGTCTATATGCAGTTTTGATCGATCGTCGAAAGGAAAAGGAGGATGCATATGAAAAGATGGAAAGGATCATTGGAAGTGGTCGCGCTCTGTGTGGCGATCATTGCTTCTCTGTTTGTCAGCTCACATGTATTGAATCATCAGTTCTCTTCCGATGAGCTGCGGGTACGTGCCTTTTACAAGGAACCTGAGAACAGTCTGGATATGGTCCTGATCGGCAGCAGTGCTGCTTATACGACCTTCTCTTCTACGGTTGCATGGAAGGAAGAAGGCTTTACCAGTTATACGTTAGCCACATCCGGTGCACCGATGGGAATTGCCAAATCGATGTTGAAGGAAGTGGTGAAGACACAGAAACCGAAGCTGATCCTCATCGATCTCAACGGAGTGCTCTATGATGATGAAGCCGAGCAGCGAGAAGGGATGACACGTCTTTGGGTCGATAATATGCCTTTATCGGAAAATAAACTGGAGACCATCGACGAACTGACACAGGGAAAAGATAAACTGTCCTGGGTGTTTCCGCTGATTACTTATCATCAGAACTGGGAGAAGATCAAGGTGTGCCTTCGCTATACGGGATATGATTGGAAGCTATGGACCGGCAGCCGACTGCCTTATTCGTTTACGATGCGAAGCATCAGCGGAACGAGCGATCGGAAAAATCTGATCGATGTGACGCATTATCAAGAGAAGCAGGAACTGTATCCATTGTCGGGGCAACGGTTCCGGGAATTGCTGGATTATCTGAAAGAAAACGATATGACCAATGTGGCATTCTTCAACATGCCGCGCTATTACGACAAAAAGATGCTTTCTCAGCGAAAGCTGCTCAATCAGGCGATCGCAATGGCAGAAGCGGAGGGCTTTCAGGTCTATGATTTTGATCGGGAGATCGCTCGCATGAATCTGGATCCTAACAAGGATTATTATAACTCCGGGCATCTGAATATGAACGGTCAGCGTAAGGCGACCAAATACATCGCAAAGCGGTTGAATCAGGATCATCATCTCAGCGATGGCGGACACAGTGAAGCGATCCGGAATCTTTGGGATCAGGAATACGAGGCTTATGAAAAAGTGTACGCATATCATCAGGAAAACCTGAAAAAAGGAATCCGTGAGGAAATTACCGCTGAGGTCATCGATCGAGTGTTAAGTAAAAGTGAGGAAGACAGCAAATGAAAAATGTTCTGGAATATTTAGAGAGAAGCGCAGCACGTTATCCGGATAAGGTTGCGTTTGCTGACGTAAATGAAGAGATCACATATGCACAGCTGCTACAGCGCGCCAAAGAGATCGGGAGCGCGCTGGCAAAGCAGTTTCCGGTTCGTACCCCGATCCCCATCTATCGGGAGAAGAGCGTGGACACGATCTGTCTGGTGTTTGGTGCGGTCTATGCCGGCTGTTATTATGTGATGCTGGATCTGCGTCATCCCAAGGCCCGCATCGAGCAGATCCTGGCGACGCTGGAGACCGATGTGGTGATCACCGATGCCCGGCAGGCGTCCCGGCTGTCCCGGATGGAACTGGATGTGACCCTGCTGGATGTGGAAGAGCTGGACGCTGCGGTGGATGAAGAACGGCTGGCACAGATCCGTGCCGCTCATCTGGACATCGATCCGCTGTATGGCATCTTCACCTCCGGTTCGACCGGAAAGCCGAAAGGCGTGCTGATCGCACATCGCAGTGTCATCGATTTTATCGATGTGTTCACCGAGACCTTTCAGATCGATGAGCAGGCGATCATCGGCAATCAGGCACCGTGGGACTTTGATGTTTCCGTCAAGGACATCTATTCGACGATCTGCAGCGGTGCGACGATGCAGATCATTCCCAAGGCGTATTTCTCCATGCCGACAAAGCTGCTGGACTTCCTGTGTGAGCGGGAAGTGACGACACTGATCTGGGCAGTCAGCGCACTGTGCATCCTGTCCACGCTCAAAGGCTTTGACTACCGTGTGCCGACCCACCTGAAGAAGGTGATGTTCAGCGGGGAGATCATGCCGATGAAACAGTTGCAGATCTGGCATTCGGTATTGCCTGAGGTCACTTATGTCAATCTGTACGGACCGACGGAGATCACCTGCAACTGCACGTATCACATCGTATGTGAGCAGGATCTGCAGCGGGGGATGCTGCCGATCGGCCGTCCGTTTCCAAACGAGCGCATCCTGCTGCTGGATGAAGATGATCGGGAGATCGTCGAGCCAGACGTCAAAGGCGAGATCTGCGTCAGCGGAACCGCCGTGGGATTGGGATACCTCAACAATCAGGAACAGAGCGACCGTGTCTTTGTACAGAATCCGCTCAATTCTCGCTGGCAGGAGAGGATCTACCGCACTGGTGACATCGGCTATTTGGATGAAGAAGGCCTGCTGTTTTTCAGCGGCCGCCGGGATTTTCAAATCAAACATATGGGACATCGCATCGAACTGAGCGATATTGAATGTGCTCTGACGGCAATCGATGGTGTTGCCCGCAGTTGCTGCCTGTATGAACAAGAACACATCCTCGCTTTTTATGAAGGAGAAGGCGAGCGCAGAGAATTGCTGCGGGAGCTGAAGAAGACGCTGCCGGCGTTCATGTTGCCGGATCAGTTCCTGCAAATGGAGCGCTTTCCGCTCACCAAGAATGGCAAGGTCGACCGAATGGCGCTAAAGGAATACTGGGAGGTGAACAAAGGATGAGACCGGACTATCAGACAGTCAGTGAGCAGATCACGACGCCGGCATATGTATTTGATATCGATGAGATGAAGAGACGGATCCGTCGGACCCGGGAATTGCTGGGACCGCGCGTTCATCTGTGTTATGCGATGAAGGCCAATGCGTTCGTCATCGGTGCGATACAGGATGTGATCGATCGGTTTGAAGTGTGCTCGCCCGGTGAACAGAAGATCTGTGAACGTGCCGGAATCGATATGGGCAAGGTCGTGCTCTCCGGGGTCTACAAAGCTCCTGCGGATATCGCCTACGTCGTTTCAGCATATGGAGATACGATCACATATACCGTGGAATCTCTGCAGCAGCTATATCTGCTCAATGAACAGGCGATCGCAGCACAGACACGGCTTCGCGTCCTGTTGCGTGTGACGAGCGGGAATCAGTTTGGGCTAGATGAGGCGTTGCTGCGACAGATCATCGCTGAACGAGAGCGTTATCCCGGTGTAGAGATCATCGGACTTCAGCATTTTTCCGGAACCCAGCGAAGACGTCTTTCCAGATATGAGGAAGAACTGCGCTATGTCGATGATCTGATCGCTTCGCTGGAAGCAGATCATGGCTATGTGGCCAAGGAACTGGAGTTTGGACCGGGCTTCTACGTGGAATACTTCCAGCAGGCGAAGCCCTATGACGACGAAGCGCTGCTGACCGGATTTCGGCAGTTGTTGGATTCTCTGCACTTTCAGGGGACGATCACGCTGGAGCTTGGCCGTTACTTGAGTGCGACGTGCGGCACGTATTACACAAAGATCGTCGATCAGAAAAAGAACGGCGGAACGGATTTCTGCATCGTGGATGGCGGCATCCACCAGTTGAATTACTTTGGGCAGATGATGGCAATGAAGATCCCATATTACCGGCATCTCTCCTGTCAAAAACGTCAGGGGATGCTGCATCCGGTCAATATCTGCGGCTCTCTTTGTACGGTCAATGACAATCTGGTGAAAAATCTGCCGCTGCGCTGCGTGGAAATAGGCGATATCCTGGAATTCTCCAATGTCGGGGCATATTCCATGATAGAAGGGGCGGCGCTTTTTCTCAGTCGGGATCTTCCAAAGATCTATCTCTACGACGATGGAAACGGTCTTCATCTGATGCGTGACCGTTTTGAAACCAATGCATTGAATTATGAATAACAGGAGGAAACAATGGAACGCTTATTAGAAATTTTAGAAGAAATTAACCCGGATATCGATTTTGAAAACTGCACGACCCTGATCGACGATGGCTTGCTGGATTCCTTTGCGATCTTGGAGATCGTCGCTGAGATCAATGATGCTTTTGATGTAGAGGTGAGTGCACCGGAGATCATTCCGGAAAACTTCAATTCTGCACAAGCATTGTGGGCAATGATCCAGCGCCTGAAAGACTGATCTCACAACGTAAAAAGTTTCAAAAGCAGTTAACCGCTTTCACGAGGCGGAAGCGATGACACAACGATCACAAAAGAAAAGCAGCGTCGTCCGCAATGGAAAACATCTGGGCAAAACCTGTTAATAAATTTGCAAAATCCCTTAAATAAGGGTAAAATATAAAGGCTTTAGCAAAGGTGAAAGGAGCCTGACGATGGATAGCAAATTCAATAAATTCAAAAACAAGAAGGAATTCGTAGAAGAGTTTAAGCGTCGTATCATCGAACGCTACGGCCGTTCGATCGAAGAGGCGCACATCACGGAGAAATACATGGTGCTGGGAGAGATGGTGCGTGACTATGCCAGTGTCAACTGGATGGACACCAAACAGGTCATCAAAAAACAGCAAAAAAAGGAAATGTATTACTTTTCCATGGAATTCCTGATCGGACGACTGCTGACGAACAATCTGATGAATCTTGGTATCTACGACATTGTCAAGGACGGACTGGCCGATCTTGGCATCGACATCAATGCGATCGAGGAAATGGAGGCGGACGCCGGTCTTGGCAACGGCGGTCTCGGCCGTCTGGCTGCCTGCTTTCTGGATTCCCTCGCATCCTTGAACCTTGCCGGGCACGGAAACTGCATTCGTTATCAGTATGGTCTTTTCAAGCAGAAGATCGAAAACAACGAGCAGGTGGAAGTACCGGATGTCTGGCTGCAGTATGGAAATGTATGGGAGGTACGCAAGCCAAAGCACGCCTGTGATATCAAATTTGGCGGACATGTCGACATGTGGTTTGATGAGAACGGTAAGACGGTCGTCAACCATATTCCGAGCTTTGTCGTGCGCGCGGTGCCTTATGATGTACCGGTCGTCGGCTATGATACGCGTGTGACCAATACACTGCGCTTATGGAATGCGGAAATCGCACCGGATTTTGTCACTTCCGACAAACTGAGCAAATATGTAGCTGAAGTGGATGAGATCACGCAGAACGTTTACCCGGATGATTCCACGGAGCATGGAAAGCTGCTGCGCCTGAAACAGGAATATTTCTTTGTCAGCGCCGGCATCAACCAGATC
>JABLTR010062133.1_pt1 | contig 10510 bp, 9 predicted proteins | sample 7160071 | NCBI WGS metagenome assembly JABLTR01 (sample SAMN14651230, study PRJNA627086) | human gut metagenome | isolation source: feces | host: Homo sapiens
CGCCGATGCCTGCACCGAGGACACTTTCTGCCCGGACCGTGCCGCCGAAGATGGTGATGGTTCCGCCGTCGCCGCCGGTACCGGTTTCTGCGCCGCCGCCGCCGATGGCCGCACCATAGGAGTCACCAGCAAAAGAGCCGTTATTGTTCCCCTGAGATGTATCGGGATCGCTCTGGGAGACATCGATGACAGTAACCGTGGCCTCCACTGCGCCGCCACAGACGGTCAGGGTGCCGCCGGTTTCTCCAGTATTGCCACCAATGGCGGCGTTGTAGATGGCCGTGTTTTCCGAAGTGATGGACGCGGTCAGTTTTCCCATGGTGTCCGCCCCGTCCGACTGGCCGTAGATGGTGAGGCTGTCGCCCGCCTCCAGCTGGATACCCCCGTTGACAGTGAGGGTGCAGCCGTCCGTCAGGATCAGGTGAACGTCGCCGGTGACGGTGACGCGCTGAGGGTTGTCATCCGTGCCAATGGTGACTTCGCCCTGGGCCACATACCAGCCGTTGTTCCATTGGATGGTGTTGCTGGTAATGGTGGTGTAGGTATCGATGGTTTTTACCTGTTCTGTCACGGCGCTGCCGTCCCAGCCCCGCTCGATGTACTCCACACCGCCATCCCCATCCGCCAGCGCCGTGATGGGCAGCAGGGACAGGCACAGGGCCAGGCAGAGCAGCGAGGCAAACAATCTCTTTTTCATATATACGCTCCTTTCCGCCGCGGGGAAAAAGTTCCCGATTTTACTCCCGTTCGCCCCTGGCGCGTCCCAAAGGCAAACAAATATATCTTTATTATATCCGAAATGCCCCGAAAGGTCTATGACCTATTTTACCCCCTAAAATGGGTCATGCCCGCGGGATGGCCCGCGGGCAGTTTCCTATCGCAGCATATACTGCTTCAGGTCCTTCCGGTTCTTCACCTTCAGCTTTTTCATGGCTTCGGAAATGTGGCGTTTTGCCGTATTTGCGGAGATATTCAGGTGGCCGGCGATCTCCCGAGTGGTCCAGCCCCGGGCCGCCAGCATGCAGACGGCGAACTCCGTGGTGGTCAGGTCGTCGGCCACATCATGGCCGGTGATGGGGTTGTGAACTCTACGCCAGCCGGAAGAGAAACGGTAGGTGATGTCGATAATTCTCTTAAAATCCTCCGGCCAGTCGGGCTTGATGGCCGCCTCCAGCATGGCCCCCAGCAGGCCGTGGTGCTCCCCGAAGGCTTCGATGAGATCGTCCGGCCGGGCGATTTTCCAAGCGGTCAGCAGATGGGTCTGGGCCTTTTCCGTCGCCTTGAGACTCATGTAGTCCATCACCGCCACCAGATGGAGGTAGATGGCGGGGATGGGGTAGGCGGACGCTCCCATGGCAAGGGCTCCCTCCACCATCCCGGCGCTGTTGGCGTAGTCCTCCTCCAGATAGAGATAGTGGGCCTGCACATACAGGGCAAAGGCCCGCAGCCCGGGGGGCAGCAGGGGCAGAAAGGATTCCGCGGGTGGCATTTCCTCCGGCAACGGCAGGTGCAGCAGCACCGCCGCCGCAAATGCCACAAATGCCTCCATGGCACGGGCCGCCGGGTCGGTCTCCCCGCCGGAAGCCAGGGTGCGCCGGATCTCACCCAGGGCGTTCCGGGCATGGTCGATGCGCCCCATGGTTAGGCAGGCATAGGCGAAAAGCAGACAGGCGGAAAGACGAATCCCGCCGTCAGCCGCCGTAAGATAACCTTCCGTTTCCTGCATGGCCTTTTCCGCCTGCCCGCTGAAATAGTGGTACTCCGCCAGGGCAATGTCCTTTTTCGGACCGGCTTCCATGCGGGCAATGGCTTCCTTGCAGCTCCCAGGGCGGAAGGGCGTGTTCATCAGGGGCATGAAGCCGGGAAACAGCTCCGGCGCTTGCTTCGCGCTTGGGGGTGCGGTTTGCGTTTTCTGTTTGCGGGGGTCGCCGGGCTTTTCGGCGCCCGCGGGAATGGCCCAGGCTCCGCCGAACCGCTCCGCGCCGGGGATGCGGCCCTCGGCACAATATTGATTGATTCGGCGCTCTGACACGCCCCACTTTTCCGCTGCCTCCCGTACGGTGATGTAGTCCATAGGAACCTCCAGGGAAGATGAGATTTTTTCTTTTATTATAAATAATTCCGGGGAAAATGGTCAAGTCGGAGAGAGCACATGACAGGATTTCCGCTGGTTTTTCACAGCTCCTCCAATTTCCGTACATACTCCTGCTGGGTAATCTGCTTTGCCAGAAAAGCGTCCTTCAGCTCCTGTGCCTGGACTACATGTCGGTTCCACTCATCCGTGGTAATCCGGCCCCGCCGCTTACGGGCCTTCAGCCGGTTGTAGATCCGGCTATACTCCCGAGTAGCGGTTTCGGTCTTCTGCTTTTCCTTTTCCCGCTCATGAGCTCCTACCTTCCTACAAGTCTTGCCGCCGGTTCCCGGTACCACCCGGTCACAGTATCGGGTATCGTAGCCCCCTACCGCCAGAAACCACCTGCGGCAATGGGCGCAGCGGCGGGGCAGATTCCCGGCAGCCATCCCCTTGTACAGATCCATGTACAGAAAGCTGGTGAGGCTCTCAAAGGTCATCTGCTCCGCCAGCGTCAGACGATGTGACTTGGATTCCTTAACTGGTACCAGAGAAATGTTCACAGGGTAATCAAAGACGACCGTGTCCAGGTCCACAGTACCGTCCTCCCCCTCGTCTTCTCTGTCCTTCTTTTGGTTCATCGCCTCTTCCATGACGCTCCGGTAACCGGCATAAGCCTTGATGTAGTCCTGCCGCCTCCGGGTAGGAAGCTCCTGAAAGAACTCCTCCAACATCCACTTCGTATTTCTGACAAAGGCCCGCAGGTCATCTTCCAGCCGTTCCAGTTTCCCCATCCACCGGGTGTACGCCTCATTGCGGGGCGTCCCCGGTGTCAGCATCTCATCCAGAATATCCGGGTGTCCGCGCAGATAGGGAATCAGCGCGGACATCCGGTTGTCACCTGCCAGAAGCTTGTTGTATAGCGGCAGCTCCTCCAGTACCTTCCACAACTGCCGCATGGCATGGAGCGCCGTGGCCGCGCTGGACGGATCTCTGGCCGCCAGGAAAACCTGGAATTCCTCCTGGAAGCGTTTCAGACTCCGGTGAATCTCCTCAGAGACATTCAATCCGCACTCCAGTGCCTCCGCCGCGAAGGTTCCCAGAGGATGATATTTTCCTCCCACAATGCTCTCGTCCGGTGTGAAGTCCACCCGGAAATAGTCCACTGCGTCATGATTCATGTAGTACATCGCCTGCCACACTTCCTTTGTACCCGATCAAGTTTTCAACTTTTACCCATCTTGCGTTTGTGGGGCTGAAACTGTGCTCCAAGCCCTTGCAACAGTATTTTAATCTGTTATACTGAGTTTATACCCGATAATTATATTACAAATAAATCAGGTATTCAATATAGCTGTGCCCCGCCAAATACCGGGAGGAGGAGATAGTGTGAAAAAATTATGTACCATTGATGCCAATACCTTGCAGTCTGTTGACTACGAACCGATTTCCTTTCTTGTGGAGGATCTGCTGCCTCCGGGTCTGCATCTGCTGGCGGGAGCACCGAAGATCGGCAAGTCCTGGCTGGCGCTGTGGCTGTGCCTCCAGGTAGCTCAGGGGAAACCGCTCTGGAACTTCTCCACTCGTCCATGTGAAGTGCTCTATCTCTGTCTGGAGGACAGCTTCCAGCGCATTCAAAGCCGACTCTTTGATCTCACCGAGGACGCGCCATCCACGCTGCACTTCGCTGTGATGTCCGAGCAGCTCCACAATGGGTTGGTAGACCAGATGGAGCAGTTTCTCCAAGAGCATCCCGCTACCGGACTGGTGGTCATCGACACGCTCCAGCGCATCCGATCCACTGGGAATGAGGCAAACCCCTACGCCAATGACTACCGGGACATTGGTGTCCTGAAAGCGCTGGCAGACCGGTACCGGATCGGGGTACTGCTGGTCCATCATCTGCGGAAGATGAATGACGATGATCCCATGAACATGATCTCGGGTACCACAGGCTTAAGCGGCGCGACGGATTCCAACTTTGTACTCCGCAAGAGTAAGCGCGGAGAGAATACCGCTACCCTCTACTGCACCGGCAGGGACATCGCCTACCGGGAGCTGTCTCTGGAGTTCAGCAGTGAAACCCATGTCTGGAACCTGCTCTCAGATGACAGTAAACAGACAGGACAGCCAGCAGGACGGATCATCTTGCTTCTCTCTGCACTGATGCGGGAACAGTCTGAAATCTGCGTCCCTGCCAAGGGGCTGCTGGAAAAGATCGACCCTGCCGGTATCGAGGGATTTTCCCCCAACAGCGTTTCCCACCAGATTCGCAAAAGCGTTGCCGCTCTAAGGCGCAGCGGCATTTCAGTGACCTTCCGCAAGAGCAATGGTGAGCGGCTCATCTGCCTGCGTAGGGTCGATAGGGTCGATAGGGTCGATGATGCCCCTACCAGAAACATCGTCCCCATCGACCCTGTTACCAAAGATTTCTCGCCCTAATCGGGGCCCAGGCGAAACCCAGCGCCAGCGGTTTCGCTGGGGAGAGGAGGAAGCACGGAGCGAGGGAGCTTTCGACCTCGGTCGGAAGCGACGGATGCGCAGTCGCTTCCGACGAGGGCAAGCATCGCGCCCGGCTATACGCCATGCACAGTTTCGGGGCGCTGCCCCGTACCCCGTCGTCGACGCAAGTTTCATATCGTTCACCCCGCCGCCAGCGGCTGGGTTCACTCACTACACTGCGTCTCCTCTCCAAACGAAACCCGCTGCGCAGCCGTTGGCAGCTCTGCTGCCTTACGGATGCGGCGTACCCCTTGCGGGTGCTGTGCTGGGCTTTCGTTTGGCTGAGACGAAGGACGAAAGGAGGTACAAATTGTGAGGATAAAGAAGTCGGAAATCATCACCCTGCGGGTGACACCTCGTACCAAGGAAACCATTCGGGAGCGTGCCAAAGCCGCTGGCCTGACGGTCACCGACTACCTGTGTTATAGCGGATTGGCAAAAGAGATCGTGCGGGTGGAAGGGCTGGAACAGGTGCTGTCTGAACTGAAAGCCCAGGGGCGAAATCTAAATCAGCTCACCACCCTGGCTAACATGGGGCGGGTGACAGTAGTCAAGGGTGATGCCCTGGCAGAGAATTACGGAAAGATCTATGAACAGCTCCGGGAACTGCTGCGGGAGGTGACCTAATGGCAACCTTTACCGCAATTAAGAACCGTGGCGGGGGCGGCGGTGCTCTTGGTGGTGTGCTGCGCTATGTCCAGCAGGAGGAGAAAACCACATGGGAAGATCGTCGGCTTGTATCCGGATGGAACTGTACTGCCCGTTCCGTCTACGATGAGATGCGGCTTACCAAGGAGCGGTTCGATAAGACAGACGGCCGACAGTACTACCACTTTGTGCAGTCCTTTGACAAGCAGGATGACCTGTCCCCGCAGGAGGTTCACGCTATGGGGCTGGAACTGGCCCAGCGTGAGTTTCCCAACTTCGAGGTACTGGTGGCCACCCATGTGGATACAGGTCATTTCCACAATCACCTGGTGGTGAACAGTGTGAGCTTCCAGGACGGTAAGAAGCTCCACCAGAGTGCCGCCGACCTGCAGGCCCACCGGATAGCCAACGATGAAATATGTGCCGCACATGGCTTGGAGATCCTTCCGCCGCCGCAGAAGCAGGTCAAGCAAAAGCGAATGGGGACCAGAGAGTACCGCTCTGCTGTCAAAGGTGAAAGCTGGAAGTTCCGACTGATGAACACCATTGATCAGTGTATGAAGTACGCTGCCACTAGGGAGGAATTCATTTCTCTGATGAAGAGCGAAGGTTACGAAGTGCGCTGGACAGAGAACAGAAAGAACATCACCTACACCACGCCCGCGAGAATGAAGTGCCGGGATAACAGGCTCCACGATGAGAAGTACACCAAGGAGGTCATGGAACATGAGTTCAGAATCCGGGCAGCGCTTGCCCATGGAGGAGTTGAAGCGGAGGAACACTTCGCCATCTATAACACCGCAGAACTGTCCCAGCAGAGAGGAGTGGGAAAATCTGCTGATGATGATCCAAGCGTTGTATCGGTTGACGGCAGAGCAGAGCGACACTTTGGAGAACCTGAACCAGCATACCGCGGCCCACACAGCCCTTCTGCGGGAGGTTTCCAACCGGAGGGAGCCGTGTCCCGCCCAGGCTCAGATGGAGGCCCTGGCGCGGGATGTGGCGGAAATACACGCGCTGCTGCGACAGGCTGGGAAGAAGAAAGAGATTTCTGTTTCGCCTCCCAGTCTGAGTACGGCAATGTCGGTGATGATATGGCTGGCCCTGATCTTGCTGGGGACGATGGTGGGGATGGTGGTCTTGCAGACGATCTGGTCCGGCTTATCCGCTCTCTGGAGCGCGGTCAAGATTCTAATACCGTAAGGGATGCCACCACCATGCACCAGCACGCAGACAAGAAAACGCTTCGCCGGCAGCGGCAAAAGAAAATCGCCCTCGGTCACAAGGAGGACGATCACGCAGACGACCCAACTTGGCAGCAAACGATGTGAATATTTTTCTCTGGATAGAGGAAAATATTGGAGAGGAGTTGACGGCCCATTGCGCATGGAAGTAAGGGAACAAAACAAAATTGTGGAACTCTGGCTGACCAGAGAGGAACGAGATGATGCGACATTCCGGGAATCCCTGAAACCGCTTTACCAGCAGTACAAGGCCCAGAACTATCTGGTGGCGGTCTTCCTGTCCGGAGAGGCAGACCTGTATCAGCAGACCCGGGATCTGCTGCTCTACAACCAGCGGCGACAGGCAGAGAAGGAAGTCCAGGAGCAAAAGCAGGGGCGGCAGGCCATGACCATGTGAAGGTGGGGGAGGCAGTAGATTGCCTCCTCCTATTTTAATTTTCTGCTTGCAATTCTTCAAAAATCGATATACAATGTTATCTACAAAGAGAAAAACAAAAACAAACTATATTGTTGAAGGGGGATACCATGGATCAAAAGCCGATGCAGCGGGGGGAGATCCTGCTCTACAACAACGACGGCGAGAAGGAGTTTGTCTGTGTTGTGTTTCGGGACGAGACATTCTGGCTGACTCAAAAGGCAATGGCAGAGCTGTTCGATGTGAATGTTCCAGCTATCTCCAAGCACTTGCAAAACATCTACGAGGAGGAGGAACTCACCCGAGAGGCAACCGTTTCCAAAATGGAAACAGTTCAAGAGGAGGGATCCAGGCGGGTTTGCCGCACCCTGGAGCACTACAACCTGGATGCCATCATTGCCGTAGGCTACCGGGTGAACTCCAAAAAGGCCACCCGTTTCCGTCAGTGGGCCACGAAAACCCTGAAAGAGTACATCACAAAGGGCTTTGTCCTCAACAATGATATGCTGAAAAACGGCAAGCCCTTCGGTCGGGACTACTTTGACGAACTGCTGGAACGCATCCGGGAGATCCGGGCCAGCGAACGCCGGGCCTATCAGAAGATTGCCGATGTGTTTGAACAGTGCAGCTATGACTACGACAAGAACAGCGAGACAACAAAAGCCTTCTATGCCTTCGTACAGAACAAGCTGCACTTTGCCGTCACCGGCAAGACGGCGGCGGAGCTCATCTCGGAGCGGGCCACCCTGGACAGCCCCACCATGGGCCTGACCACCTGGAAGGGCGCGCCGGACGGAAAGATTCTGAAAAGCGATACCCTGGTGGCAAAAAACTACCTCAATGAAAAGGAACTGTCCCGGCTCAACCGTCTGGTAACCATGTTCATCGACTACGCCGAGCTGATGGCAGAGGACGAGCAGCCCATGAGTATGGAAGATTGGCTCCACGAGACAGACCGCTTCCTCACCAACAACCGGCGCAATGTGCTGGAGGGCAAGGGACATATCTCCCGGGAGGCGGCGGTGAAAAAGGTCAGCGACATCTATGCCCAGTTCCGAAAGAAACAGGATGCCGACTATATCTCTGAGTTTGACCGGGTCATGGAGCGGTACTTGAAAGGGGGCGGCAACCCATGATTGAGACCTTTGATATCGCGGGATACACCCGCATCTCGGTGGACGATGAGCTGGATCAGAAAAATATCTCCATTGAAAACCAGAAGGCCATCATCGAGGACTTTGTGAAGCAGAAATTTCCCGGCAGCACCCTTACCTTCTATGAGGATCGGGACCGCTCCGGCTACACCTTTGAGCAGCGGGAGGGTTACCAGGCCATGCGGAAAAAGCTGGTGACCCACCAGTACGACATCCTCATCGTCAAGGACTTCTCCCGTTTCTCCCGGCGCAACAGCCGGGGACTGGTGGAGCTGGAGGACCTGCGGGACGCCGGGGTGCGGATCATCTCCATCGGAGACGGCATTGACTTTCCCAACGACGACGACTGGCTGAAAATTCAGTTTCAGTTCCTCATCAACGAGATGCCCGTCACCGACACCAGCAAAAAGGTGCGCAATGTCATCAAGCGGCGGCAGGCCGACGGGAAATGGATCTGCGCCGCCCCCTACGGCTACATCATCAACCAGCGGCAGGAGTTTGAGATCGTCCCTACCGAGGCGGACATCGTCCGCACCATCTTCCGACTCTACAACGAGGAGGGTTGGGGCTATAAAAAGATCGCCAACTACCTCACCGACCAGGGCATTCCCACCCCCCGTATGGCGGAGCGGGACCGGAAGGAGGCCGCCGGAAAGGAGTACAATCGAACCGTCAAACGGGACTGGGCCATTGTGACGGTGCAGGGCATCCTGGACAACGACTTCTACATCGGAACCCTGCGCCAGGGAAAGTATACCCGGAAGAAGATCAACGGCAGGGACATCCTCCGGGACGAGGACGAGCAGATCGTCATTGAAAACCACCACCAGGCCATCATCGACTACCGCACCTTTGCCACCACCCGGGCGTTAAGGGAGAAGCGCACCACCTCCCACTACCGGGGGGTAAAGAAGTACGACAATGTGTACTCCGGCTTTCTGGTATGCGGGGACTGCGGCAGCCCCATGTTCGCCATGAGCCGCGGCGATCTGAAAAGCGCCTACACCTGCGGTACCTACCATCGCCGGGGACGGGCGGGCTGTACCTCCCACCACATCCGCACTGACAAGCTGGACGAGCTGTTGAAAACTTATGTCCGGCAGGTGATGGAGAGCTCGGCGGATATGCTGGCGCGGCTCAACGAGGATTTGGCCCGGGAGCGGGAGGATGTGCAGGAGACGGAGCAGAGCGCCGACCGGCTGGCGGAGGTACTCACCGATCTCCAGGAGGAGCTGAAGGTCACCAAGCGCCAGCGTATCCGGGATCTCATGAAGCACCCGGAGCAGGAGGAGCTGCTGTCGGAGACGTATGACGAGCTGGAGGCCGACCTGCAGAAGAAGAGCGAGGGCATCCGCCACCAGATCGACATGCTCTCGGACAAGCGCAATACCATCATCCAGGTGAACCGGGCGGCACGCACCGCCATGGAGGTCTTTGGGGACATTCTCCGTAAGGACACCCTGGAGCGCAATGATCTGGAGCTCATCATCCGGAAGATCAAGGTGTACGAGGATCACCTGGAGATCCAGCTCCAGGCGGATGTGGACGCCATTCTCCGCTCCGGGACGCTGGCTGCTCAGCCGCCAGAGACTGTGGCCGCCATGGCTCCAGCCGGGGAGGGCCGCATAAATTTTAAGGGAGGCATGGAGCATATCTCACCTGTCACCATCGTCCAGAGCGCAAATAAGCGGCCGGACAAGGTGTTCCATGCCAATGTTATCAGTGACGGTGACCCGCTGGAGATCTACACCAGCCGGGAGGGCGAGGTCATCTTCAAGAAATACTCGCTGCTGGGCGGCGTGGAGGACTTCGCCACCGAGCTCTGCGAGACCATGAGCCGCTCCACCGGCAGCGTCTGCGCCGTCACGGACCGGGACACGGTCATCGCCGTGGCCGGCGGCAGCAAGCGGGAGCTGATGGGCAAGCGGATCACGCCGGAGCTGGAGCGGATCATGGAGGGCCGGAAGATCTACCAGTACACCGGCGACGGCCAGCCCCTGCCGGTCACTGAGGGCAGTGACGCCCTGCTGACCGCCGTGGCGGCCCCCATCCTGGCGGAGGGGGACCTGCTGGGCCTGGTGCTGTTCATCACCAGCGACGGCGCCGCCGTCACCGGCGACACGGAGTACAAGCTGGCCCAGACCATCGCCGCCTTTCTGGGCCGGCACATGGAGAGCTGAATCCGCCCATACCCGCGGACGCCTTCCGGGCGCCCGCGGTTTTTTGATGGCATGAAACGCCGGAAAGCCGCTATGCTGGAAGTATCTCCCACTGGGAAGGAGCTGCTTTCATGACCGTCGCTGCATGGATCGCCCGGATCGACCGCCTGGTCTGGGGCCCCGGGATGCTGGCGCTGCTGATGGGCACCGGCGTCTTTCTCACTCTGCGCACCCGCTTTCTCCCCTGGCGGAACCTGGGGTGGGCCCTGCGGAGCGTGCTGGGCCGGCACATGGAGAGCTGAATCCGCCCATACCCG
>JABLTR010080704.1_pt1 | contig 10509 bp, 5 predicted proteins | sample 7160071 | NCBI WGS metagenome assembly JABLTR01 (sample SAMN14651230, study PRJNA627086) | human gut metagenome | isolation source: feces | host: Homo sapiens
GGATTTATAAGTAATATAAGTGATTTAGGCAAATACTCTAACATAGAGGCTACTTTAGTGAAAAAGGAAGAATATGTTTTGATTGTTCCTAAAAACCATCATCTAGCCAACAAGGAAGAAGTATATCTTAGTGAGCTGAAAAATGAGTATTTTATAGCATATAATGATAAATGCTCTGATGTGGAGAAATGTTATTCTGATTTTATAGGATATACACCAAAGATTTATGCAGAACCCAGCGAGGCAATGATACTTTCAGGTCTTGTCGAAGCAGGGGCAGGCATTGCGATAATATTGAACACGCCACTTATTAATACTAATAAGATTTCTGTTATCAAGATAAAAGATCAGTTTGATGATAAGAGTATTTATATGGTGTGGAATAAAAATATTATTCATAATAAGAATAAAACAGAGTTTAAGAATTATGCTTTGAATGTGGATAAAAGATAAAATTTTTAGGATTATATTTTAATAATGTAAAAGTAGGAAGATATAAAAATAACTCCTACTTTTTTGTTTCAAAAAATGAGAGGAAAAATGAATAAATTAATAGCGGTAAAGCAGTAAAAAAGAGGTCACATGCTATTATGAAGGTATAATATTTTGTGCTGACTGTTATAACATGCCATATCAAGATAGTATGGCAGGATTTATGAAAGAAATTAAGATAGATCGACTATAAGGGCCAACAGATTATGACTGGGAGGGCAATGTAGACTGGGATAAGTATGAGTAATAAAGTATGCTTTTATAAATTGAATTTGCAAAGCACTTGAAAATACATAATAAAAACCACATCTAAAAAAGATGTGGTTTTTATTATGTTAGCTAAATTAATTCTAAGATGAAAAATGGGGTAATAATAGTAGCACTAGAATAAATAGATAAGTAAATTTATATGATAAAGATCCGAGATCATTATCTTTAATTAGAGATTATGAATAATAATATGAAAGTGATTTATAATAATATTAACTATAAAATAGTAATCGAATTACTATCGAAAAAATTATTGACAAACAATTAAAATAGAGATAATATTATTAATATAATATGAATAGTAATTGAATTACTATAAAAAAATAAAGGAGGTACTAGAGTATATGGAAAAGAAAATATATAAGGTGCTAAATGCGATAAGAGGGGAAATTGTAATAGAAAAAGTAAAAGATATTTTAATATCATGTTGCGTTATAGGTTATTTACAAAGTGAAATTCCAGATAATAACAATTATATAAAAAGAATTTTAAGAGCATCAGACACAAAAAAAGAGTTTCAAAATGTATTAGGTTTAATTGAAAAAGAAAATGAACAACTTAAAGGTGTATTTAGTTGTTTAAATCTAGAACCAAATATACAAAATGATGTTTTATATAAATTACTATCAAATATAAATGAAATCGAAATAGAACAAAATCAATGGAAAGATGTATTTGAAATTGTAATTAATCAAATAAATGAATCAAACTTAAGATTTACAAGCGAGTCAAGTACACCAGTTTATTTAAATAAACTAGGTATAGATTTACTTGAACCGAAAGAAGGTAATTTCTACGATGGAACTTGTGGAGAAGGGGGAACACTACAAGAGGCAAATAGTTATGCTGTATCAAAAGGTATTGAATTAAAATTATATGGTCAAGAAATAAATAGTAGAGCGAGGGCAATTTGTAAAATTAGATTATTTTTAAATGATGTAATTAATAGTGATATTAAGTTAGGTAATACACTTACAAATCCAATGTTTACTGAAGAAAATCAATTAATGAAATTTGATAGAATTTTGATGAATCCTCCTTTGGGATATTGCTGGAAAGAGGATTCAAGCCATATTGAAAATGATAAATATAATAGATTTGTATTTGGGAAACCACCAGTATCAAATGGAGATTGGTTATTCATATCACACATAATAAAATCTCTTAATGAAGATGGAAAGGCAGTAGTAACAACAACATCAGGAGCATTATTTAGGGGTGCAAAAGAAGAAGAAATAAGAAAAAATATACTTAATATAGATTGTGTAGAAGCTGTAATTTCTTTAGCTGGAGTATTAACAAGTACAGCAATTCCAATAAATTTATTAGTTATAAATATGAAAAAAGATGAATTAATGAAAAACAAAATTCTATTTATAAATGCTGAAGATATGTATAAAAAAAATAAAAATCAAAAAATACTTACAGAACAACATATAAATAAAATAGTTGATATTTATATAAATAAAAAAGAAATAGAAGAAATAAGTGCAATATTAGATATAAAAAATCTAGAAAATGCAAACTTATTGCCTAATAAAAATGTACTTAAAACTGAATTTACAAATGCAGAGATAGGTAAGATTAAGTTTAATAAAAATAAATTAGAAGAATTGAGAAAGTACAAAACTTTAAATGATTTAGGTAAATTCTATAGAGGAATAAACGTAATTGGCAGTAAAGTAGAAGAATGTGAAGCAGGGGAATATAAGATAATAAACTTATCAGATGTTAAGAATGGAGAAATAGATGTCGATTCTTTAACAAGATATAACTTAAAAGACAATGCAAGAGTAGAGTCTTATTCTGTTAAGGAAGGAGATATACTAATATCAAATAGGGGTGTGACTACCAAAATAGGCATAGTACCTAAGTGTGACGAAAAAATATTAATATCTCAAAACTTTATAGGATTTAGATTAAAAGGAAAAGATAACTCTAATTATATAAAAAGATATTTAGAGAGTCCTTTGGGAGAATACTTAATAAGTAATAAACAATCAGGTACGGCTACAACAGTATTAAATATAAAGGATTTAGAAGATATACCTGTGATGCTTGTTAAAGAAGATGAGCAAAGAGAAATTATAGAAGCTTATGAAAATGAAAAGAAAGAAATAGAGTTAAAGATAGAAGAACTTAATAAAAAGCTTATGGATATTAAGTTGAATTTGTATAAAGATATGGGAGTTTTAGATACTTTTGAAGTACTATAAATGATAAATATAAAATAAGAAGGGGGATACTTTTATATATGAAAGAAAAAGATTTAATAAAGGTAATTGGGGTAGATTGGGAAAATGTAAGAAAGAAATTATGTAGTAGCGAAATTGAATATAATGATATACCAAGATTAAAAAAAGAAAATTTTTTCAAATGGTTTGATGATATGTTAACAACATCAGAGGATAAAGCTGTTACTAAATTATCTAATATAAATTTATTGTTAAGGTCATGTAGAGGAAAAGGTCATCAAAAATCAAGATTTAAATCATTAAAACAAGGTGATGATGATTGGGAAAAATATAAAGATTGTTTAAAAACAAATAGATATAATGAACCACAAAGAGGTTTTATGTATTTTGGGGTAAGTACTAATGAATTTATAAGGAAATATGATGATGTAAAAGAAACATGTTTAAGAGAGATTAGAGCTTTTGAGGATTCAAATTTAGAATACGTATCTACCTTACAATTTAAAATTTCTGATAAATATAAAGATAAAAAGGTTTTTGATTTTTCAAAAATAAAGGAATATAAAGATTGTGATGAAATAGTTAAAGAACTTGAAGAATACATATATGAAATTGATAATTATATAATAAAATCTATTATAGAAATCTCAAAAAGTAAAAATATTATATTATCACCAAATGATATTAGTAATATAAATATGGTTAGGCAAATATTACTGAATAATATTATAGAAAATTATTTAGTAATGATGATTTTAAAATTAGTTAATGATAGTACATTTAAAAAAATAGATAAAAGTAAATTTGCAGATGAAAAAATTGACAAGGAATATGCACCATTTCATGCATTTGCTAATTATATTGAGAATAAGGGATATGCAGGAATAATATATAACAGTACAGTACATGAAGGGGGATTAAATTTAGTGTTATTTAATCGTGACTATGTAGAAACAGAAGGTGAAATAATAGAAGAAAAGTTATGTTAGTAAATTAAAAAAAGGAGATATAAAAATAAAACTAATATGTTAAATTAATATAGTAATAAAAATTAAGGTAGTCACTTTTATGTTGACTATCTTAATAAAAAATTAGGAGATATAAAAGTTTTTTTATTAAGATAGACAGACTACTTTTCATATGACTATAAAATAAAGTTAAGAAGTGATAAACTATATGTAGTTAATAATAATGAAAATAAGTATAGGAGTTATATATATGGCTAAGGCAAAAAAAGAAAAAAGAATTGAAGAATATCTATGGGAGTCTGCTAATAAGCTTAGAGGTAAAGTTGAAGCATCAGAATATAAGCATGTAGTATTAAGTCTTATATTCTTAAAGTTTGTTAGTGATAAATTTGAACAAAGAAAAGATGAATTAATAGCAGAGGGTAAAGAAAAATACGTTGATATAACAGAATTTTATACAATGAAAAATGTATTCTACTTACCGGAAGAATCAAGATGGTCATATATCATGGCTAACTCAAAACAAAATGATATTGCGCTAAAAATAGATACTGCATTATCAACTATAGAAAAGAAAAATCCAACTCTAAAAGGAGCATTACCAGATAACTATTATTCAAGACTTGGAATGGATGTTAGTAAGTTATCTAGTTTATTAGATGAAATAAACAACATACATACAACAAAAGATGAAGAGCAAGATATAATTGGAAGAGTGTATGAGTATTTCTTAAGTAAATTTGCTATTCAAGAAGGTAAAGGTAAGGGAGAATTCTATACACCAAAGTCAGTAGTTAATTTAATTGCAGAAATGATAGAGCCATATAAAGGTAAAATATATGACCCTGCTTGCGGTTCAGGCGGTATGTTTGTTCAATCTATGAAGTTTATAGAAAGTCATCATGGTAATAAAAAAGATGTATCAATATATGGACAAGAGTATACAAATACAACATATAAACTAGCAAAGATGAACCTTGCTATTAGAGGTATAAGCGCTAACCTAGGCGAAATGGCTGAAAATACATTTATGAAAGATCAACACAAAGATTTAAAAGCTGATTATATAATGGCAAATCCCCCTTTTAACCAAAAATCATGGAGAGAAGCTGATGAATTATTAGATGATCCAAGATGGGATGGATATGAAGTTCCTCCTGCATCAAATGCAAACTATGCATGGATATTAAATATGGTTTCTAAAATGTCTGAAAATGGAGTGGCAGGATTTTTACTTGCTAATGGTGCATTAAGTGGTGGAGGAGATGAGTATAAAATAAGAAAACAGCTTATAGAAAATAACTTAGTTGAAGCTATAGTAATACTACCAAGAAACTTATTCTATACTACTGATATAAGTGTAACATTATGGATATTAAATAAAAATAAGAAAGAAAGAAGTATAGAAGTAAACAATGTAGTAAGAAATTATCGTAACCGTGAAGATGAAATCTTATTCATAGACTTAAGACAAGAAGGAATACCTTATGAGAAGAAATACGTTCAATTTTCAGAAGAAGATATAGAGAAGGTATGTAATATTTATCATACATGGCAACAAGAAAATAATAATTATAGTGATATTCCAGAATATTGTTATAGTGCTAAGTTAGAAGAAATTAGAAATAAAGATTATTCTTTAGTTCCTAGCAAATATATAGAATTTGTAAATCGTGATGAAAATATAGACTTTGATGAAAAGATGAGCACTTTGAGAAATGAATTTACTTCATTACTTAAAGATGAAGAGGCTTCAAAGAAAGATTTATTAAATGTTTTTAAGGAGTTAGGATATGAAATCAAATTATAAGTTGTTAGGAGATTATATACAAGAAGTAAATATAAGAAATACCGAATTAAAGGACTTAGAGTTACTTGGAATAAGTATTCAAAAAGAATTTATTCCATCAATTGCAAATACAATAGGTACTGATATGTCAAAATACAAAATAGTAAAGAAAAATCAATTTGCATATGGTACAGTAACATCAAGAAATGGAGATAAAATTTCAATTGCTTTACTTCAAAACCATGAAGAAGCTTTGATTTCACAAGCATATATTAGTTTTGAAGTAATTGATGAAAATGAATTATTACCAGAATATTTAATGATGTGGTTTAGAAGACCAGAGTTTGATAGATATGCTAGATATATGAGTTATGGAAGTGCTAGAGAAGTGTTTTCTTGGGAGGAAATGTGCAACGTTAAACTTCCAGTACCATCAATAGAAAAACAAAGAGAAATAGTAAAAGAATATAATACTATATTGAATAGAATACAAATAAATGAAAATATGATTGAAAAGCTAGAGTATTTATCACAATGTATATATAAGGAAATATTTAATGATGATAATGACCAATATGATGATATAAGATTTGAAAAAATAGCAATACCTAAAAAAGGAAAAAATATAACAAGAGCAAAGGCAATACATGGGCCGTATCCAGTAGTGGCAGGTGGTATTCTTCCATCCTGCTATCATAATGCATTTAATACGAATAAGCCAGTTGTTACAATAAGCGCATCAGGAGCTAATGCTGGATATGTTAATTTATATCATACTGAGGTTTGGTCTTCTGATTCATCTTTTATAGATAACACTGTTAGTAAATATGTTTATTTCTGTTATACTACTTTAAAGTTAAATCAGGATAGAATAACTAGTATGCAAGAAGGTACTGGACAGCCACATATTTACCCTGAGCATTTAATAAATTTAATGCTTAAAGATTATCCAGTAGAGCTTTTAGAGAAATTTGAGCAAATTGCAACTAAAATCTTTAAAAGAGTAGATATTTGTATGAGGGAAAATATTAATCTCAAGAAAATAGCGGAATTATGTATGCTTAAAATTGCAAATATGGGGGAATAGATTTGAGTATTAAATTTAATGAAGAAAAATTAGAAAATGCTATAATAGAACTTTTTAAACAAAGTAATTATAGATATATTAAAGGTGAAGAGTTAAATAGAGAAAATACAGATGTATTAATAAAAGATGATTTAAAGAAATTCCTATTAGAAAAATATAAAGATGAAGAAATTACAGAATATGAAGTTGATAGTATAATAAGAAGTTTAGAACTATTACCTTCATCAACTTTATACGATAGTAACAAAAAAATCATGAATATGATTTCTGAAGGATTTACGATAAAAAGAGACGATAGCACTAAAAAAGATTTATTCATTCAATTAATTGACTATGGAAATGTAGATAATAATATTTTTAAAATAGTCAATCAAATGGAAATAAAGGAATATCATGAAAGAATACCAGATGCCATAGTATATGTAAATGGATTACCATTAGTAGTATTTGAATTTAAAAGTGCTATTAGAGAAGATGCAACTATATACAATGCTTATACTCAACTTACAGTAAGATACCGTAGAGATATTCCAGAACTTTTTAAATACAATGCTTTATGTGTTATAAGTGATGGGGCAAATAATAAGGTTGGTTCCTTATTTGCTCCTTATGAATTTTTCTATGCTTGGCGTAAAATAGATGGTGATGAAAAACTAGAAAAAGACGGAATAGATTCTTTATTTACAATGATAAATGGATTATTTAATAAAGAAAGACTTATAGACTTAATTCATAACTTTATATATTTTCCAGATACAAGTACAAAAGAAGAAAAAATAGTACCAAGATATCCTCAATACTATGCAGCTAATAAGTTACTTAATAGTGTAAAGAGAAATATGAAACCACATGGAAATGGTAAAGGTGGTACTTACTTTGGAGCTACTGGTTGTGGTAAAAGTTTTACAATGCTTTACTTAACAAGGTTATTAATGAGAGATGCAAACTTAGAAAGTCCAACTATTGTATTAATAACGGATAGAACTGATTTAGATGACCAATTATCTAAAAGCTTTGTTAAAGCCAAGGAGTTTATTGGAGATAACAATATAATCAGCGTTGAAAGTAGAAATCATTTAAGAGAACTGCTTCAAAATAGAAAAAGTGGTGGAGTATTTTTAACTACTATTCAAAAGTTTAGTGAAGATATTGAGTTATTAACGGATAGAAATAACGTAGTTTGTATATCTGATGAAGCTCACCGTTCTCAAATAAATTTAGATCAAAAAGTAAAAATAACTAAAGATGGTGTGCAAAAGAAATATGGATTTGCAAAGTATCTTCATGATTCATTACCAAATGCTACTTATGTAGGGTTTACAGGAACACCTATTGATGAAACCATGGCTGTATTTGGAGATATAGAAGATTCGTATACTATGATTGAAGCTGTTCATGATGAGATAACAGTAAGGATAGTTTATGAAGGAAGAGCCGCCAAAGTAACTCTTAATGAAAGTAAGTTAATAGAAATAGAAGACTATTATAAGGAATGTGCAGAAATAGGGGCAAATGAAAATCAAATAGAAGAGAGTAAAAGAACTGTTGCTAAAATGGATGCTATACTTGGTAATCCAGACCGTTTAAAACTTGTAGCAAAAGATTTTGTAGAACATTATGAAAAAAGGGTATCAGAAGGTGCTAGTATAATGGGTAAAGCTATGTTTGTAGCATCTAATAGAGATATAGCTTATAACTTATATAAAGAGATAATTGCATTAAGGCCAGAATGGGCAGAGATTAAAGAATGTGATGATGGAGTTGAATTATCGGAAAAAGAAAGAAAGTCAATTAAACCAATAGAAAAAATAAAGATGGTTATGACTAGAGATAAGGATGATGATAAAGAGCTATATGAGTTATTAGGTAATAAAGAGTATAGAAAAGAATTAGATAGACAATATAAGAAAGCTAAATCTAATTTTAAAATAGCTATAGTAGTTGATATGTGGCTTACAGGATTTGATGTTCCTGAATTAGATACTATATATATAGATAAACCAATACAACAACATTCTCTAATTCAAACTATTTCACGTGTAAATAGAGTTTATGAAGGTAAAGAAAAGGGGTTAGTTGTAGATTATATAGGTATAAAAAGTAATATGAACATAGCTTTGAAAAAGTATGGTAATGTTGGTGAAAATAATTTTGAAGGAACAGAACAAGCTATAGTAATAGTAAAAGATCAATTAGATTTATTATCAAAATTATTTTATAGATTCAATGATAGTGGATACTTTAATGGAACACCATTAGGGCAATTACAATGTTTAAATAAGGCAGTAGAATTTGTTCAGCAAACAGAAGATATTGAAAAAAGATTTATGAATATATCTAAAAAACTAAATTCTGCATATAGGCTATGCTGTACCTGTGAAGAAATAAGTGAATATGAGAAAGATAGAATACACTTCTATCTTGCTATAAAGTCTATACTTCATAAGCTTACAAAAGGTGATGCTCCTGATGCAGCACAAATGAATGAAAAAGTTAGAACAATGATAAATGAAGCTATTATAAGTGAAGGTGTAGAAGAAGTTTTTAAATTAGATAATAGTGAAGAAAATGATGATATATTTAGTGAGAATTATTTAGAGAAAGTTAATAAAATAAAACTTCCAAATACAAGAATAAAATTACTTGAAAAACTATTATCAAAGGCTATAAGTGAGTTTAAAAAAGTAAACAAAGTAAAGGGTATAGATTTTTCAAAGAGAATGAAATCATTAGTAGAGTTATATAATGAAAGAAAAGACTTTGAAAGTCTACAAAGTGATGTTTTAGATGATTTAGCTGATAAACTTGCAGAGTTATTTGAAGAGATATTAAAGGAAAAGAATTCATCAAATGATTTAGGTATAAGTTTTGAGGAAAAAGCATTCTATGATATCTTAAAAGTCGTTGCAGAGAAACATCAATTTGAGTATCCTAATGATAAGTTAATTAAGTTAGCTAAAGAAATAAAAGAAATTGTAGATGATAAAGCTAGTTATACGGATTGGTCAACTAGAGATGATATAAAGGCGGAGTTAAAAGTTGCTATAATTATAACTTTAGATGAAAATGATTATCCACCAGTACCTAGTGATGAAGTATTTAAGGAAATTTTTGAACAGGCGGAGAACTTTAAAAAGTATGCTTAATAAGTGAATTTAAAATACTTTTTTACTAAAAATGATCAAGATAAAGTAGCTAAACCTAACAAAATTAATAAAATACATAGAAAAAACCACATCTAGAACTAAGATGTGGTTTTTATATTATCTGAGATATATTAATTAACACTTTAAAATTCCTCTCTAACACATTTTCGCCAAAGTATAAAAGCTATACCCATAGAAATCACTCCACTGATAGTTGATATTAAAAATATTCTATAGAGGCCTAGAGATAATGACTTTTTTAGAAACGTGTTAGTTCTAGGTATAATGAGCTTTTGTGTAGATATTCTTTTACGATTAATATCTACAGTATCAAAATACAAAGCTAGAGTTAGAGGTAATAGAGTAAATATGGTTTAGTTTTTGATCTTTGGTGAGCTGCATAAAAATGTTTAGCCTAGACTTATTTTTTGCTAATTTGTTATAATATATCTATTATAAATTCATGTAGAAAAATTTTACTACATTGCAAAATAGATGACAAATTCGACAACAGGAGGACATTATGCCACAAATAAAAGTAAGAGGAATAAACGAAAACGAC
>JABLTR010099857.1_pt1 | contig 10507 bp, 7 predicted proteins | sample 7160071 | NCBI WGS metagenome assembly JABLTR01 (sample SAMN14651230, study PRJNA627086) | human gut metagenome | isolation source: feces | host: Homo sapiens
AGGTGCTTTTATTATCTGATGATGTAATAAGTACCCTAACTTTTGCTGCTGTAGCATTACCAGAATCCATAACTCGAACCTTATAATCGATTAATTTTACTGAAGCTAAAGTGGGATAAAATATACCTAAAGCTTCACGTAAAGCTAAGTCGAGAGCATTAACAGGGCCATCGCCTTCAGCAGCGGTAATCTGTAATCTTGAACCTACTCGTATCTTTATTGTAGCTGTAGCTGAATGTGAAGTTTCACTTGGTTCTTCATCTAATATTTTATAGCTGACCAGTTCAAAAAAGGGGAGATACATACCAAGTTGTTTTCTTACCAATAATTCAAATGAACCGTCAGCGCCTTCAAATTGATAACCCTCCAGTTCCTTTTGTTTTAATGCATTTAATATTAAACCAGTTTCAGGAGAATCCTTAGATATATCAGGAATAATTTTAGAAATTTTACGTAATATTGCAGTACGTCCAGCTTGATCGGACATAAGTATTCTTCGTTCATTTCCAACAGTCTGCGGATTAATATGCTCAAATGAAACAGAATTTTTTAATACTCCGTCAGCATGTGTACCAGCTTTATGTGCAAATGCACTTTTACCAACGTAAGGCGTACTTGATTTAAGCCGTATATTAGAAATTTCTGATATAGCATGGGCGGCGTGAGTTAAATTTGACATACAATAATCTGGAATACAGCTATATCCTAATTTCAATTGTAAATTTGGAATAATACAGGATAGATTTGCATTACCGCACCGCTCGCCATAACCTAAATATGTACCTTGAACTTGTACGGCGCCTGCTTGTACCGCCATAATAGAATTTGATATTGCCATACCGCCGTCATCATGACAATGTATACTGATTTTTATATTAGGAAAAGTGTTTACTACTATTTTTGTAATATTAAATATCTCATCAGGAAAACATCCGCCGTTTGTATCGCATAATGATATACATTCAGCTCCGGCATTAGCAGCTGCTTTTAATGTATTAATAGAAAACTGAGGATTAAGCTTATATCCGTCAAAAAAGTGTTCAGCATCAAAAAATACACGCATACCATGTTCTTTAAGCGTTATAATACTATCTGATATCATTTCTAGATTTTCTTGTTCATTTGTACCTAATATTTCTTTTACATGCAATTCGGAACTTTTACCAAATATACATGCAACTTTAGCTCCTGATTCAATTAATGCTTTTATACCGTTATCATCTTTTGCGCTTATACCTTTCCGGCGGGTAGATCCAAAAGCTACCAATATAGAATGTTCAAGTTTAATATTTTTAACTGCATTAAAAAATTCTGAATTTTTTGGATTAAATGAAGGGCTTCCAGCTTCAATATAATCAATACCCAATTCATCAAGGCATTTTATAATGGATAATTTATCTTCAAGTGAAAAGGATATTCCTTCACCTTGAGCGCCATCTCTTAATGTTGAGTCAAATATTTCTATTTTTTTCAAAGCTGTACACCTCTTTTTACGTTGTTTTTAGACATATCATTATAGAATTTTATGATAATATAATCAAGTATATAATATTAACATAAATTTTATTTCCTATTTATTGACTATTATTTATTTCTGTTATTAGATAGTTATATATCATAATTAAAATAATGTCAATCATATGAAACAAAACTAAGCAAATAAGCAAAATTAAATTGACAAAATAGCCTTAGAATTGTATATTATAATAGATAGATAAAATGAAAATATTCACAGATATGTTATAAATTACAAATAAAAAGGGAAAGGATGAACATATAATGAAAGAAATGGACCTTTATAAATTATGGAAGGAAAAAGCAACTGAAGATCCTGATTTAGTAAAAGAATTAATAGAAATTGAGGATAAACCGGTTGAGATAAAAAACAGGTTTTATGCTGACCTTGAATTCGGAACAGCAGGTTTACGCGGCGTATTAGGAGCAGGCACATATTGTATGAATATTTATACTGTCCGTCGAGCAACTCAAGGATTAGCTGATTATATTAACGAAAAATATGATAATGCATCATGCGCGGCAATCGGATATGACTCAAGAAACAAATCTTATTTATTTGCTAAAGAAGCTGCAAGCGTATTAGCTGCAAATAATATAAAAGTTTATATATTCCCAGAACTTGAACCAACTCCGCTTTTATCATTTGCTGTAAGGCATCTTAAAGCTAAAACCGGTATAGTTATAACAGCAAGCCATAACCCGGCAAAATATAATGGTTATAAATGTTATGGAGAAGACGGTTGTCAGATGACGTCTGAAGCTGCAGGAGCTGTATATAATAAATTGGAAAGTGTTGATTATTTTGATGGTCCAAAAACAATAGATTTTGATGAAGGCCTTAAAACTGGCATGATAAACTGGATTGGTGAAGACCTCTTGGAAGAATATTATAAAAATGTTATGGCTCAGTCCATTAATCCGGATATTATAGCAAAAGCCGGATTAAGATTGGTATATTCGCCATTAAATGGCGCAGGTAATAAGCCTGTTCGCACGGTATTATCACGCTGCGGTATAAAAGATATATTTGTGGTAAAAGAGCAGGAAAATCCAGATGGCAATTTCCCGACAACACCTTTCCCAAATCCAGAAAAACGCCAATGCTTTGATTTGGCTATAAAATTAGCTGAAACAACGCATCCGGATCTGCTGCTTGCTACAGATCCGGACAGCGACCGTGTAGGTATTGCCGTTAATCAGGGCGGCGAATATATATTAATGACAGGTAATGAAGTCGGCGCTTTATTATGTAATTATATTTTCAGCCAGCGTACACAGCATGGAACTATGCCAAAAGATCCTATTGCAGTTAAAACTATTGTTACAACTAATATTGTTGATCCTATATGTAAAGAATACGGCGTTGAATTAAAATTAGTTCTTACAGGATTTAAATATATAGGCGAACAAATATTATTGCTTGAACAAAAAGGCGAAGAAAACCGTTATGTATTCGGTTTTGAAGAAAGCTATGGTTATCTTGCCGGAACCTATGTAAGGGATAAAGACGCTGTTGTAGCATCCATGCTTATAGTTGAAATGGCATCATATTATAAATCTCAAGGAAAAACACTTTATGATGTAATGCAGGAATTATATGCTAAATATGGATATTATCTCAACTGTGTATCTGAAATAGTACGCGAAGGCGCCGATGGTATGGCCCAGCTTGCCGCTATTATGAAAAAATTGCGCAGTGAAACTCCATCAGAAATAGGTGGATATAAAGTAACTGCTTTAGCTGACTATAATACATCTGTTTATACAGATTTGGAAACCGGCGCTACAAAAGAAATATTCCTGCCAAAATCTGATGTATTATCTTATTCTCTTGAAGGAGGCAATGCACTTATTGTACGTCCATCCGGTACAGAGCCTAAGATAAAAATATATTGTACTGCTAAAGGTAAGGATAAAGCCGATGCACAGGCTATTGCTGATAAACTCATGAGTTGGGCTGATAAAGCTTTATAATATTTATATGTTAAATCTTAAAATTTAATTTTAATAATAATATTTAAATAATTTTTATAAAAAAATACGCTATGTGAAAAAACATAGCGTATTTTTTTATTTTCTAATAATTGAAAAAATTGCTATAGCTTAATTGAGTAAAAAAAGAATAATTATCTTGTTTTTTAGACAAATTATAGATAAATACAAATATAAATTTTTCGTAATATAAAAATACAAGAAAAAATATTTAATAAAAATAGTTTTAATATTAAAAAACTATGGAGGTGCGCATCAGATGAAAAAAATAATATCACTTGCCATTGTATTGATAATGGCATTAACAATGCTTGCAGGTTGCGCAGGCAGCGATACTTTAAAAGTAGGCGTATTAATATATAAATATGACGATACCTATATAGCGGCTGTAAGACAAGCTATTGAACAGGAAGCTGCAAATTATGGCAGTGATAAAGTAACGTTATTATTAAATGATGGTAAAAATGACCAAGCGGTACAAAATGACCAGATTGATGTATTAATAAGCCAAAATGTCGATGTATTAGCCGTAAATATAGTAAATAACGGTGCTGCTGAAACTGTAATAGATAAGGCAAAAGCAGCAGGGATACCATTATTATTCTTTAATAGGGAACCAACGTCAGATGTTATTAAATCATATGAAGGTACTGTATTTATAGGAACAAAACCAGAAGAAGCCGGTATAATCCAAGGCGAAATGATGACAAAAATATGGAATGATAATCCTCAATATGATAAAAACGGCGATGGAGTTATGCAATATGTAATGCTTCAAGGTGAAGCAGATAATCCAGAAGCTCTTGCAAGAACTGAATATTCTATAAAGACAGTTGAAGAATCAGGGATACAAACAAAACAGCTAGCAATGCAGGTCGCAAACTGGGATGCTGATAGGGCTAAAACCGCTATGGACGCATGGCTTGCAAACTATGGTGATCAGATTGAATTCGTTGTATCAAATAATGACGGTATGGCGTCAGGCGCTATAGCGTCGCTGCAATCAGCTGGATACAATGTCCCCGGTTCAGATAAAATTATACCTGTTGTAGGTGTCGATGCTACAGATGAAGCTGTAAAACTTATTAATGATGGAGTTATGTCCGGCTCAGTAAAACAGGATGCCCAGGCAATGGGTAAAGCGGTATTTACAGTAGCAATGAATCTTGCTGAAGGTAAATCTGCCACAGAAGGCACATCATATCAATATGATGAAACAGGAGTAGCTATCCGTATACCATATCAGCCGTATTATGGTGAAAATGCATAGTTAAATGAATAAATTTTATAAAAAGGATGCGCAATAAAAAATACTATTGCGCATCCTAAAATAAGTGAGAAGTGGTGAGAAACTATATGCCTCAAACTGAAAATATTAAATATGCTTTGGAAATGGAAAACATAATAAAAGAATTCCCAGGCGTTAAAGCACTTGATGGTGCAATTCTTAGAGTAAGGCCGGGTACGGTACACGCTCTCATGGGAGAAAACGGTGCAGGTAAATCTACTCTTATGAAATGCTTATTCGGTATTTATATAGAAGATGGCGGAGAAATAAGAATAAATGGAGAAAAAGTACGTTTTACAAATCCAAAGCAGGCATTGGAAAATGGTGTATCCATGGTGCATCAGGAATTAAATCAAGTATTACAAAGAACTGTTATGGATAACATATGGCTTGGACGTTATCCTACAAGCGGCGGTATTATTGTAAATCAAAAGAAAATGTATACTGAAACTAAAAAAATATTTGATGATTTTGGTATAGATGTTGATCCAAGAGCAAAGATGTCAACATTATCAGTATCCAGCCGGCAGATGGTAGAAATAGCAAAAGCAGTATCATATGACGCAAAAATATTAGTATTGGACGAGCCTACATCATCTTTGACAGAAAAGGAAGTAGAACATCTTTTCCGTATTATAAATCAGCTTACCGATAGAGGCTGCTGTGTTATTTATATTTCGCATAAGATGGAAGAAATTCTTACTATATCGGATGAAGTAACCATAATGCGAGATGGACAATATGTAGGCACATGGCCGGCAAGCGAACTGACAACCGATTTAATAATAAACCGTATGGTTGGACGAGATTTAACCCATCGTTTTCCGCCTAAAGAAAATAAGCCTGGCGAAGTTATCATGCAAGTACGCAATTTAACGGCTAAATACCAGCCTTCTATAAAAGATGTATCCTATGAATTAAGAAAAGGTGAAATATTAGGCGTTGCTGGGCTTATGGGCGCAAGAAGAACAGAACTGCTGGAAAATATTTTCGGTATAGCACATCATAGCGAAGGAGAAATATTTTTACATGGCAAAAAGGTTGAAAATAAAGATTCGGCTACTGCCATAAAAAACGGTTTTGCTCTTTTAACAGAAGAACGCAGGTTTAATGGTATATTCGGCGGGCTTAGTATAGCATTTAACGCGACAATAGCTAATATAAAAAATTATTCCAAATTTGGAGTATTGGATAAAAAACAAATGGCGAAGGATACTAAATGGGTAATAGAAAGTATGAAGGTAAAAACTCCATCGCAGAAAACCTTTATACGGACATTATCAGGAGGTAATCAGCAAAAGGTTATAGTAGGACGATGGCTTCTTACTAAACCGGAAATCTTATTACTGGATGAACCGACAAGAGGTATTGACGTTGGTGCTAAATATGAAATATATCAGCTTATCATAAATTTAGCGAAAGCTGGTAAAGGAATTATCATGGTATCTTCAGAAATGCCGGAATTATTAGGAATAACAGATAGGATATTAGTAATGTCTAACGGCAGGGTAGCAGGAATAGCAAATACGTCAGAGCTAAATCAGGAAGATATCCTGAGATTAGCAGCGAAGTTTATATAGGTAGGAGTGTAAATAATGCAAGGTAAAGCAAAGACATTATTTAACAGGAAGAGCTTTTCCAACTGGGTATTAAATTATGCGTTATATGTTGTATTGTGCGCTATGATACTTTATGTTGTTATAAAAAATCCAAACTTCCTGTTTCAGAGTTCATTTCCATATATTAATTTTACAAATATATTGAATATATTAACACAAGCCTCCACAAGAGGTATTATGGCTCTTGGTGTTGCAGGACTTATAGTATTACAAGGTACTGACCTTTCAGCAGGACGAATTGTTGGTATATGTGGTATTGTATCGGCATCATTATTGCAGGCGGTTGATTTTGGTGCAAGGATGTATGAAAAATTACCGTGGGATAATTCAAATACATTTGTAATACTTGCAATACCACTGCTTATATCAGTAGCAATAGGTTTAATATTCGGTATAATAAACGGATTTGGCGTAGCTGTATTAAAACTTCACGCGTTTATTATAACATTAGGTACTCAGCTTATTGCATATGGTATAGCATGTATATATATCGAAAGTTCACGTTGGGGTGCACAGCCTTTAGGCGGTCTTAATGATGCTTATACTGGATTAGTAAGAAATGGATTTCAGATAGGTAACGTTAGGATACCATATCTGATATTCTATGCAGCATTTTTTGCAATTGTTATATGGTTTATATGGAATAAAACAAAATTAGGTAAAAATATGTTTGCTATAGGCGGTAACCCAGAAGCTGCGGCTGTATCAGGCGTTAATATTGTAAAAAATATTATGTATATTTATATGATATCAGGTGCGCTTTATGGCTTTGCAGGATATCTTGAAGCTGCACGTGTTGGATCAGGTACTACAAATCTAGGACTTAACTATGAATTGGATGCTATCGCAGCCTGTGTTGTAGGCGGCGTATCATTCTCTGGCGGTGTTGGTACAATACCAGGCGTTTTAATAGGCGTTATTATATTACAATTTATAAATTATGGCCTTATATTTATCAATGTTAACCCATATTTGCAATATGTTATAAAGGGTCTTATTATAATATTTGCCGTATCATTGGACGTAAGAAAATATTTAACAAAGAAATAATCATTTATTATAAAAGAACCTGGTTGATAATAAATACTTAGGTTCTTTTATTAATGATTAAATGTGAATAAAGTGATAAATATAAAACTACGCTAAAAATAAGAACAGGGGGGCGCCCGTGTGCGGCTATTCAGCCGCTTCTGCAAATGCATGTTGCTTAAAGAACATTATTGCTTTCTTAAATAACATTCAATAAGAACGGCATTTGCATCAAGAGCATGAACATGCTCTCCACGGGCGCCCCCTTTTATGTAGCCGGTAGTTTTTGCTTTTAATGATAAAAAGATAACTAAACTCTTGATAAATAACGCTATGATATCAAAAAACGTATAAGAGTATACAGGGTATTTAAAAACTAATGATACGAGCAATACTATAGTAAAACAGGACTGCGTCTGGTTATGCCAACATGATTTTTTAATTATAGTTTTAGTGAAAATAAATCACTAAACATGTTGGTAAGAGTAAACTAATATAACTTAAAGATTGAACCCAAATGGTCTTTAGGCAGTAATGTATGAAAATAGCAAATCTTTGTAAATGATAATTACTCGTTTATGGACTGTGGGACAAGTGATGCATATTGCAAATTTTATAGTATTTAAAAATAGCTTGCTGGTAAGAGGCAATTATAAAACTTATACATATAAACAAACTTTATGTACGATTTTTATTTTAATAAAAAAGTGTCTGGATAAATTACTTTCCAGACACTTTAAAAATTTTATGATGATATTTATTATAATAGTTTTATTTTATATCTTTAATAACCTGTTTTAATTGATCGACTTTATCTGTTCTTTCCCATAATACGTTCAAATCTTCGCGGCCCATCTGGCCATATGAAGCTAATTTACGATAAATTGGACGGCGTAAATCAAGATCTCTTATAATAGCAGCAGGACGAAGATCAAATACCTTACGGACAGCTTCTGTAAGTAGTATATCATCTACTTTACCTGTACCAAATGTATCAATAAATACTGAAACCGGGTTGGCATCGCCTATAGCATAAGAAATCTGTATTTCACATTTATCAGCAAGGCCGGCTGCTACAATATTTTTTGCAACGTACCGTGCTGCATAGGCGGCAGAACGGTCAACTTTTGTAGGATCTTTGCCAGAAAATGCTCCGCCGCCATGACGTGCATATCCGCCATAGGTATCAACAATAATTTTACGGCCTGTTAATCCGCTGTCGCCTTGAGGACCTCCTGTAACGAATCTTCCGGTTGGATTTATAAAATATTTTGTATCATTATCCAGAAGTTCAGCTGGAATAATATCTTTTATTAATAAATTCATTATATCGTTACGAATCATTTCAAGAGAAATATCAGGCGAATGCTGAGTAGATACAACAACAGTATCCACTCTAATAGGTTTATTGCCGTCATATTCAACAGTTACCTGAGTTTTGCCATCTGGACGAAGATAGGGGAGACGACCGGATTTACGTAATTCAGCAAGCTTTATTGCAAGACGGTGCGATAATGATATTGGTAAAGGCATAAGCTCAGGAGTTTCATTACATGCATAACCAAATACCATACCTTGATCGCCTGCACCTGTAGAATCATCTGCATCATCAGATGTATCTTCACGGATTTCAATAGCTTTATTAACGCCTTGTGCAATATCAGGAGATTGCTCGTCAATTGAAGTTATAACAGAACAGGTTTTACTGTCAAAGCCCATATCAATTCCGGTATATCCTATATCATAGATAACTTCACGAACTATTTTTGGTATATCAACATAGCATTTAGTAGATATTTCTCCCATTACCATAACTAATCCAGTGGTTGCAAGTGTTTCGCATGCAACACGTGCATAAGGATCCTGGCTTATAATAGCGTCCAGCACAGCATCTGATACTTGATCGCATAATTTATCTGGATGGCCTTCTGTTACTGATTCTGATGTAAATAATTTTTTTGTCATATATTTTTCAGGCTCCTTTAAGAAATATAATAAAAAACGCGCCTATGCAGATGAATAGGCGCGTAGAATAAACTCATCTGCCGGCAAATTTTACCGCAGGATTTAGCACCTTGCATAAAGGATATGCAGGTTGCCGGGCGTCACAGGGCCAGTCCCTCAGCCTCTCTTGATAAGCAGCATATTTAATTTTGAAATAAACTGTCGAATTTTGATATATCTATTATATCAGTATACAATGATAATGTAAATATATACCGGACATTTACAGTGTATGTAATTATAAAAATTTTATACAGCTGCAGTCCATTTTTTTAGATATTTTCCCGATATTGTGAATAATATAAACGATAAAATAGAATTTGCAAAAGATTTTATTAGATTAAATGGTATGATAAATGGTACCATTAAATCTTTTACAGTTTGCATAGGCACACCCATGAAATATACGGTAAGTGTTAAATTGAGTGGTATCATAATAGCAGTCATAGCAAGCGAGCCTAATATTAATCCTAATACCATTGAAATAAGTGTTTTCTTATATTTATAAATAAGCCCTGCAATTAAGACTAAAGCTCCAGATGCACAAAAATGCATAACAAGACCGACCCAACCATTACCACCAAGCAAAAATGCCTGGACTAAAGATGTTATAAGCAATATTGCAAGACCTTCAAACGGTCCTAACAAAAATGTTCCAAATAATACTGGGACATCAGCCATATCATATTCGAGAAATGCAACAGCTGGAAATATCGGGAAATGAATCAGTAAAACTAAAATAATAGAAACAGCTGAAAGCATAGCAAGTTGAGTAAGTTTTAATACCTTTGGATTGCGCATGATAAATTAACTCCTTTTTCAAATATATAATTTATCAGATTAAGCCTTGTTAAAATAATACATTACTATTACAAGGCAGGAAAATATTTAAGAAAGGAGCGGTTTATTAAAAAAATAAAAAATCCCATGAATTTATAAAATTCACGGGACGAAAACAAACGCAGTTATTATAAAAAAATAACAAATAATAAAACGCCGCTTCTTTCATCCGGACTATACCGTCGGCCGCGGAATCTAACCGCAGTCTGCATTAATA
>JABLTR010108530.1_pt1 | contig 10498 bp, 4 predicted proteins | sample 7160071 | NCBI WGS metagenome assembly JABLTR01 (sample SAMN14651230, study PRJNA627086) | human gut metagenome | isolation source: feces | host: Homo sapiens
GATGATTCTGATGGCAGTCCTTTTGCCGATACTTTGCCGCAAATTTGACAAAGTACATCTTTTGCTATTTTTCATGATCATTTTTGTAGTCGGATCTGTGGTGCAGTATATAACAGGATATGAAAATATGCCGATTCTTTTCATCCTGATGGCGGTGCGCTGTGTCGGGTACGGTGGATTTACCGGATTGTCCTTTATGTTTGTACCGGACTGTATTGAATATGGTCAGTATGTTTCCGGACAGCGGAACGAAGGAGTCGCATTCAGTTTGCAGACGTTTGTTTCGAAACTGAATTCTGCGCTGATCTCTACCGTGTCTGCGTTTGTGATAGCCGCGATGGGATTTCGGGCATCCGATGTTACAGAGCAGGGGAAAGACGGTGTTTGGTTTACGTTTACAATTTTCGCGGCTGTTGGATGTGTGCTGGCAATTCCACTGTTGATGAAAGCGTATACGTTGAGAGATAGAGATGTGGCATGTATGATATCCTGTAATAATGGTGAGATAACAAGGACGGAATGCGAAGAAAAAATCAGGAAAGGAAAAAAGAATGAAAGAAATTGAAATTGAAACACCCTGCGGGATAGTAAAAGGAATACGTGAGGATCAGATAAATAAATTTTTGGGTATCCGATATGGGACTGCGGGACGCTGGGAATATCCGAGGGAAGTGACATCCTGGGAAGGTGTTTACTCTGCACTGCATTTTGGGGCGGCACCTGTGCAGAAGAGAGCGTTTTTACACGAGGAGACCAGAGAAAAGGAATTTTTTGAGCATGAATTTATGAACGGGGTGCATGCGCATTATTCCGAAGATTGTCTTTTTTTGAATGTCTGGGCACCTGCGGAGACAAAGAATTGTCCGGTGTTGATTGTAATATATGGAGGCGGGCTTGTGTCCGGCCAGACAGATGAGCTGGAATTGGATGGCAGCAGATTCGCACAGAAGGGCGTTGTGGTAGTGACGCTTAATTACCGTGTGAATGTTTTCGGATTTCTGGCAATGAAAGAGTTGGAAGACGAGAATGGGAAAAGCGGTAATTATGGCTATTATGATCAGTATACGGCAATTCAATGGGTAAAGCATAATATCAAAGCGTTTGGAGGCAATCCGGAAAAGATGACGCTGATCGGACAGTCTGCCGGAGCAGCAAGTGCGGAGACGCAGATAAAGTCCCCCCTGAACAGGGGTGTATTTCAGGGGGCGATCATTCAGAGCAGTGCTGGATTTGTCTCTGTGTTAAAAGCAAAAGATAACAGAGAGAATGCTTATCGGAGAGGAAAGGAGCTGTTTGATCAGAGCGGGTGCGCTACGATTGCTGAATTTCGAAAAATGCCGGCGGAAGAATTGTTTCATCTTTTTGAAAGATTATCTGCGAAAAATCCGATTGGGTATACCACAGCCGTATTTGATGAGAATTTTACCGGAAGAGAAAAAAATCGGCCCTGTGAGACAAATATCATCTGCAGCTTGACTTCGCAGGACGTGATGCCTCCGATACTCTATTTTCTGTGCAAGGCGCTTGCAAGATCACAGAAAAAAAGCGCTGTTACCTATGGATATTTTTTCGGCAGACAACTTCCTGGGGATGATTTTGGCGCATGGCATTCCAGTGATCTTTGGTATACATATGGATCTCTGAATAAATGCTGGCGCCCGTTTACGGAAAAAGATGATCAGCTGTCGGAACGCATGATGGAATATTTTGTCCAGTTTATCAAAACGGGAAATCCGAATAGAGAGGGGCTTCCCTGTTGGGAACCTTTGACGAAAAAGAGATTTATGATCTTCGATATCGGAAAATGCAAAATGGGAAGACCGAAGATAGGGGGATTGATAAAAGAAATGTTCTTCTCAAAAGGTCCTGGAATGGGAATGTGACATAAGAAAAAAGTCAGCCACAGTAAAAAAGGGATGTACTGTGGCTGATTTTGTATTAAAATGGAATCATAGGCAAAGATGCAATTGTAGAGGAGGATTGTATTGCAAAAAGAGAGTTCCTGTGATAATATTTTATAAGTTTAGGTATTTTTCCGTTTTGGACAAAAGGAAGAAAGGATAGGGCAAAGGATGAAAGCATTTCTAATACTGGAAGACGGCACTGTTTTTACCGGGGAGAGTATCGGATCGACGAGGGAAGTGGTAAGCGAGATCGTGTTTAACACTTCCATGACGGGATACCTGGAAGTTCTGACAGACCCCTCCTACGCGGGACAAGCTGTTGTCATGACATATCCGCTGATCGGAAATTACGGCATTACGCCGGATATGGAGTCGGAACGGCCATGGGTGGACGGATATATTGTGCGGGAACTGAGCCGGATTCCCAGCAATTTCCGTTGTCAGGGAACCATCCAAGACTTCCTGCGGAAATATGATATCCCCGGAATCTGCGGCATTGATACCAGAGCGCTGACAAAGATTCTCAGGGAAAAGGGAACCTTGAACGGAATGATTACCACCAATGAGAATTTTGATCTTGCAGAGGTAAAGGAACGCCTGGCGAAATATACCACCGGGGATGTGGTAAGCAAGGTAACCTGCCGGGAGAAAAAAGTGTTGCCGGGCGCAGGAAAGCGCGTGGCGCTTCTGGATCTGGGGGCGAAGAACAACATCGCGAAATCCCTGAATCAGCGGGGATGCGAAGTGACGATCTATCCGGCCCACACGCCGGCGGAGGAGATTCTGGCCGCGGAGCCGGACGGCATTATGCTCAGCAACGGACCGGGAGACCCCAAAGAGTGTGCGGATATCATCGAAGAGTTGAAAAAACTCTATGCATCTGATGTGCCGATTTTTGCCATCTGCCTTGGACATCAGCTGATGGCTCTGGCAAACGGCGCCGATACCCACAAGATGAAATACGGACATCGGGGAGGAAACCATCCGGTAAAGGATCTGGAGACAGGAAGAGTGTACATCTCCTCCCAGAATCACGGATACGTGGTGGACGCGGAGAACCTGGATCCGTCGGTGGCGGTTCCCGCCTTTGTCAATGTCAATGACGGAACCAACGAGGGATTGAAGTATACCGGAAAAAATATTTTCACGGTACAGTTTCATCCGGAAGCCTGTCCGGGGCCCCAGGACAGCGGATATCTCTTTGACAGATTTATGGAAATGATGGGAGGGACAAGATAATGCCAAAGAAGAAAGATATAAAGAAAGTTTTAGTTATCGGCTCCGGCCCGATTGTGATCGGTCAGGCAGCGGAGTTCGACTACGCGGGTACCCAGGCCTGTCGCTCCCTGAAGGAAGAAGGAATTGAGGTGGTGCTGGTCAATTCCAACCCGGCGACCATCATGACAGATAAGGATATCGCTGATGAGGTTTATATTGAGCCTCTGACAGCGAAGGTGCTGGAGCAGATCATTCTCAAGGAAAAGCCGGACAGCGTCCTTCCCACCCTGGGCGGACAGGCCGGGCTGAATCTGGGTATGGAGCTGGCGGAGTCCGGTTTCCTGGAAGAGCATGGCGTGAAACTGATCGGAACCACCGCCGAGACGATCTTCAAGGCGGAGGACCGCCAGGCGTTCAAGGATACCATGGAGAAGATCGGCGAGCCCTGCGCCGCGTCCACTGTGGTAAACAACGTGGAGGATGGTATCAAGTTTACCAACACCATCGGCTACCCGGTTGTGCTGCGTCCGGCCTTTACCCTTGGGGGAAGCGGCGGCGGAATCGCCCACAACCAGGAGGAATTGGTGGATATCCTGTCCAACGGCCTGCGTTTGAGCCGTGTCAACGAGGTGCTGGTGGAGCGCTGCATTGCCGGCTGGAAGGAGATTGAGTACGAGGTTATGCGGGATGCCGCGGGCAACTGTATTACCGTCTGCAACATGGAAAACATCGATCCGGTGGGTGTGCACACCGGAGATTCCATCGTCGTGGCCCCCTCTCAGACGCTGGGAGATAAGGAATACCAGATGCTGCGAAGCTCAGCCTTGAATATTATCTCCGAGCTTGGCATTACCGGAGGCTGCAATGTGCAGTACGCGCTGAATCCGGATTCCTTCGAGTACTGTGTGATCGAGGTAAATCCCCGTGTGAGCCGTTCCTCCGCGCTGGCTTCCAAGGCTACTGGCTACCCCATCGCGAAGGTGGCGGCGAAGATCGCTCTGGGCTATACGCTGGATGAGATTCCGAATGCCATTACCGGAAAGACTTTTGCAAGCTTTGAGCCTATGCTGGACTACTGTGTAGTAAAAATTCCGCGCCTGCCCTTTGACAAGTTCATCACGGCGAAGCGTACGCTGACTACCCAGATGAAGGCCACCGGAGAGGTTATGAGTATCTGCAACAACTTCGAGGGCGCGTTGATGAAAGCGATCCGTTCTCTGGAGCAGCATGTGGATTCTCTGATGAGTTATGATTTCGACAAGCTGACGGACGAGGAGCTGGATGCGCAGCTGCACGTGGTGGATGACCGGAGAATCTACGCCATCGCCGAAGCTCTGCGCCGGGGAGTGTCCTATGAGAAGATTCACGATTACACCCAGATTGACCTCTGGTTTATCGATAAGATTGCCATTCTCGTGGAGATGGAGAAACGTCTCGCAACAGAGGAGCTGACAGTGGATCTGCTGCGGGAGGCGAAGCGCATGGAATTCCCCGACAGCGTGATCTCCAGACTCAACGGCATGCCCACGGAGGAAATCAAGAAGATGCGCTACGACAACGGTATTGTGGCAGCCTTCAAGATGGTAGATACCTGTGCGGCAGAGTTTGACGCTATGACACCCTACTATTATTCGGTGTACGGCAGTGAAAACGAGGCGGTGGAGACCAGTGGAAAGAAGAAAGTGCTGGTGCTCGGTTCCGGCCCCATCCGTATCGGACAGGGTATCGAGTTCGATTACTGCTCTGTGCACAGTACCTGGGCCTTCTCCCGGGAGGGATACGAGACCGTTATTGTGAACAACAACCCGGAGACGGTGTCCACGGATTTTGATATTGCGGACAAGCTGTACTTTGAGCCGTTGACCGATGAGGATGTGGAGAGTATCGTTCGCTTTGAGAAGCCCGACGGAGCTGTGGTACAGTTCGGCGGACAGACAGCCATCAAGCTGACGGAAGCGCTGATGAAGATGGGCGTGCCGATTTTCGGAACCAGAGCGGAGGATGTGGACGCTGCGGAGGACCGGGAGCTCTTCGACGAGATTCTGGAGCAGACCCATATTCCGAGAGCATCCGGAGGCACGGTCTTTACCGCCGAGGAGGCCAAGGAAGTGGCAAACCGGGTAGGGTATCCCGTCCTGGTGCGTCCCTCCTATGTGCTGGGCGGACAGGGTATGCAGATCGCGTTCAATGACCAGGAGATCGATGAGTTTATCGGTATCATCAACCGGATCGCTCAGGATCATCCGATTCTGGTGGACAAGTATCTCCAGGGAAAAGAGATCGAGGTGGATGCGGTCTGTGACGGGACCGACATCCTGATCCCGGGTATCATGGAGCATATCGAGCGTACCGGTGTGCACTCCGGCGACAGTATCTCCGTTTATCCGGCTCATACCATCGGACCGAAGATCAAGGAGACCATCACGGAGTACACCAGAAGGCTGGCCAAGGCGCTGCACGTGGTGGGAATGATCAATATCCAGTTTATTGTCATGGATGAGGAAGTCTATGTCATCGAGGTAAATCCCCGTTCTTCCCGTACGGTGCCCTATATCAGCAAAGTGACGGGGATCCCCATCGTGGATCTGGCCACCAAGGTCATCATCGGTCATACGATCCGGGAGCTGGGTTATACACCGGGACTTCAGCGGTCGGCGGACTATGTGGCGGTCAAGATGCCGGTATTCTCCTTTGAGAAACTGCGGGGAGCGGAGATTTCCCTGGGGCCGGAGATGAAGTCCACCGGAGAATGTCTGGGAATCGCCAAAACCTTTGAGGAGGCCCTTTACAAGGCATTCCTGGGAGCGGGTATTGTGCTGCCGAAATTCAAACAGATGATCATTACCGTGAAGGATGCGGACAAACCGGAAGCTGTCGGCGTGGCAAAGCGTTTTGAGGCGCTGGGATATACCATCTACGCCACCAGAAGCACGGCGAAATATCTGCAGGAGCACGGGGTAAACGTGCGCAGGGTCAATAAGATTACCCAGGAATCTCCCAACGTGATGGATCTGATTCTCGGACACAAGATTGACCTGGTTATCGATACGCCTACCCAGGGACACGGCGACAAGACCAGGGACGGATTCCTGATCCGGCGCAACGCCATCGAGACCGGTGTATACTGCATCACGGCTATGGATACGGCAAATGCCCTTGCCACCAGTCTGGAGTCAGCCCGGGATAAGTTTACGCTGGTGGATATCGCGAAAGTGAAAAACGTGTAAACGGAAAAAGAACAGAATGGAAATGCCGCTGTCTTTTTTGGAGAGCGGCATTTCTTTTTCTATTTTGCAATGGAGAACAGCTATGGATATAAGAACCTATCTGAAACAGCAGACACTGATTACGGACGGAGCTATGGGGACTTACTACAGCGCCAGCTATCCCGACGGGGAGGAGCTGGCGGAGCGGGAGAACCTTCTGCACCCCGAGCGGATCAGGGATATTCACGGCGCCTACATCCGAAGCGGCGCGAGGCTGCTGCGCACGAATACCTTTGCTGTGAATTCGGGATTTTTTTCGGATCGCCGATCGATGAGAGAGTATATTCTGGCGGGATACCGTATCGCCGAGGAAGCGGTAGAGCAGTATGGCACTCCCGGGGAGGCGTACTTTATCGCGGCGGATATCGGGACGGTGTTCGACGCTCCCTTTGGGGACCGACAGCAGCTTTTGGAGGAGTATCGTTTTCTGGCGGACTGTTTTCTGGAGGCCGGAGCCGAAATTTTCCTCTTTGAGACACAGGCGGATCTGGGGATCCTCGGAGATCTGACCGCTTACATCAAGGGCCGAAAGGGGGATGCCTTTGTGATGGTATCCTTCTCCTTTGACAAGACCGGATACACCAGGGGTGGGCTGAGGCTGGAACGCATGGTGGAGGAGATGGCCGCCGCGGAGACGGTGGATGCCTACGGACTGAACTGTGGTGTGGAGGGAAATCACATGGCACAGCTTCTGGAGCGTGTCACGTTCCCGAATGACAAATATCTTCTGGCTCTGCCAAACGCCGGGTATCCCTTTGTGTTGCGGGGGAAGACTATCTATGGAAAAAATATTCCCTATTTCCTGGAGATGGAGGAGAAACTTTTCGATCTGGGTGTGGATATTCTCGGGGGATGCTGCGGGACGACGCCGGCCTATATTGAGGGGATTCACGGGCGGATATCCGGCAGAAAGAGAAGAGCCAAACGCATTGGCACACCAAAGAACGGTATCCGTCAGAAAACCATGTCCGAGTTCTGGAAAAAGCTCCAGCAGGGCGAACAGCCCTTTGTGGTGGAACTGGATCCGCCCTTCGACCTGAATACGGAAAAAGTTCTGCGGGGGGCCGAACTTCTGAAGGAACATGATGTGGATCTTCTGACACTGTCCGATTCCCCCATGGCCAGGGCGCGGATGGATGCCTCCCTGTTGGGAAGCAGAATTCAGCATGAGGTGGGAATACAGGTTATGCCCCACATTTCCTGCAGAGACCGGAATATTATCTCTCTCAGGGGAACACTGCTGGGAGATTATGACAGCGATATCCGACACTTTCTGATTGTAACGGGAGATCCGGTGGCGCCGGGAGACCGGGGCACGGTAACGCAGGTCTTTGACTATAATTCCATCAAACTGATGGGATTTGTTCAGGAGATGAATCGGGATCTCTTTGCCGGGGACAAGGTGGTATATGGCGGGGCGTTAAATTATCACGGGGAAAATCCCGAGGCCATCGCCAGGAGAATGGAGATGAAGATGCAGCAGGGATGCAGCTATTTTCTGACGCAGCCGGTCTATTCCCGGGAGGACGCGGAGCGGATCGCTTTCCTGAAGGAGCGTACGGGGGCGAAAGTTCTCGTGGGTATTTTTCCGCTGGTCAGCTATAAAAACGCGCTGTTCATGGCAAATGAGATGCCCGGAGTGCGCATCCCGCCTCAGATTACGGAGGCTTACCGACCGGATATGTCCAGAGAGGAAGCCGAGGAGATCGCGGTAAAGATATCTGTTGATATCGCGAAAATGACGAGGGAGACAGCGGACGGTTACTACCTCATGACACCCTTTAACCGGGTGGGCCTGATCTGCCGGATCATAGAAGAAATTCGAAAAGAAAGATAAACGTCGCTTTTTCAAAAAGAGTTGGATAATCAACTGTTTTTGGAAAAAAGCTGATTGTTTTCGAATCTGTTCTCATGTATGATGAACGTAAGCATGAGAAAAACGGAAAGGAAAAAGTGTTATGAAGCATTTGTTGAGAAATCTGCTGGATCACAAACTGGCAGTGCTGGCGATTGTCCTGCTTCTCTTTGCCCAGGCTTTCTGTGAGCTTTCCCTGCCAAATTACACGGCGGATATCGTGGACGTGGGGATCGCCCAGTACGGAGTGGACGGCACTTATTTTGAGCGGATGAGCCGGGAAACCTACGATAATCTCACACTGTTCATGACAGACGAAGAGCAGAGTGTTCTCGCGGACAGTTATCGGCAGGACAGCGAGGGAGATTATCAGATCAGAGATCTGGACGCGGAGGAGATGGATGCGCTGGAGGATGCGTTAAAAGAGCCTGCAGCGATGGTTTACTTTCTGACGGGAGATATCGGAGAAGAGTCCTCCCACGGCAGCGCGCTCGGCGGTTGGGATCTGGACGCGGATCAGATACGGGCCGGTCTTGCGGATGGTTCTGTGACGAGGGAGGAATTGCTGAATCTGAGAAAAGAGACCATGACCAGTCTGGAGGGGGATGGCAGCGCCTCCCTTGAGCAGGTGGATGTGTTGATGGTACAGCAGGAATATAAAAATCTCGGCATGGATATGCACCGGTATCAGCAGCAATATCTTCTTTCGGTGGGCGGACGGATGATCCTGATGACGATTCTGATGGTTGCGGCATCCGTTCTGCTGGGATTTCTCTCCTCCCGCACAGCGGCGCAGATCGGGCGGGATCTGCGGGAGAAAGTCTATACCAAAGTAATACATTTTTCAGGGAAGGAGATTGACCAGTTTTCCACGGCTTCTCTGATTACCCGCTGTACCAATGATGTACAGCAGATCCAGATGGTAACGGTTATGATGCTGCGCATCATCATCTATTCGCCGATCCTGGCTATCGGCGGTATCATCATGATCTCCACGACGGACACGGGCCTGAACTGGCTGATCGTGGTGGCTGTGGTCACGATTATGGCACTGGTATTCATTCTGATGAGGTTGTCCATGCCAAAATTCAAGATGATGCAGAAACTTGTAGACAAGATGAACCTGGTGTCCCGGGAAATTCTGACAGGTGTATCGGTTATTCGAGCTTTTTCCAGAGAGGATTTTGAGAAAAAGCGTTTTGAGGATGCCAACATGGATCTGATGAAGACGCAGCTGTACACAGGAAGGCTCATGGTCTGCATGTCGCCGCTGATGACCCTTGTCATGAACGGCGTGACGGTGGCGATTGTGTGGTTTGGCGCCCAGGGAGTCAATACCGGAAGAGTGCAGGTAGGCGAGATCATGGCGTTCATCACATACACCATGGTCATTATCATGGGATTCCTCATGATTACCATCATTTCTGTCATGCTGCCGAGAGCGGCGGTGGCTGCCGGCCGTATTCAGGAAGTTGTGACTACGGAGGCTTCCATCTGCGATGCGGAGGAGACAAAGGATGATCAGTTGAAGAACAATCGGGGAGAAATCTGTTTCGATCATGTATCTTTCCGGTATCCCAATGCTGAGGCGGATGTGCTGTCGGATCTGAATTTTACCGCGAGACCGGGACAGACCACGGCAATTATCGGAAGCACCGGCTGCGGAAAGTCTACGCTGCTGAATCTGATTCCCCGTCTCTATGAGGTAACCGGCGGGAAAATCACTTTAGACGGCATTGATATCCGGGAGATTTCCCAGGAGAAGCTGCGGGAAAATATCGGCTACGTGCCCCAGAAGGCGGTGCTGTTTTCCGGGGATATCCGTTCCAATATCAAATATGCCTCCGATGACATCTCGGACGCTTCCATGGAAAAGGCGGCAGAGATCGCCCAGGCCATGGAGTTTATCGAGGAGAAGCCTAAGCGGTTTGACAGCGCCATCGCGGAGGGCGGAAGCAACGTGTCCGGCGGACAGAAACAGCGTCTGTCCATTGCCCGGGCTGTGGCGAAGGACCCGAAAGTTTATCTCTTTGACGACAGCTTCTCGGCTCTGGATTATAAGACCGATAAGTCGCTGCGCAAGGCCCTCTTTGCCCACGCGGCGGAGGCGACGGTCATTATTGTGGCACAGCGGATCAGCACGATTCTCCATGCGGATCAGATTATTGTGTTGGAGGATGGGAAGATTGCGGGGATCGGAACCCACGCGCAGCTTCTGAATACCTGCGAGGCTTATCAGGAAATTGCCCGTTCCC
>JABLTR010036231.1_pt1 | contig 10497 bp, 8 predicted proteins | sample 7160071 | NCBI WGS metagenome assembly JABLTR01 (sample SAMN14651230, study PRJNA627086) | human gut metagenome | isolation source: feces | host: Homo sapiens
CTGTATTTTTATTATTATTTTTTCATAGAATCTCTTGTAATTATTATAATATTTATGTTAAAATTATTAAATGTAAAATTTATCCAATATTGAAATTATCATATAAGTTATATTTATTTAGTTGTTTTTATTTTTATAATTATTATTACATAAAAAAACATAATTATAGATAAAAAATATGTTGAATAATTTAAGAAGGGAGTGAAAAATCAGCATCTAATAAATTTATATATTATAAAAATTTCAAAGTATTAAAATGAGAGGAAGTGTATAATAATGCTTTTAAAGAAAAGGTTAAGTTTTTTATTGGCTTTAATAATGGTTTTTTCTGTTGTCACAGGAGGATTTGTATTTAATGCCAGCATAGCAAGCGCTGACACTCCTGAGCCAAGAGAAGTATTAAATTTTAATACCAATTGGCTATATAGTAATATTAATTATGAAAACGGCGAAGTAGTAGGGTTAGACGATTCCGGTTTTGAAAAGGTATCTGTTCCTCATGCCAATACAATTTTAAAAACTCATAAAGGCAATACATTTATCAGCGAAATTAATTCTTATCGGTTTGTTTCCTGGTATCGAAGACATTTTACATTACCTCAAAAATATGCTGATAAACGCATTATGGTAGATTTTGAAGGTATTGCTACAGTAGCTGACGTATATTTAAATGGGCAATTATTGCAAACTCATAAAGGAGCTTATACCGGCTTTTCAGTAGATATAACAGATTATGTTTATACTGACGGCCGTGATAATATTTTAGCTGTCCGGGTTGATTCCACAAGGCAGCCTCTTATACCTCCGGAAGGCGGTTCAGTTGACTATTGTCTTTTTGGAGGCATAGTCCGCGATGTCACTATGACTATAACTAATCCAACATATGTTGAACGTACTTTTGTAACAACACCAGGTTTAACCGATGATAAAGCAATAGTAAATACACAGGTTGATATAAAAAATACTTTATCAGAAAATAAGACATATACAATAGAAACAACTTTATTGGATGCTGACGGTAATACTGTCACTAATGCAAAAACTAATGCTGAGTTGCAGGCTAATTCATCAAATACAGTTGAAATTACTACTGATACAATAAATAATCCTCATTTATGGAATATTGATGATCCTTATTTATATACCGTCGTTACTGAGATCAAAGACGGCGATATAATCATTGATACATATGATACAAAAATTGGTATGAGGTATTTTGAGTTTAAAAAAGGCCCTGATGATGGAAATTTATATCTTAACGGAATAAAAACAAAAATAGTCGGTATAAATCGTCATGAACAATGGCCATGGATAGGCCGCGCTGTACCTGATAAATTACAGGTACAGGATGCTGATCTTATTAAAGCAAGCGGATTTAATGCTGTACGTTGTTCACATTATCCACAGGATCCATCTTTCCTTAACCGATGTGATGAAATTGGGCTTTTAGTTTTTATTGAGCCTCCTGGGTGGCAATATATTGGCAATGATGAATGGAAAGAAAATTTTAAAATAAATTTAGAAGAATTAATTCTTCGTGATAGGAACCATGCCTCTATTATCAGCTGGGGAGCGCGTCCAAATGAATCCCGTCCAGATTTACCTTTTAATGCTGAATGCGATGCATTAGCTAAAGAATTAGATCCTACTAGACCAACACATGGCGTCCGCGTTGAATATGACTATGAAGGCGGAGATAATGATCCTGTCCTTAATGATATTTTCACTATAAATTACAGATATCCGGAAAATCCGCGATATATGCCATACATTGTAACCGAACATTCTAACGATTGGTTCAGTGGAGCCGGCGTACAGGGAACTGCTGATGTAAATGCTCTGCGTTTTATAGATTCCTTTGCTTCGGTACTTGATTATTATTATGGTAATGACAAAGTAGCCGGCGGTTTCGGATGGAGTATGTTTGATTATAATAATGAAGTAAACTATACAAATACCGGATATTTATTTTACAGTGGCCTTTATGATATTTTCCGTCATGATAAGCCTGTAGCGCATTTATATAAATCCCAAATGGATCCAGATAGGACCGGGCCTATGGTTTATATAGCAAATAATTGGACTCAGGATACAACAAATTATATTTATGTAATGAGTAATTGTGATGAAATTGAATTATTTGTAAATGGTATTTCAAAAGGCCGTATTACTCCAAATAAATATATGAATATGCCGCATCCAATTTTTGAATTTACAAATATACAATATGAAGAAGGACAATTAAAAGCTGTAGGTTATATTGACGGTTTACCTGTAAGTGAATATGTTCGCGAAACTCCTGGGGAAGCTGTTCGTTTAATAGCTACTGCTGATTATAATACTCTTACTGCAGATGGTACAGATATGACCAGTGTTACTGTTACAGCTGTTGATAAAAATGGTAATATGGTTCCGTTTGCTGATAATATAATAAATGTTGCTCAAACAAGCGGAGTTAATACTACTCTGATATCAGAAAAAGATGTAGCTCTTGAAGGCGGACGAATAGCATTCTTTGTTCAATCGATTCATAATGAAACTGGTATGGCTGAATTTGAAATTACCTCTGATGGGTTAACTTCTGCTAAATGCAGTATTGAAATACAACCGTTTACAGCAAATAATTTAGTACCAGCATCTGAAGTTTCAGGAGATATATCCCCTATTTCCCCTTCTGTATTTGTTGTAAACGACAGTGTGTCAGGTAATGGAATCAACCAGTTTGATTTTCAAGGAACTGGCTGGACATATGGTTCAGAAGTAACGGCCTATAACGGTGATAATCATTGGTCCAGCACTGCCGGCGATATATGCAATATAAAATTTAATGGATCAAGAATAAAATATTACGGCGCTAAAGCTTCATCCCATGGTATAGCCGCATTTTCTATTGATGGCGGTCAGGAAATATTAATAGACTGTTATGAGGCCGGACGTAATGGCTCAACGCTCTTATTTGACTCTGGTTATCTTACTCCTGGAGAACATACATTAACTGTACGTGTGACTGGGCAAAAAAATACCGCGGCAACCGATTATTTTGTCAACGCAGATAAAGTTGAAATAATGAATAATTATCCTATGCCGCAAGCCGTTGTCAACGATAATATAATAGGCTCGGATGATCTTTCATTTGAATATGTTGGTTCCGGTTGGGGATATACTCCTTATAATACTTGTTATATGGGTGACAATCATTGGTCTAATATAACAGATGATTATGTTTTATTCCGTTTTACTGGCACAGGATTAAGATATTTTGCTTCAAAAGCTCCAAATCATGGTATTATAGCTTTTTCAATTGATGGAGGACCTGAACAAATTGTAGATCTCTATCAAGCAAACCGTGAGGATCAGGTAATGGTATATGATACTGGAGAATTAGAATATGGAGAGCATATCTTAAAGGTCAGAGTTACCGGGCAAAAGAATCCTGCCTCAACCGATTATTTCTTAACTGTTGATGAAGTTGAAGTATTTAATCAATCGGAATATCCTGCAGTTATAAATGAAGATAATGTTACATCTCAGAATTGTAATATTACTGTACAAAATATAGGTAATACATCATTAGATTGTATTGTAATTATTGCTTTTTATAACGAAAATGGAGCTATGATAGATAAAAAACTTATTTCCTGCAATGGTTCTCAGGCAATAAAATCTGGTGAAACACGTAGTTTTGCCGCAGAGACAGATACACCTTGCAGTAAAGTTAAAGCTTTTGTCTGGAATAATAATTTTGTTCCATTAAGCGATGCATTTGAAAAAACTTTTTAAAAATTATACAGTTATATTATATCTTATAAAGTTATATTTACTGTAAGCTGTAAAGACTATTTAACCATAAAAAAGACAAATCTTTTTTATTGCAAAAGATTTGTCTTTTTTTGTTATATTTTTTCAGATTATAATTAATGTGTAACCATGATTATATATAGTAACTTAAATTATTATTAAAGCATAATATAATCATATCAAAATATTTTATTATATATTTTAATAGGAGAAAATTAATGATAACATTAAGTCTTTGTATGATAGTAAAAAATGAAGAAGATGTCTTAGCAAGATGCCTTAATAGTATAAAAGATATAGCAGATGAAATTATTATTATAGATACTGGAAGCCATGATCATACAAAGGATATTGCATATCAATATACTGATAAAGTATATGATTTTAAATGGATAGATGATTTTTCTGCCGCTCGTAATTATTCTTTTTCAAAAGCTACTATGCAATATTGTATGTGGCTTGATGCTGATGATATACTATTAAAAATCGATCATGATAATTTAATAAATTTAAAAAATACTTTATCTCCATTAACTGATATTGTAATGATGAGATATAATACAAATTTTGATGAAAAAGGCAATCCTATATTCTCATATTTTAGAGAACGTATAATACGTAATAATAAAAAATATTTATGGCAAGGCGCTATACATGAAGTAATAACTCCTTCAGGCAATATTGAATATTCTGATATTGCCATAACGCATAAAAAACTTCATCCAAGTGATCCTGACAGAAATTTAAAAATATTTGAAAAGCTTATATCAAATGGCAATCAATTAAATGCACGTGAACAATTTTATTATGCAAGAGAATTATATTATCATAAACGTTATAATGATGCTATAATAATATTTGAAGATTTCTTATCATCAGGTGATGGTTGGATAGAAAATAATATTGAAGCCTGTAAAACATTATCTTATTGTTATTATAATATAGCTGATGATTATAACGCTCTAATATCCTTATTAAAAAGTTTTCAGTTTGATATACCACGGGCTGAAATATGCTGTGATATAGGCCAGCATTTTTTGGACAGGAATAATTATAATATAGCAATTTATTGGTTTAAAACTGCATTATCATGTAAACGTAATGATAAATCAGGCGGTTTTATTATTAATGATTGTTATGATTATATCCCTTATTTACAGCTTTGTATATGTTATGATAAATTAGGAGATAAAATTCAGGCATATAATTATAATGAATTAGCCGGTAAATACAAACCATATTCAAAAGCTTATTTATATAATAAGCAATATTTTAACAAAATTATAAAGTCTTAATTTTATTCAGCTAAAAAATCTTCAATTACATCATAGATATGTATTGGGTCTAAATTATAATAATTGCATTTATTAATAAGTTTAACTATTTTATCTTTTCTTATTGAAATATCATGTATTGTTATATCATTATAACTAATACCATAAGTAATAAATGATTGACCTTCAATACTCACTTTATCTTCTATTACTTTATATTCCAATGTCAAATAACCTCCTAAAAAGGTAAAATATCTTATAAAAATGTTTTAATATAATTTTTATTCATATTTAATTATTTATTTGTTCATAACTCTCACTCTCCTATTTTATACTTTTTGTAATAAAAAACGCGTCGAATTTATCAGAAAAAAGTTTTTAATTTTAAAAAAATACCCGAATCCAAAATATATGGACCAGGGTATTTTTTACTATAAAATTAAAAGTACAAAAATTTAGGAATTATTACTTAATAACAAAATTATTTTTGTTTTATTCTACATGTTTAAAGCCTTTACCTAATACATCCCCAGCTTCGCATCCAACAATAAACGCATTTTTATCTACTCCCATAGCAATTTCTTTTACTTTATAAAACTGAGATTTACTTACCACACAAAATATAATATTCTTTTGCGAATGTTTATATCCACCTTCGCCTTTCATAACTGTAACTCCTCGATTTAATTTTTCTAATATCTGTTTTTCTATTTCCATACTTTTATCAGAAATTATAAATAATAATCTATTTATATTAAATCCATATACCAATTTATCCATTACTATTCCTGATATATAAATACATATTGCAGCAAATACAGCAGCATCAATATTTTTAAATGCAAATATAGAAGCTACAACAACTATAAGGTTACTAAATGATAATAATTTACCCATAGAAAACTGTGGAAATTTTTTCTGAAGCAATGCTCCTATTATAGAAGTACCGCCTGTTGTAGATTTACTCATATAAATTATTCCATTACCAATTCCCATTAATATTCCGCCAAATACTGCCGCAAGTAACGGAGCTATTGCTGAAGTAGATGGATATATAGGCATCCATGTTACTAATAAGTCTGTACATATACTAAAAATGATAGTTGACGCAGCAGTCCGTATGGTAAATTCACGCGATATGTATATCCAGGCTAATATAAGTAATGGAATATTAATAGCAAAGGTTACAACACCTATTGGTAATGAATATAAATAATTTATAATAGTAGCAATACCTGCTACTCCGCCAGGCGCTATCTGAAATGGTTTTGTAAATATTTGTATACCCATTGCATAAATATATGATCCAGCAAAATTTATAACAATAAACTGTATGATTTCTTTTATATTTAATTTATATTTATTATTTTGAGAATCAATTTTTTTGTTAGCATTATCGTCCTTTATCTTCTTTTTAGCAATCATTATAATATAAATCCTTTCTTATATTAAAACCATTATTTAATAAAAAGCATATGATAAAGTCTTGATATATTAAATATAAATTGATAAAATGATATTATATTTTTCTCTTTTTATAATAATTTTACTATATGCAAATTGTGTTGTCAATCAATGATTATATATAATATCAAGTAATCGTATAGGTTTATTTGTATAATTTTTAGTTATAATAACTATAAATAATTATTCAGAAAGAGGTATTGTGATCATGGATTTTATTTATGAAGCAAATCGTATTTATATAAATGACAATAATGGCCATATGCAAGCAGAAGTAACTTTTCCCTGTATAAATGAAACGACAGTTGATATTAATCATACATTTGTAGACCCATCATTGCGTGGACAGGGTATTGCAGGTAAATTAATGAAAGCTGCATATGATAAAATCAAAAATGATAATAAAAAAGCTGTTGCTACTTGTTCTTATGCTGTTAAATGGTTTGATTCTCATAAAGAATACTGCGATATTTTATCTAAATAAATTGTATTAAATATAAGGCGGTTTATATGCCGTCTTATTTTTTATAATTATATGTTTTATCTATTTGCATTGTATTTATAAACATAATATAATATTATAACAATATAAATTGTACATTTTTAAGTATAAATTTGTTATATCCATATAGCTAAATCATGTTATTATAAATTACAACAAAATTTCCTATTATGTGAGACTAATAGGGGGGCGCCTGCGTGCCACCATATTTATATGGTGGCTAAATGCAAAATAATATGTTAATATAAAACAAGTATTCTTAAGATAATACTTATTTTATATTCCCACATTTGCCTATTTTAGCAGCTATTATTTTGCATCCTGGCGCATCTAAACGATGCGCCGCGCAGGCGCCCCCCTATTAAGCTGAGCTTTCTATTTTGCTATATTTTCCTAATTATGATTTAGCCTTTTATTTTTATATGTTTATAATATAAATATATTTTTTATCTTGTATTATTAAAATTAATATTACTAAATTAATTTGTTGGAGGTAACATATGCTAAAATTCCGTCAAGCTGATTTGAATGATTTTGATAATATGTTTAAAATAGTCTTTATGGCTGCAAAAGATGTTTTATATAAACATACTAATACAAATGATGAACAGTCAGCCAAAAAGGTATTTTATAATTATTATATAAATGAAAATTCACAATATTACTATAATAATTTTTTAATAGCAATTGATGAAAATAATATTATTGGCGGGATTTTGTCTTATGACGGAAAATATGCCGAAAAATATACTCAATTACTTAACCAAAATAACCAGAATATGAAATTTTCTCCTGAATGTGAAAAAGATGAATATTATATAGATTGCCTTGCAGTTTTTCCTGAATATCGTGGTAAAGGTTATGCTGTTCAATTATTAGATGAATGTCAAAGGATAGCTAAACAAAAAAAATTACCCTTAGCTTTGCTTGTATCAGAATATAAGCCAAGGGTAAAAGAACTATATGCAAAATATGGATTTAATATAACTGGTACTTTAAATATCGGCAGTGAATTATTTTATAAAATGATAATATAAGTATTATTGTTTTTTAGCCATAGCAGTTAAATCAAATAATCCGCCTATTATTACAGCGCCAATAACAGTTGTAATAAGCTCCGGAAGCATATACGCTGCATTATATGTAATAGAATAAGCTAAAGGCGTTTGTCCTGGGGCAGCATATGCTCCAAATAAAAGTGCTCCTGAAATAATATGACATATAAATCTTATTAAACAGGCTGTAAGAGCTCCTAAACCTAAGCTTACTGTTCTTACTTTTATAATATTTCTAAATAATCCGCCAAAACCCATAGCACCAAACGCTAATAAATAATCAAGTAAAATTGAACCAATTGCAACCCAAAAACTATTTGCAAATATATCGCCGCCTATAAGCATTTGAATAATACCATATGCTAATCCTGTAAAGCATCCCCATTTTACACCGTATATATAACCGATAATTATAACCGGCAACATAGATAATGGAGTAATTGTACCGCCTTGAGGCATTTTTATAATTGTAAAAAGGCTTAATACTGTCCCCAACGCTATCATTATACCGCTTAAAGTAAGACGCATAACAGGTTTATTCATATTTGTTTTATTCATATTTATCCCTCCATATATAATTTTTATATTAATATAAAGATGAGCATAACAAAAAAAGCGCTGTCCGGCATTAAAGCAGGCAGTGCTGAAAAATATGAGTTTCCCACGCCGGCATTATCCGGAAACAGGTACCGGATTATATAAAAAATATAATCCAAGGGTTAACACAAATTATTATGCATCTCTCAGCCGATTATTTATCAGCACCCCTATATTTACTTTATTTTCATATTACAATATAAAATTGAATTTGTCAAACAAGAATAAAAATAAAAAATATTATAAACTTGTTTTGACAAAAATTAGATTTCGCGTTATTATTTTATAATATTTAACATATTTTAAAATCAAGTATAAATCACATTTATTCGGAGGGTTATAATAATGACCTCTTTTTTAATAAAGCTTTTTATAAAAAACAAAGATAACGCCAAAGAAAATAAAACAAGGGAAAAATACGGTATATTAGCCGGTTTTGTAGGGATATTTTGTAATATTCTATTGTTTATTGTTAAATTTTTAGCCGGTACAATTTCTGGCAGCGTTGCCATTACCGCAGATGCCTTTAATAATTTCAGTGATGCTGGTTCATCTGTTGTTACATTAGTCGGATTTTTTATTTCCGGTAAAGCGCCTGATCAAAAACATCCGTTTGGATATGGAAGATTTGAATATATATCAGGCTTAATAGTATCGTTTATCATTATGATGGTAGGCGTAGAATTTATCCGAACCTCTATTGATAAAATTATTTCTAATGAAACTTCACAATTCAACTGGATTTCTATAATAATACTTGTCTGTTCTATTTTAGTAAAATTATGGCTATCGTTTTTTTATAATAAAATAGGCAAAACTATCGATTCCTCATCCATGCGTGCTGCTGCATTTGACAGCATAAGCGATGTAATTTCTACTATAGTAGTAGCATTATCACTTGTATTTTCTTTATTTACTGCTATCCCTGTTGATGGATATCTTGGTGTCGTTGTAGCATTATTTATTATATATGGTGGAATAAAAATCGCTATTGATACTATTAGTCCATTGTTAGGTCAAGCGCCTGATCCTGAACTTGTACGTAATATTGAAAAGGATATTTTATCATATAAACATATTACCGGCGTCCATGATTTAATAATGCATAGTTATGGCCATGGCAGGACAATCGCTTCTGTACATGCTGAAGTTCCTGCTGATACTGATATAATTCAGGCTCATGAACAAATAGATTTAGCTGAAAAAGATATTGGTGAAAAATATGGCATATTATTGGTAATACATCTTGATCCTGTCGTTTCAGATAAGCGTGTTAATCATATAAAAGATTTAGTTAAAACTGTAGTCAAAGCAATTAATCCAGAATTATCAATACATGATTTCAGATTGGTAGATGGTGAACACCGTATTAATCTTATATTTGATTTAGTAATACCAAATGGATATAAAACATCTGATGAAGATATAAAACGCCAAATTGAAGCTTTATTACAAACTCATGATAAACGTTATAATACAATTATTACTATTGATAGAAATTATGTTGGACGTACCGATTAAATTTATGTTTCAAATAAAAAACAAATAACCACCGGCTTGGCCGGTGGTTATTTACATACGGACCTAGCTCTATGTTCTTCGCTGCGCATAAAAATGCATAATACAGGCTGCCTGCCGCGTGGTATTGCTGCCTGATGCCCGTAAATGAGTTTCTTTAGTAGTTACCTATTGGCAGCCGCTCTCCTGCTTTATCTTCCTCCGGCTGCTTCTGGATATACTCCTGAATCTTTTTTTGCATTTTTAACTGCTGTATCCACGCAATATCCCCAATACTCCTCTGTGCCCC
>JABLTR010108579.1_pt1 | contig 10478 bp, 10 predicted proteins | sample 7160071 | NCBI WGS metagenome assembly JABLTR01 (sample SAMN14651230, study PRJNA627086) | human gut metagenome | isolation source: feces | host: Homo sapiens
CGGAACGCGAAAGCGTTCCGGCGCCCGGATATCCTCAGCACAGGCCGAAGTGGGCCAGTGCACTGGCCAGGCCGTCCCGGCCGATCTCTTCGGTGATGTAACTGGCGGCGGCCTTGACCTGCTCCGGGGCGTGCCCCATGGCGATGCTGTGGGGGACGGCCTGAAGCATGGGCAGGTCGTTGGTGCTGTCCCCGATGGCATAGCAGTCCTCCGGCGCCGCCCCCAGGGCCTGGATCACCCGGTGGATGCCCCTGGCTTTGGAGCACCCCAGTTTGACCATCTCCAACAGGCCGTGTTCCCGGCGGATGATCTGGAAATGCCGGGAGACCATGTCAGTGAAGGCCTCCAGATCGCTGTCCGGCCGGGGATAGACGCAGAATTTGTCGAACTGAAAGCCGGGGGCGTCGATGTCTCCGGCCACGTCGAAGCCAAGCTGGGCATAATGCTCCTTTTCCTTTAGCACATACCGGTTCTGAATGGGCCGGGATGCGTCAAAGAAGATGCCCTCCTCCGCTTCATAAACCACATCCAGATCACACCGGCGCACCAGCTCCACAATGGCCCGGCAGACCTGGGGGTCCGGACGGTCGCGGAGCAGGCACTTGTCCCGGAGCAGAATGTACTGCCCGCAGGAACAGATATAACCGTCAAAGCCGATGGCAGTGACCGCCGGCTCGATGTGGGCATAGGGGCGGCCGGTGTTCACAATACACAGGTTTCCCCTGGCCTGGGCGGCGTGGATCGCCCGGACGGCAGAGGATGGGATGTGGTGGTCTGCCGTGATGATGGTGCCGTCCACATCAAAAAAGATCAGTTTGGGGTGGTTTTGCATGCAATCGCTCCTTCCGGCGGCAATCTGAGAGGGGCGGGTCAGCCGGTGCACAGCGGGATCACCCGCTCCAGAGCGGCCAGCAGGGCGTCAATCTCCTCCGGGGTGTTGTAACAGGCGGGGGAGACCCGCAGGGTGTACTCTGTCCCCAGAGCGCGCAGCAGGGGCTGGGCGCAGTGGTGGCCGGAGCGCACCGCAATGCCCAGCTGATCCAGCAGAACCGCCAGGTCGAAGGGGGAGGCCCCCTCCACCGTAAAGGACAGGCAGCCGCTGCGCCGCCGGGGGCGGCCCAGCACCCGCACCCGATCCAGGGCGCTGAGCCCCTGCTCCAGCTGGGAGAGCAGCTGATCTTCCCAGGCCTGCCAGCCCTGGGGAAGGGAGCGGCGGAATGTGAGGGCCGCGCCCAGGCCCACCGCGCCGGAGACATTGGGGGTGCCCGCCTCCCAGCCCAGAGGCGGGGGGGCGAAGGAGGTGGTTTCATCGCCCACCTGATCCACCATTCCGCCGCCAAAGCGGACCGGAGACAGCGGGGAGCGGGCGTAGAGGGCGCCGATGCCGAAGGGGGCCCCCAGCTTGTGGCCGGAAAAGGCGTACCAGTCGCAGTCCAGGGCCCTCATGTCCACCGGCTCGTGACAGATGCCCTGGGCCCCGTCCACAAAGAGCGCACCTCCGGCGGCGTGGGTCAGTTGGGCCAGCTTGGGGATGTCGTTGACGGTGCCCAGTACGTTGGAGGAGTGGGCGGCGGCCACCAGCTTGACCCCGGGGGCGAGCAGCCGCTGGGCCGCCTCCAGGTCCAGGTCGCCCGCCTCTGTCAGGGGCAGGATGAGAAATTCTGCCCCGGTCTCCCGGCAGAGCTGCTGCCAGGGGACGAAATTGGAGTGGTGCTCCATCCGGGTGACGGCGATGCGGTCTCCGGGCTTCAGTGTCCCCCGCAGCGCATCCGCCACCCGGTTGACGGCGTCGGTGGTGCCGGAGGTGAACTGAATCTGCTCCGCCCCGGCCCGGAGAAAGTCCGCCACGGCGGCCCGGGCGGACTCATAAGCGGCGGTGCACTCCTCGCTCAGGGCGTGAATTCCCCGGTGGACGTTGCCCCGGCGCAGCTCCAGCGCCTGCACGGCCTCGGCCACACACCGGGGCATTTGGGCGGTGGCGGCATTGTCCAGGTAGATCAAAGGGCGGCCGTGCACTTGTTCCGACAGGGCGGGAAAGGCCGGGCGCAGCGCGTGAACGTCAAACTGCATAGGGGGAAAACCTCCTCGGGGTTGGGATGAAAGTTACGGGGTGTGGGAGTCCCCCAGTTTGGGCAGTTCTCCCACCAGCAGGGAGACGCAGGGGTTGGACGGCTGCTTGAGCCAGGCGGCGGAGAGGGTGATCGGGGGAAACTCCGGCAGTTCCAGCATGCGGACCCGGCCGGAGCGGTAGATCATGTTCTCCTCGTTCAGGGCAAACAGCCCCCGGCCCAGCTCCAGCCAGAGCAGCAGGGTCTCAAACGTGGGGGCCTCCACCAGCTGGGGGACAAAACCGGCCTGGGCGCAGGAGTGGAGAATCAGCGGGGTGATATAGCTGGATTCCTGCTCGGACAGGGTCAGGAAGGTCTCCTGGGCGAAATCGGCCAGGCTGGGGCTCCTGGCGTCCCGCAGCTCCGGGCGCTTCAGGGGATAGGCGTCGGGAATTACCAGCAGGTTTTTCAACCGGACGATCTCCTGATGGGTCAGATCGGGCTCCTGGTCCACCTCGAAGGTGGTGGAGATGGCGATGTCAATTTCCCCGTGGCGCAGCTTGTCCATCAGGCTTTTGAAATTTTCGTACTGGATGGAGATGTGGATGTTCTGATATTTCCGCTCAAAGGCGGCGATGTGCGCGGCGCAGTCGGCGTTGATGTGTTGAATGGACAGATGCCCTACCTTCAAGGTGCCGCTCAGCCCCTGATTGGCCAGCTGGGCCTGCTGAACCCACTGGGGCATCAGATCAGAGAGCTTGTTGAGGTATTCATACAGCAGAGAGCCGCCCGGGGTGAGCCGGATGCCCCGGCGGTCCCGGAAGAAGAGCTGTACATCCAGTTCCTGTTCCAGGGCGATGATGTTTTTGCTCAGGGTGGACTGGGTGATATACAGGGTGGAGGCGGCAAAGGTGAAGTTCAAACTTCTGGCCGCCTCCAAGAAGCAGTTGATCTGCATGCTGTTCATGTGTTTCCTCCTCCCAAGCGGCAGAGTGAAGGGGTCCGCACCATAGCGCAGTTATAGTATAATATATAGCATATTTATAGAATTTTCAACTGCGGGGTGCGGAAAAGTTGGGGAAATTGCTGGTGAGACACTAGGGATTTTATTCCTGTTTTGACTGCCCACATGAAGAATTGTCGTTTTACGGTTACAGAGGAGAATGTTAAAATGTAAACATACTTATTCATCCGAATAGACCGGCGCTGAACCGCCGAGCACGCAAGGAGGAAACAACCATGAGCATTCGCCCCATCAAGGACATCAAGCTGAACGTGAGACCCATTTACATCGACTTCTGTCACCGCTATGTTTATGAGGGACCGTGTCGCTTCGGCAAGGGTGACGAGCTGACCTATGAGTTTGACCAGGCCATGAACGCGGAAAACTTTAAAAAGTATGTGGCCGATCTGAGAGCCAACATGCCCGAATGGGTCAACCTGATGGATCCCATCGAGGTGCAGCGCACCGACGACTGGCGCATTCCCGACGAGATGCTGGAGACTATGGCCGCCGACTATCAGGAGGTGGACTACTACCTCTATAATGACGGCGCCCGCTGCGGCGACGTGATGCTGGAGTTCAGCCTCCGCTATCCCAAGCCCTGCACCTGCCTGTCCGACTGCCGGGGATCCACCCTGATCAACGCCTCGCTGCTCTCCCACGGGGTGGAGTGCTATCCGGTGGATGGCTGGGAGGAGCTGCGCCGGGTGCTCACCGCCGCCCGGGTGCGCAAGATGCTGCGGGAGCTGCGGGTGCTGACCACCTACCGCTTCAACGCGGTTCAGTCCGGCATCAGCGCCCCCGACTCCTTCAACAGCCTGGACAAGGTGACGGAGGTTTTCGGCACCCGGTTCCGCATGATCAACCTGCACGAGCTGATGGACATGCTCCACGTGATCCCCTGCACGGAGAACCCCACCACCCCGGGCCGCCACAGCCTGAACCTGACCGAGGAGGATATGGCGGAGATCGCCGCCATGGCCGACCAGCTGATGGCCGGGGCGAAGTACAACCCGGTGACCCGGGAGGATGTGATCAACACCCTGAAGATGTTCAAGGTGATCCGCAAGAACATGGACAGCGAGGACTGCAACGCCTTTGCCGCCCCCTGCGGCGACGCCTGCTCCACCCGCCGGCTCAATGAGGAGCGCTGCACCATGTGCATGACCCACTCCCTGAACAACGAGTGCGGCCTGCCCTCCGCCTGTGAGTACGACCTGACCGCCCTGATCTGCATGGCCATTCTGATGGGCGTGTCCGGCAAGGCCCCCTACATGAGCAACACCATCCGCTGCAAGGTGGAGGCCGACGGCTCCTTCCCCGCCTGCGGCTTCATCCCCAAGGAGGACCTGGTCCATCTGGCGGGCCGGGACGACCTGGTGCTGACCTATCACTCCGTGACCAACCGCAAGCTCCACGGCTTTGATTCCGAGCAGAGCGACTACGGCATGATGCCCTTCGCCTACAGCGGCTGGGCGGCCACCATGCGCTATGACTTCAACCAGGACCGGGGCGAATATGTCACCCAGATCCGCATCGACCCCAACTGCAAGCAGATGCTGATTGTCCGGGGTGTGGTGGAGGCCGGCTTCGGCCACAATCTGGCCAACTGCAGCAACGGCCTGGTCATCTCCCTGAAGGATCCTGACGCCATGATCCGTACCCAGCAGCGCTTCGGCCTGCATCTGCCCCTGGTGCTGGGCGACTATGTGGAGGAGCTGAAGCAGGTGGCTGAGATGTACGGTCTGGAACCGGTGGTATGCCTCTGATTCCAGAGGCCCGGGCCATCAAGGATGTGCTCCGGGACGCGGATGCCCACGCCGCCGCTGTGGCGGAGGAACTGCTGGGGCTGGAGGCGCCGGAACCGGAGCCGGTGGCGGCGCTGCTGTGCGTTTACATCGGCTTCAAGTATCTGCTGCCCGGCCAGGTCTCCCCGGGAGACACCCTGGAGGAGCTGGGCCGGCGCAGCCTGGAGCAGGTTAAGCGCAGCGGCAACACCGTCGCCGGCATGGATGTGCTGCCCCACTGCGGCAGCGCCTCCAGCGCCACCCACAAGAAGATCCTGCTGCTGCTGGCCCTTCAGCGGGAGCTGGGGGTCAGGATAGAGCCCCGGCAGGGCGCCGACTGTGAGACGGTGGCCCAGCTGGCCGCGCTGCTGGCCCGGCTGCTGTCGGAAAAGGCGCGCCCGGCGTCCGAAGCCTGAGCATACAACACGCAACCAAAGAGAGGAGGACGGGCATGCTGGCGGAGCGGATGGAGGAGCTGAGAGAGGAGTTCGCCGATTTGGAGGAGCCCTTTCAGCGCTATTCCCTGCTGCTGGGTCTGGCGGCCTATGCGCCCCAGCTGCCCTGCCCTTTTTCCGATGAGGCGCACCTGTTCCGGGGGTGCCAGACCAAGGTCTGGCTCTCTGTCACCTGGGAAGCTCAGGTGCCCAATATTCAGGTCACCAGCGACTCCATGCTGCTGCGGGGAGTCGGCCTGGTGCTGATGCGGCTGCTGAACGGCCTGCCCCTGGAGGAATACCGGGAGTTGGACCGCTGGGATATTCCGGCGGCCATGGGGCTGAGCGAGATGTTCACCAGCCAGCGCCAACAGGGAATCACCGCGCTCCTCCGGGAGATCCAGCGGCAGATTCAAGAGAAAACAGCCTGTGAGTGACCGGCTCCGCCCGGGGCCGGGGAGGGAAGGCTGTTTTGAGTGCTTTGGAAAAGAGAGCGATCACGAAACCAAAAGGGAGGAACCTGCATGCTAAGAAACAAAAAATTTGCCAAGTATGCTGTCGCGTTTAACATCCTTGGCATCGTCTTTAACTTCATGTATTCCGGTCTGCAAAACGACCACATCAATATCATTCAGGGCTTTTCCGCCTGGACCAACGATTTCACCCTGATCCCGCTGACCATTGGTAACCTGGTCTGCATCGTGCTGACCTTTATCTATGGCACCCTGTTCATCAAGGTGGGCATCAAGAAAACCCTGATCCCCTGCATCATCCTGGCCGCGCTGGGCTGCCTGGGCATTGCGGCCGCCAACGGCGTCGCCGCTGTCAGCGGTGTGCCCATCAACACTGTGATTCCGGGCCAGGGCGGTGTGGCCGGCAACTATGCGCTGTATGCGGTGTCCAGCTTTGTGGTGCGCTGCACCGCCATGTGCTTCCAGCTCTCCGGCTTCATGATGGCCGCCAACTGGTTTATCAAGAACCGGGGCAAGGTCATGGGCATCATCACCCTGGGCTCCCCGCTGTTCTCCGTGGTGGGCACCTCCGTCATGAGCACCTTCATCTCCAAGTATCTGGGCGGCGACTACCGTCCCTTCTATGTGGGCATCTGCGTGGTGCTGGTCATCATCGCCGTGCTGGTGGCCCTGCTGCTGAAGGACACCCCGGAAGAGGTGGGACTGCATCCCGACGGTACCGACCACGCCCCCAAGTCCGAGGAGAACGTGGAGGAAGAGCATCTCACCGTCCGTCAGGTGCTCTCCAAGGCCAAGGCCTGGTGGCTGATCATCTCCTACGGCGTGTTCCAGTACATCATCAACGCCTGCATGGCCTCCATGGTGGTGTGGTTCACTTACTTGGTGGTCAGCAATGCTGATGCCGTGGCCGCCGGCGCCATGGGGGCCGCGTTCGCCGAAATGGGCGGCCTTGAGGGCCAGGGCGCCATGGTGCTCTTTGTGAACCAGGCGACCCGCTGGCTGAGCGTCGGCGCTCTGGCCGGCATTGTCACCAGCTTCCTGTTCGGCGTGCTGGACGACAAGATCGGTTCCGTCAAGACCTCCATCATCCTGGGCATCACGGAGCTGCTGCCCATCATCGGCCTGATGTATCAGCAGATCGCGGTGCAGAACACCGGTTCCTGCAACGTGCCCATGCTCATCCTCTGGGGCTTCGGCGTGGCCTGCATGACCGGCGGTGTGCCCACCATGCACCCCTGCATCACCGCAGCCGCCTATGGCCGCCGGGAGTATCAGTCTGCCAACCGGATCATCATGTCCATCCAGCTGATCCCCATGGCCTTCGCCGCCACCATCTCTGCCTTCTTCATCAACCGCGGTATGGGCTTCCAGTACTGGATCGCCATGATTATCCTGGTCCTGATCGGCATTGCCGCCTGCCTGCCGCTGCTGAAGATGAAGGACGCCAACGCGGCCGACCGCGCTTAATTTTCCTGCCTCCTTCCCTGGGCGGGACGCCGCTCCCTCCTCACTCATTCTGCGGCGTCTTGCCAGACTCTTCAAAGTGGCCCCCGGCCGTCTTCGGACGGCCGGGGGTTGCTTTTTGTCTGCCCTTCGGGAGGGCGGAGGGAATCGCCGCCGGAGCTCCATGCGGGCGGCATCGCTTCGCCGGGGGCATTGCCCGGGCGGGCAGATGTCACAGAGTGTGGGCGGAGGGATGAGGACAAAGCGCAAGGGCGCGCCGCAAGGGAAGCGGCGCGCCCTTATCCATAGCGTCAAAACGTCAAAAAGGGGATTGGGAATCGGTTTGAGACAACTGCCGGCGGATTTCCGGCAGGAGACCGGCCACTCCAGCGGTGCGGGTGGAGGAGAAATGTTCCGAAAGCCCCAGCTCCTGCAGCAGGTTGAAGTCGCTCCGGAGTACCTCCTCCACCGGCTGCCCCTCCAGCAGCTCCCGAAACAGCGCCAGCACCCCGCGGATGATCAGGGTATCGCTGTCCGCCGCCAGGCGGCACACGCCGGCATCTGCCCGGGCGCACAGCCAGACCTGGGACTGGCAGCCCCGGTAGCTGTACTCCGCCCGGCGCACCTCCGGCGGAGGGGCCAGCAGCGCAGACAGCTCCGTCAGATAGGCGTAGCGGGCAAAGCCGTCGGGCAGAGAGGCAAACTCTTCTTTCAGGGCCTGAAGGGTCTCAGCGATGGTTGTCATGTCAAGTCTTCCTCTGTTCCAGAATGGCCGCCGTCAAATCCTCCAGCGTCTGGATGGAGGCGGACTGGGCGGGGGAGAGGGCGATGCGGAAGTCCTCCTGGGCCGCCTTCATTAGCAGCACCTTTTTGGTGATGACCGATGAGGCGCCGCTGCAGCCCCGGGAGATGTCCCCCAGCAGCTTGCCCTCCTTCTTGAGCCGCAGGATTTTCCGCAGGCTCAGGTCGGCCAGATCCATCAGCCCGTCTGCCTCCCCGTCCCCGTCGCTGAGCAGGAACTTGTCCCGCACATAGCGGCGGATCAGCGGCAGGGCGTCCTCCGTGCAGGGGCGCTCCAGCGCGTCGAAGGCGTCCACCCACCGGCGGGAATCCCAGGCGGCGGTGCTGACCCGCTGGAAGATCGCCTTTCGGTCGGCCATGGCTCAGGCGGTGATGACTTCCAGGCCCAGCTGACGGCCCAGGGCCACCACCTGGTCGAAGCAGTCGCCGTAGACCAGCGGCACATGGTTGCCCACCTCCAGCTGCTTCTGGAAGAAGTCGTTGCCGTCCTTGACCCGGAAGAACACGCCCTCAGAGCAGGAGTAGTCGCCGTAGCCCACGCCGCCCACGATCTCGCCCTTGGCCACAAACAGCTTGTCGCAGGCCGGGGAGATGCGGCACATGGTGATGGGGGTGCCGGCGTCCTGGGTGAAGTCATAGCGCAGGGTGGCGCCGAAGCCGCTGGCGGCGAAGGGGCGGATGGCGTAGGGGGCCTTGGGGGCGTCCCAGCCCCGCATATTGCGCCGGGGCACCGCGTGCCAGGTCAGAATCACGTTGTCCGGATCGGCCTTCACCACGTCCAGGCACTTGTCGTCAATGTCGGTGTGGAAGAAGGGGGACAGGCCGTAGCGGCCGGTGGTCATGGCCTTGGCGTCGTGGGTGGTGTTGCCCATGTAGGCCGGGGCGTCGGCAAAGGTGGACAGGATGGCGATGGACAGGGCGGCGGGGATGTCGTACTCGCAGGCGGAGGGCACGCCCATCTCACCCAGCAGGGAGTGGGTCAGGCAGAAGGTCATGTGCTCCTGGTTGAGCCGGCGGGTGGCGCAGGCGTCGGGACAGGGGGCGGCAAAGGCGTTGCAGCCGTAGTAGTCCAGCATCTTCTTCACAGTGATGTAAAACCGCTCGGAGTTGATGACCTCGGCGCGCTCCATGTCGCACTCCTGGGCGTTGCCGATCAGGTCGTCGGCCAGCGCCTCCATCTCCGCCACGTCCTCCTCGGTGGGGTTCAGGGCGGCCCGGCCGGGCAGGGTGTAGTTCTCGCCGGACTTGCCCACATGGGTCTGGTCCAGCAGCTCGTGGATGTTCACAAAGGTGAACTGGGTGCCCAGCACATCGGTCACATGCTCCAGGTTGACGAAGTTGCCCATGTCGCTGATGGAGCGGGTGGTGCCGAACCGGGCGGCGCAGAGCACCCGGGTCTCCCGGAGCATCTTCTGCACCCGCAGCACCTCCAGGAAGTCCACGGTCTCCTTCCAGGTCCGGTAGGCATAGGTCTTCAGGCCCCGGGCCCGGGTGGAGGCGGCCATGATGGTCTGCATGCACTGGGGGCCGGGGATGAGCACCATGGGCTTGCCCGCCTTCTGGCCGAAGTCGATCATCAGGTCGCTGAGCCGGCCCATGGGGCCCACCAGGTAGACATCCACCTGGTCCCGGTCCGCCAGCATCTCCTCCAGCATGGCGGGGGTGACCAGGAACTCCTCGTTCCGGTCCATCCACAGCGGCTCCATCACGTTGAAGTGGGGGTTGGTCAGCTGTTCGGCCAGCTCCTCGTCGGCGCCTTTGATGAGCTCCTGGTTGGCCATGTCGTCGAACTCCTTGGTGAGCTCGAAGCCCTTGCCCATCCGGCAGGGTCCCTCAAAGACATAGTCGTGGTGCAGGGTGACGTAGATGGGTTTGATGTTCAGCTTGGTGTCTTTTCCCAGATGCAGCATGTTTTTTCCTCCTTGATGCATGGCGTGGGTGATGCGTTTCTGGGGCCATTGTACCCCTGCCTGCGGGAGAAGGGAAACAACTGTTTCTCCGATTATTCCAATTTAATTGTTAATCATTGTGCAAATCGTGTAAAAACACACCGAATCAGTAGGAAAAGAAGGGGGATACAGGCTGAAATCGGACAACGTCGGCGCGATTATTGCCGCTGGGTTGTCAATTGACTGGGAAGGATTGGGAGCGGATCAACATTCCACGGCCACCTTCAGGACGTTGTCCCTGCGGTGTTCAAACAGGTCATATGCCGCGTCGATTTCCCCCAGAGGGAAGGTGTGGGTGAGCAGCCCTTCCGTGTCCAGCCTGCCCTGGGCGATGAGGTCCAGGATCTCCCGGCAGTGGCAGCCGTCCACCCCGCCGGTTTTGAAGGTCAGGTTTTTGCCGTACATCTGGGGCAGCGGAAGGATTTGGTCCCGGTCATACAGCGCCACCACGGTGACCACCGCGTTGGGCCTGGCGCAGGCCCAGGCCAGCTGGAAGCTGCCGCCCCCTCCGGCCACCTCCAGCACCGCGTCGGCCCCGCC
>JABLTR010009148.1_pt1 | contig 10476 bp, 9 predicted proteins | sample 7160071 | NCBI WGS metagenome assembly JABLTR01 (sample SAMN14651230, study PRJNA627086) | human gut metagenome | isolation source: feces | host: Homo sapiens
TACACCCAGTCCCACATCGTCAATGCCGCCCTCCATGGCCCGGTCCATAGCCTCGGTGTGATATGCGTAGTTGCTCTTCGGTCCGGTGGGATGCATTTTCTCATAGGACTCTTTGTTGTAGGTCTCCTGAAACAGTATATAGGTTCCGATGCCGGCCTCCTTCAGCATCCGGTACTCCTCCACCGTGGTGGCCGCGATATTCACATTGACCCGGCGGATATCGCCGTTCTTGTGATGGATGCCGTAGATGGTTTGAATGCTCTCCAGGATGTACTCAATGGGGTTGTTTACCGGATCCTCGCCCGCCTCAATGGCCAGAAGCTTGTGTCCCATATCCTGCAGGGCGATAACCTCGTTTCGAATCTCCTCCTGGGTCAGCTTCTTGCGGCGGATATGCTTGTTCTTCGCGTGATAGGGGCAGTACTCACAGCCGTTGATACAGTAGTTGGACAGATACAGGGGTGCGAACATGACGATACGGTTGCCGTAGAACTCCTGCTTGATATCCCTGGCAAGCTGGTAAATCTCCTCGTTCTTGTCCTCCAGCTCGCAGTCCAGAAGCACGATAGCCTCCCTGTGGCTGATGCCTTTCATCTCGCGGGCCTTGTTCAGAATCTGATCGATCAGCTCCCGGTTTCTCTTGTTTTTCTCTCCATACTCCAGGCAGTCCCGGATCTCCTCATCGCTGATAAACTCCTCTGCCTTCGGCGACATGACATTGTACATTTTGTGTTCCTCCTTTTCTTTTTTTCCCTGTTTTTCGCAGTTTCCAATCTATCTTATCCGGGGGATATCCCCCGGGCTGCCATCCTCTTACCGGGGTTTCTCCCGATCCCGGCGCTTCATTCTGCCATCGGGGAATCTCCCCGGTCCACGGTCAGATCATAGCCGATCTGCCCGATCCGCTCCCGCAGGATCCGCAGGCTCTCCGCGGCCTCATCCCCGGTACACAGCTTATTGTCGTAGAGTTCATATTTTCCCCGGACATCAGCTGGCGACAGATTCGGCATCAGCACATTCGCCCCGGCCAGAATCCCTTTTTCCCGCCCCATCGGGTCGATGGTGCCCAGGGCCGTGGTGGCCGGAAGCAGCACCTGAGGCAGCAGGATGCGGATCAGGGACAGCAGATACAATGTCTGATTGACCGTCCCTCCGGGTTCCTTCGCAAACGGCGTATCGTGATGGGGGACAAAGGGCCCGATGCCCACCATATGGGGGCGAAACTCCTGCAGAAACATCATGTCCTTTACCAGACACTCCGCCGTCTGCCCCGGGGAGCCAACCATAAACCCGCAGCCCACCTGATAACCGATCTCCTTCAAATCCTCCAGGCAGCGCATCCGGTTGTCCCAGGACATCTCCGGCGGATGCAGCTGTCCGTAGTGAGTTTTATCCGCGGTCTCGTGGCGGAGCAGATAGCGGTCCGCCCCCGCGGCAAACAGCCGCTCGTAACTCTCCCTGGTCCGCTCCCCCAGTGACAGGGTCACGGCGCAGTCCGGAAAACGTCTTTTCAGCTCCTCCAGGAGACCGCAGAGCCGTTGGTCGGTATAATATCCATCCTCCCCGCCCTGGAGGACGAAGGTGCGAAATCCCAGCCGGTATCCCTCCCCGGCGCAGGATAGGATCTCCTCCTCTGTCAGCCGGTAGCGGGACGCCTGGCCGTTGTCCCTGCGTATCCCGCAGTAAATGCAGTTGTTTTTACAATAGCTGGAAATCTCCACCAGCCCACGGATGTAGATCCGCTTCCCGAACTGCTCAACCGCCCTCCGTTTTGCCAGGTCTGCCGCCAGATTCCCGGCCTCCCTGCTCTCCGCCTCCAGAAGATCTTTCCACTCCCCGGCGCTCAGGCGGTGTTCCCGATCCAGCTTCCATAGAAGCTGCTCCCATTTTCTGTCTTGAACCTTCCTCATGTTTCCTTTTTCCCCTCGACTTTGGAGTAAACCGCCTTGGCAGTCACTCCGGGCAGTCTGCCGATTTTTCCGGCCAGAGCGCTGATCACATCCTGCGGCGCGTCCAGCGCGATACTGATCAGGGAAATCCCCCGCTTTTCATAGGGGATTCCCATTCTGCCGATAATATAAGATCCGTAAGTGTGCAGGATGTGATTCAGTTCCTCCGCCTGATCCCGCTGCTCCACCACGACAGCGAGCATTGCCACTCTCGTCTCCATAACTCTCCTTTTCCTTTCCGCCGCTCTTTTTGTTCCTCCCTCGTCCACGGCACCCGGTGCGCCTGTCTCCGGCTCCGGATACCGGAAGCCGATCCACAGAACAGACAAACCGGGAGTCCGCATCAGAAGATACAGAAACTCCCGGTCCTTCCATCCCCGACGGGGAATGGTCTCCCAGCGCATCCTGCATCTTCCCCCGCAGAAACTCTTTGAGGTAAGAAGTTCGGCAATCGCATGGTTTCTATGCTGTTTTTCCGACAGCAATCGCTGCCGGTATCATCTCTTCGGTTTCCCCCGCAGGAAAATTCCCGCCAGAAGCAAAAATAAGACAGAAACTGCCAGCACGCCCCCGGCACTGTAAATCGCGGCGGAATATCGATTGGGGTTTCGCAGGAGTTCCCCCGGCTTCCGGCTGTGGCTGACCACCTTTCTCCCCTGCTTTTTTGCGTACGCTTCCGGAATCTGGGCAATCCCCCGGTCGTTTTGCTCAAAGGAGGAAAGATAGCGGGCGATGGCCACCCAGGCTTTCATCTCCTGCCCGCCGGAAAACAGGATCGCGTCCTCGAAGTTTTCCAGCGGATTCCCCTCTGCATCCTTGGGCTGCAGAGAGAGCAGGCCGTGGGATATCCCGGTAATGGAGGAGAGCATCTGTCCGGTATACAGATCGGACACCACGCTGTAGAGACGGTTGTCCTCCAGCGCGCACTCCTGCCCCCGGTCATCCACCAGGGAAATATCCGTCACTTTATTCAGAATAACCCGGTTGGGATTAAAAGTAAAGCGCAATCCGCTCATAAACAGCCTGGCCATGGGCATAGCATCGGAGATGGAGGCGTCCACCTCCGCCGCCAGTTTCAGCTCCCTTCCGGTCAGCCAGGCCCTGACCAGCGGATAGCCCGGCACTCCGTCCGGCCCGATCCCAAGGGAAAAGGACTGGAACACGTCCTCCACCGTAATCGGTCCTTTAGCGTAGGTCTCCCGCAGAGTTCCGCCGGGGACAATCGCCACATCGGCGCCTTTGCCCTCCTGCCCGTCCGCTCTGGCCGCCGCATACAGGTACGCGTCCGCCACCACGCTTCCGAGGTTCTGTTCCGTGTGCTCCTCCCTTATCTGATCTATGCTGCTGAAATCCACTCCATTGACCGCCAGCACCTGATCTCTGGTGTAACCGTACCTGAACAGATACCTGCGATCCACCGACTCCATAAAGCTGTCGATACGCCGCTGTACCCCGGGGTCAGCCGGAATCTCCCCGGTAACCGGCTGCAGATGGTAGTCCCTAACCGCCCATCTGCCATTTTTCTTTCGCTCCATGGAGACATACCCCAGATAGGCTCCGTACTCTCCACAGGAGACAATGAAAGTATCCCCGTGACGTATGTACTCCCTCAGTACCGTGTGGGAATGTCCGCTGATGATCAGATCCAGCTGTGGCACTTTTCTGGCCAGAATCTCATCCTCGGAGTGTTCCGGCTTCTCAGCGGTTCCGCCGTGGGAAATGCAGATATACAGATCCGCTCCCCCTTCCCGTCGGATCTCCTCCACCGTCCGCCTGACTGCCGCCACCGGGTCCGCAAACTTCAACTGGCAGGTCGGGGCGCAGACCAGGGCATCCTTTCCGAAAACTCCCATCAGGGCAATCCTTACCCCGCCCCGCTCGAGGATCTCATAGGGACGCACGCCATACTGTCCGAAAACTTCACGCAGAGGTTCGGCCTCCTTGCCGCCCTGCTCCCAGTCCACATTGCACAGCAGCAACGCCGGCAGGGGGTCCCCGCTGTCCATAGCGCTTCGCATCATGCGCACCAGGCCCCGGGTGCGATAGTCAAACTCGTGATTTCCAAAAGTAGTCGCGTCGCAGCCCAGCATGCCAAGAGTCCGCAGTTCCGCGGCCTCCTCCTCAAACACAGTCTGCACCAGAGTGCCCATGGAAAAATCTCCGCCGTCCAGATAGAGCGTATCCGGATTCTTTTTCCTCTGCTCATCCACCAGTGTCTTCATGCGGGCGAGCCCGCCTGTCTGCTGCTCTCTTCCCTCCGAAAGTCTCGGAAAACTGTTCAGATGGGAGTGTATATCACTGGTAAATATGATGTCCGTCATCGCTGTCCGCCGCCTGCCGGCGGCTCCCTCCCTTCCAGTCCCCTTTCTTTTCCCCATTGTAACGGTCTTCTCCCCAAAAGTCAAAAGGGAATCCCACCCTGTTTCCTGTGAAACAAAAAAAGCCGCAGGCCACATTCTTCCATCTTAGTATGGAAAAACTGACCTGTAGCTTCGCTTCTAAAAATCAAATCCGAGCATCCCGCTTCGAATCCGCAAGGCGGAACGTTACCTGCGCAGTTAACTCAACCCAGGCGCCCTTGCGGCACACGAAACATCCCGCTTAGTGCTGCTTCATTCCTGACCTGACACGGTTCGCAGGCATCCGTTGCGCAAGACCCGGATCTCAACGCCACTTACCCAGGGCGGCTTCCGCCCGCAAGACCCTCGGCAGGGATATGGCCCCAGCTATAGCGATGCTGGTACAGGGAACCGCTGCCTCCCCGGCTGCTCGGAGACTTCATTGTAAATGATAACGGTCGCTTTGTCAACCTGCCATATGCTTCTTCGCGTCAAAGAATGCCTTGGTTTCCTTTGCCACAACGCCGCTCAGGGCAAAGAGCGCGATCATGTTGGGCAGCGCCATCATGCCGTTGAAGATATCCGCGATGGTCCACACGGCGGAAACCGTCATGTAAGGCCCGATGAACACCGCCAGAATGTACAGCCAGCGGTACACCTTTACCATTCCCATCCGGCCGCCGGTCAGATACTCCAGGCATCGCTCCGAATAGTAATCCCAGCCCAGGATCGTGGTAAACGCAAAGAAAATCAGGCAGAGCATCAGAATGAAGGAGGACAGCTCCGCCGGGAAGGGCAGACCGTTCTCGAAGGCGTAGGTGGTAACCTGTACACCCTCCAGTCCATCCACCTTCCAGGCTCCCGTGATAACCACAGACAGCCCCGTCATGGTACAGATGACAATCGTATCAATGAAGGTACCGGTCATAGACACCAGGCCCTGGCGCACCGGCTCCTTGGTCTTCGCCGCGGCGGCCGCGATGGGCGCGGAACCCAGACCGGACTCATTGGAGAAAATTCCCCGGGCAACACCCTGCTGCATGGCGATAATCATGCTTCCAACCACGCCGCCGGTTACCGCCCTCGGATTGAACGCTCCCTGCACGATGGTCACAATGGCCGCCGGAACTTCCGTGATGTTGGTAATCAGCAGAATCACGCAGAACAGCACATAAAATACTGCCATAAAGGGCACGATGACCTGGGCTACGTTGGAGATTCGCTTGATGCCGCCGATCAGTACCAGGGCAACACAGACAGCCAGTACCAGGGAGGCCACCACCACCGCCCAGGAGTAGGTACCGATTCCGGGAATGGTTACCGTGTTGGCGCTGTTGGGGTCAAAGAAAGTCTGTACCGCGGAGGCGATACCGTTGACCTGTGTAAAGGTTCCGATACCGAACAGTCCCACGCAGACACCGAAGAAGGCGAAAATCTTCGCCAGCCATTTGAACTTCTTTCCCATACCCAGCTCTATGTAGTAGAACGGTCCGCCCAGGGCATGATTGTTCTCATCCACCACGCGGTACTTGACCGCCAGGAGTCCCTCGGAATACTTGGTCGCCATACCGAGAAACGCGGCTACCACCATCCAGAAAACCGCTCCGGGACCACCGCCGCAGATCGCCGTGGCAACACCCACGATATTTCCCGTTCCGATGGTTGCCGAGAGCGCCGTACACAGCGCGCCGAAGGAAGTAACCTCCCCCTCGCCTTCCTCCTCGTTCTTGATCATCCACTTCAGCGCCAGCGGAAGATGCCGAACCTGCAGAACCTTCGTCCGGATCGTCAGCAGCAGACCTCCCGAGAGGATCAGCACGATCAGCGGCACACCCCATACGAAATCGTCGATGGCGGCCAGCACCTCATTGATTGTTTCCCACATAACTTTGTCTCCCTTCCTTTGACAGACGCGCACGGTGTTTTCATGCAAAACGCGTTTTCCCATGAAAAAAGGCAGAAAGCCCCATATGACTCCTGCCTGTGTATATTTTCTCCGTCCTTTTGCCTGAGAGATTAAGCGGCGCCGCCGCCTTTGCACCTTCGGCACTCACTTCTGAGCTTCTCCAGAGTCACATCCGTCTGCAGTCCTCATCGTTTCCGATACCTGAGAGTGTTACTCCTTCGGTGCTTCCGCTTTCCTGCAGACTTCGCCTGTCCATATCCATTTTTTTCAATAAAGTACCCTGATACGTTAGTACATTTACTCCGTTTTGTCAAGAAGCTTCTCGAAGAGTTCCTCCAGTTCCCGGTAGGAACACACCTCCTGGATTCTTCCTCTCAGCTTGGAGGAATTGCGGTAGCCGGCGGTGTACCATGCCGCGTGGCGGCGCATTTCCCGCATGGCCGTCGTCTCCCCCTTATACTCGATCTCCATCCGGGCGTGACGCAGCATCATGGGGATCATCTCCTCCAGGAAGGGTTTCGGAAGGTGTTCTCCGGTCTCGAAATAGGAAAGAATCTGACGGAAAATCCAGGGATTGCCCTGGGCCGCCCGGCCGATCATGAAACCATCGCAGCCGGTCTGCGCCGCCATGGCCTCCACATCTTCCGGGCATGTCAGATCCCCGTTTCCGATAACAGGAATCTTTACCGCACCCTTTACCCTGGCAATGATGTCCCAGTCTGCCTTTCCCGCGTAATACTGTTCCCTCGTCCTGCCGTGAACGGCGACAGCGGACGCGCCCCCGGCCTCCGCGGCTTTCGCCACCTCCACCGCGTTGACATGCTGTTCGTCAAATCCCTTGCGGATCTTTACCGTTACCGGCTTTCGGATGGCCCGCACCGTCTTGTCCACGATCTCCTCCACCAGCTTCGGCTGTTTCATCAGAGCGGAACCGTCCCCGTTTTTTACCACCTTCGGCACCGGGCAGCCCATGTTGATATCCAGAATGGCAAACGGTCTGTCCTCAATCCGTTTTGCCATCTGACTGATGCAGTCCGGATCGGAGCCGAAGAGCTGAAGGGAGACCGCGCCCTCCCGGTCGTCGATTCTCAGGAGTTCCTCGGTGTTGCGGTTGTTGTGATAGATGGCCTTGGCGCTTACCATCTCCGTACAGATAAGCCCCGCTCCCTGCTCATGGCAGAGCACGCGAAATGGCAGGTCTGTCACGCCTGCCATCGGTGCGAGAATCAAATTGTTTTCCAGCAGTACTTCCCCTATCCTCAGGGGATGAATAACCTTTTCCATCACTTCCTACGACCGTTTTTGTTTATTGTAGATAAACCGCATCCCCTGGAGCGTCAGGTTCGGGTCATAGACGTCAATGCAGTCCGTTTCCTTGGCGATGATGCTGCCCAGGCCGCCGGTGGCAACCACCTTCACATCGCCGTATCCCGACTCCTCAATCATGTGTTTCACGATATACTCGGTCTGACCGATCTGACCGTAAACCAGTCCCGCCTGCATGGAGGAAATGGTCTCCTTTGCCAGAATGTTGGCCGGCTTCATAATCTCAATCTCGGGAAGCTTCGCCGTATCCTCCCAGAGTGCCTTGGCGGACGTCCGAATTCCCGGAGCCGTGACGCCGGAGATAAAAGCTCCGTCGGCATCGATCAGATCGTAGGTTGTGGCCGTGCCGAAATCCAGCACCAGCACAGGTCCGCCGTACAGCTCGAAGGCTCCGGCCGCGTCCACGATCCGGTCCGCTCCGATCTGCCGGGGATTCTCCGTCACGATCTTGATCCCGGTGCGGATGCCCGGTCCCACAATGACCGGCGTGATATGGAAATATTTGATGACCCCGCTGGTCAGGGAATGCATGACATTCGGCACAACGCTGGCAATAATCACATCCTGGATTTTTCGATCCGGACTGATGCCATTGCATCGAAGGATATCGCCGATAACGACGCCAAATTCATCCGATGTGCGGTCGATCCCCGTGGTAATACGGAACGTCCCGATCAGATCCTCCCCGTCAAAAACTCCCAGGGTAATATTGGTGTTTCCTACATCAATCGTCAGTAACATGCTCATTCCTCCTCGTCATCTTCCCCAAGACAGAATACCCTGTAAAACATCTCCAGGGATTCAAACAGTTCTTCCTGTTCCCGCTGCATCTCTTTGATCTTCAGCACACTGCCGATCTCATCGTAGAGAAGATCATCCTCCTCGGCGGAGGTACGCATATGAAGATGCCCCTCCTCGTCGAATACCATCTGCAGGGTTCCGCCCACATCCTCTGTGTAGAGCACACACAGTATTTTCAGTTCATCCTTCACGGTCTGGGGCAGCGCCTCAAAATCTTCGTTGAAATAAAATTTCTTTGTGTAAGCGCTGGCTCCGCAGAGCACCACCTCGTCGCTAAACATCTCTTCCTCCTCAGTCCTCAGACATAGCCGTACAGTCCGCGCACGGAGACCTCCCCGGAGTCCACCGGCCGCAGGCCCTCCTTCGTCTCCACCAGAAGCTCGCCCCCGGGTCCGATGCCCCTGGCAATCCCTTCCCAGGGCCCCGCCGGATCCAGCACCCGCACTTCCCGATCCCGGTTTACCAGCCAGCGTTCATACTCCTCCCGGACAAATTCCAGACTCTGTTCCCGCACGAAGGTCTCATAGCAGGGGACAAACTCCTCCCAGATCCGCCGCCGCAGCGCGCCGCAGTCGCCGCTTTTTCCCTCCGGCAGTTCCAGGTCGATGGACGTGGCTTTATCCGCCAGTTCCTCCGGGAATACCCGGTTGTGAACATTGACTCCTATCCCGACAATCACATAGCGGGCCCGCCCATCCTTTGCAGACATTTCCGTTAAAATACCACAGATCTTCTTATTTTTCAAGACGACATCGTTCGGCCACTTGATCTGCCCTTCCAGCCCATAGAGCCCGCTGATTGCCCTGCGCACCGCCACAGCCGCCAGAAGTGTCAGCCCCGGCAGATGTTCCGGCGGAATATCCGGATAGAGGATCATCGATGTCGCCACCGCTTCATCCTGGGGCGTCTCCCAGTCATGACCCCGGCGTCCTCTGCCCGCCGTCTGGCGCCCGGCGGAGATGACCGTCCCCTCCGGGCAATGGATTTGGGCCTGCTTTTTTGCCTCGTTGTTGGTGGAATCCAGCGTTCGGTAATAGCGCTCCCTTACCTCCATACCACAAGCCTCCGCCTATTTCAGCAGCGTCGCGTAGAGCACTGCCTTGATGGAGTGCATGCGATTTTCCGCCTCGTCGAATACCACGGACCTGGGGCCCTCAAAAACCTCGTCGGTAACCTCCATCTCCGAGAGGCCGAACTTCTCGTGAATCTGTCTTCCGATGCCGGTGTTGAGATCGTGGAAGGCAGGCAGGCAGTGCATGAAAATCGCGGAGTCCTTCGCGTAGGAAAATGCCTTCGCGTTTACCTGGTAGGGCAGAAGATCATGGATCCGTTTCTCCCAGACCTCGTCAGGCTCGCCCATGGACACCCAGACATCCGTGTAGATCACATCCGCGTCCTTACAGCCTTCCGCCACATCCTCTGTCAGCGTGATGCTGCCGCCGGTCTCCTCTGCCACCTTGCGGCAGTAATCCACCAGCTCCTGATTCGGAAAATATTCCCTGTTAGTGCAGGCCACAAAATCCATACCCAGCTTCGCGCAGGTAACCATCAGAGAATTTCCCATATTGTATCTGGCGTCTCCCATATACACGAAGCGTATGCCCTCCAGACGTCCGAATTTTTCCCGGACGGTAAGCATGTCCGCGATCATCTGTGTGGGGTGAAACTCATTGGTCAGTCCGTTCCAGACCGGAACGCCGGCGTACTTTGCCAGCTCCTCCACGATCTCCTGACCGTAGCCCCGGTACTCGATGCCATCGTACATCCGGCCCAGCACTCTGGCGGTGTCGCGGATACTCTCCTTCTTGCCGATCTGGGAGCCGGAGGGATCCAGATAGGTTACATGCATACCGAGATCATAGGCCGCCACCTCGAAAGAACAGCGGGTTCTCGTGCTGGTCTTCTCAAAAATCAGAGCGATGTTCTTCCCCTTGAGCACTTCATGGGGAATTCCCTCCTTCTTCTCCTTCTTGAGCCGCGCGGAGAGCTCAATCAGATACCGGATCTCCTCCGGGCTGTAGTCCTTCAGTTTCAAAAAGCTTCTTCCTGCCAAATTCATCTTCTTTTCTCCTGTATCTCTGTTGTTATCGATCGTCAGAGGATTGCGCCGCTACCCGTTTTCACACCGGCCCCCTAACCACTCTGACGCCTAAAA
>JABLTR010070810.1_pt1 | contig 10473 bp, 9 predicted proteins | sample 7160071 | NCBI WGS metagenome assembly JABLTR01 (sample SAMN14651230, study PRJNA627086) | human gut metagenome | isolation source: feces | host: Homo sapiens
AAGGCCCCTCCGCTTTCGCGGAGAGGCCCCATTTTTTATCTCCCGAGCAGCGATCTCGCCTGTGCCTGCGTCAGTCCCATCGCCGCCAGCTGCTCACTGTTCGGCATCACGCCCGCAGAGAGCAGCGCGCTGCCGCTCTCGGCCAGCAAACTGTCGCTGTATTTCTTCGCCGTCAGCGTCGTCTGGCCCTGATAGCTGCCCGTCACCTGCCCGACCGACAGCGCGAACTCATTTTCCCACTGCCGCACCGTCTCCTGAAATTTCGCCGCCGACAGGTTATACTCCGCCGCCCACTGCTCGAGCGACATCAGCTGCTGCAAATACGCCTGCGAAATTTCGAGCACCTGATTCGCCTTTGCGAACTCGCCCTGCGTGCGAAGGTCCTCGATCTGCCGGTCCGTGTCCGTCGCCATCTTGATCTGCGCCGCATCCACGGCCAGCCGGTTTTCCTCCGCCGCATTCTGCACCGCGTTGTACTGCGCCAACCCGATCCCGCCCCGGTCTCCGCGCAGCTCGGCATAGAGCGCCGCGTTGTCCATCGCATTCCGCCCATACTTTGCCACCTGATCCCGCTGCGTCTGATACTGCGCCGCCGCATCCTCTCTGGCCCGTTCCAGCGCCGCGACGCCCTGCGCCGTTGCATAGTCGATCTGCCGCTCCGCCTGGGCCTGCGCCGCACTGCGCCAATCGCCGAGCAGCCCGGAAAGTTCGCCGGAGCCATAGCCGCCGTACCCATAACCGCCAGAACCGTAACCGCCGGAGCCATAACCACCGCCAGCTCCATAGCTGCCCGAACCATACCCGTGCCCCGCAGCGGATCCGCCCATCTGACCTTCCGCGCCATTCCGGCCCAGATACGACAGCGGATGCTGCTGCGCGTAGTTGAAATAGCGATCCGTGTTGCGCAGATAGGCGTCCAGCTCCGCATCCGTCACGCCGTACATCCGCTTCGCGTTCGCCCGGTCGTAGGGATCGATGTCGCCATAGCCGAGATTCGCGTTTTCCGTCGTCCATCGGCCGGTCGCGGGATCATACTTACTCTCCACGCCGCCCGCGTACTGCGACAAAATGCGGTTCAGCTCCAGATTCTGCTGATGCAGGTAATCCCGCTCCGCCTGCGTCCCCGCCGTGTGCCAGTTCTGCGAATTCTGCAGCATCTGCTGCCGGATCTCATTGGCCTTTGCACGCACATTGTGCTCCGTCGTATACCCGTTCGACCATCGTCCCTGCTCGCTGTCATAATTCACGTCGTTGTACCGCTGCACGCTCTGCTCCACCTGCTCCGCCGTGCGCGACGGCGCGGAGCCCGCGCTCCCGTCCGCCCCGCCGGAATAGCCCGCCTGGCTGCGGACGCGCTCCGCCGCGTCATGTGCGGCCTGCATCCCGGCCTTGTCGCCTCTCGCCTTCGCCTCATAATACTCGTCGGTGTAGCTCTGCACTGCCGACTGCTGCTCGCCGTTCAGGCGTTCCCTATCCTTTGTACTGACTGCCATTTACGACTCCTTTCTGCGTAACACCGCCACGTTCCCCTGATTGCCAACTTCCAGACCCAGCGCCGCCGCCACATCCCGGATCTTCACATAATTCGTCCCGTTCTTCAAAATGCGCTCCACCGGGACCTCTTTCCCGTCCACGATCATCCTGCTCGTCTCCACCATTTCTCCCGCCTCCTTTACCAGCTTTCGGAACCGGACGATCCCCTCCGGATCGTCCACCCAATACTTCGGGCAGAGCTTGCCCGTCACATCATAGTGCCGGATGATATGGCTCACCGGCAGGCCGTATCGCTCGCAGAGCGCCGCGGCCAGCTCCGCCGCGTTCCAGATCGTCTGCTCCGTCGCCATGACTTTTCCGTCGCGCTTGCTGTCGCACAGCTCGATCCCGATCGAGTTGTAATTTCGGCAGAACGGGTGCCGGTATTTGTACGCCCCGCAGTGAAACGCGACATACTCGTCCGGCACCGACTGCACGATCTCCCGGTCGTCCACAAAATAGTGCGCGCTCGCGACCGGATTCAATGCTTTCTGAAAATACCGCGCGTTCGACATGCCGGAATCGCCGTCGTTCGCCGTATAGTGCATCACGATCCACTCGATCTTCCCGCGCCGCACACCGTAATTTGCCCGGTGCGCCAGCTCCACCCGTACCGGCTTCATTGCGCACCTCCTTTGTCCTCGGCCTTTGCGCTCTGATAGCCAAAATAGAACGTCAGAACCATCACCATCACCGAATAAAAATCCTTCGCCGCCACGTCGCCGCGCAGGGCCAGCGCCATAAACGTCCCCGTCAGCAGCAGCGTCACGATCGACTTCACCTTGCAAAGCCCCATTAAAACCTGTTTCCAATCCTTCATTTGTCCCGCTCCTTTCTGTCCGCACCGGATCTCCCGGCGCGCCGTCTCAAATCTTCTCCTGCCCATGCGCCGACTGATTCAGATGCTTCTCCAATGTATGCAGCGCCTCTGTCACCGGCCCATTACAGCCCTGCTCCTTCAAGCCCTTCAGACACGCGAGGATGCCGTAGCACATCACGCTCTGCTCGCGCTTGATGGCCGCGATCTCTGCCTGTTGGTGCTTTTCCCGCTCCAAAAACTTGAATACCGCAAAAAACGCCCCGCTGACCACACCTGCCGCGCTCAGCCATTTCGCGATCTCCACGATCTCCTGTCCCGAAAGATACATCGCGTCTCCTCCTTCCCCGTTTTTACACTTCAAGGCAGCACTTCAGGCCTCGCTCCTCAGTGCTGCCCAAGGGTGTATCTGAAGCCCGGGGGGTATGTCCAGCGGCGTGGATTTTTCGTGCCGGGCAAGCCGTTTTTCCGCAGAAATCCTTTGTGTATTTCCATTTTCAAACCGCAGCATTCAGGATACACACCATTTTCTCCTTCTCGTTCTTCTCAAGGCAGCACTTCACCATTTGGCAAGCAGCTTCACCGAGAGATTTTCCGTCAAGGCAAGGTTTGGGAAGTGAAGGAATACTTTGTGTATTTCGAACTTTCCGAACCGCAGCATTGGCGAAAAAGATCCGGTGAAGCGCACAGACACAATGGTGAAGTGCTGCCTACCAAAAAAGGCCGCGCACCCGGTTCTTCCCGAATGCGCGGCCCGCCGCCTATTCTGTGATCTCCGCCGCGCTGAGCGTCCCGCTGTCATCCACGGTGATCTTGAATCGCTTGTCCGATCCCTCCGTGCTCGACTGCAGGATCATCGCCTTCCCGCGCACACCGAACAGCGGCCCGTTGTTGACCCACCGGCTGCCCACGCCGTCCCAGACATAGATGTCGTAGGGCGCGTCCGCGCCAACGCCGTAGGCGTCGCCCGCCTCCGGGCCCGTTACCGCTGCGGTCAGGGCCTCCGCCGCTGCGTAATACCCGCGGATGCGGAAATCCGCCATTCCCTCTGCCGCCTCCTTCGCGGCCTTGGCGGACGCAGCCGCGCTCTTGGACGAGCTCGCTGCGGTACTCGCAGAGGAAGAGGCGTTGAACGCATATGTCGACGCGCTATTCATATAACTATTTGCGCTGGTCGCATAATTCGATGCGTCGCTCGCGTAAGCCGAGGCATCATTCCTATAATTCATCGCGTTGTTCGAGTAGCTGTAGGCATCGTCCGCAGATCTGCTCGCCTGCTGCTCAGACCTGGATGCGTTGTACGAATAGCTGAATGCGTTGCCTGAATAGTTCGACGCATTGTTCGCCGATGTCTTCGCCGCCGTGGCTGAGGCCGCCGCGGCGTCTGCGCTTTTCTGCGCCGCCGCCAGCGTGCTGGTCATCAGCTCGCCCTGCATCTCCTCCAGCGACATCACATCGTTCCATGTCTCGCTGCTCGGCAGCTTCCATTGCAGCATCGTCTGTTCCTTGTCATACCGCAGCTCGATTGCCTCGCCCGGCACGCCCTGCTCGCCCTGTGCCCCGCGCGGCCCGATCGGGGCCTTGATCTCATAGCTTTCCCCGCGGGATAGGTTCACGGTGTAGACGTTGTTTCCCTCGGCGTCAGTCTCCTTGAATCGAATACTCTCGATCCCGGCCTCCTGATAGATCTCGTTGATCGCCGCGACCATCGTGCTCTTGTTGGTCGTCAGAAGCGCCGCAAGATCGCCCAGCACCGCGAGCACCTGCTCCGCCAGCTCCGGCGTAAAGCCGGACGGGGCCTCTCCATCCTCGCTTCCGCCCGGTTCGACGGGAATCGGCTTCGCCATCCGCGCCGTCCGCAGCACCTGTGTCCGCCCGTCTCCGAGCGTCTTTGTCCCCCGTACCGACAGCAGCAAGCCGCCCTCGCGGCACACCTCCCACGGCAGCGTCAGTCCGCCCGTGTACAGCAATTCCACCTTCACGTCCCCGTTTTCCAGCACAACGGTTTTCGTCAGCCCGTCCCAGTCCTCGTCAAACAAACATTCCAGCTCGTAGTGGTTCACCGTCCCGGCCACCACCGCGTTCCCGTCCTGCCGCGTGATATGCTTGTCCCGGATCGTAAATTTCAGCGTCTTCATCTCATCACCCCAATGCTCTGTAATAATACGTGTATCCGCTCTGATTGAACTGCGTGCCCGCGTCGTTCGTGTACCAGTACACGGTCTTTCCGTCCGCGCTGCGCTTGCCGCGCATCATATTCGCATCAGACGGTGACCCATTGAACAGGCCCGTCCCGTCGCTGTATTCCTCGCCCAGCCGGTCACAGATCATCAGAGCCACGCGTCCGTTCTTGTCGGCCAACGTCGGGATGACCGCGCTGGAAGAAAAATACGCGAGGATCTCTACCGTCTTCGGCACAAATGGGAACTGCAGTACGTTCGGCGAATCCACACCGGCCACGCCAGCGCCCACATAGCTGCCCACCGCGCACTTGCCGACCGACGACAGCTGGCTCTTCGGCGCGGACACATACTTCACATTCCCTTCCCATCCGTCCGCCGGATAGGCGTCCGCGCTCGCGCTCGTCGCGATGCCCTGAAATACCAGCGCGCTGAAAATGCGCTCACAGCCGACCATCGAATACGCCCACACGTAGTTCGCCACCTGGCTGTGATCCGACGTCACATGATCCGTCCATCGATAGATGTTCGGGTCATCCTGATACGACGTGTAGTACCAATAGCTGCACTTGAAATACTCGCCCGCGACCGGCTGGCGGTTCACCGCCTGCGGGTCCACCAGCGTGATCTCGCCGGTCGTCGGGTTCATCGCCACCGCCGAAGCCACCGTGTACTGGAAATTCCCGTTCGTCGGGGCCGTGCCCCCATGCGCCACATCGCCGAGCAGCGCCGTCGGCCCGCCGGACCCGACCTTCTGCTCGTAGGCATACTTGTTCCACACATAGCCGCCCGCCGCGCCGTTGATGGCATCCTCGATGCGGGAAATGCTGTTTCGTACCGCGATGAGCGCCTCGCTCAGCGTCGCGCCCACAGAAACGCCCGCCAGCGTCGCCACCGGGTCCGTCACCGTCAGCTCGTCGCTCGTCTGGTCCTCCTCCGGGGCCAGCCGCTTCCAGACGCCCGCCGTCTGCTGGCCATAGAGCGCGCGCCGCGTCTTCGCCTCGGCAAACGGTGCCTTCGCCGCGACCAGCGCGTCGAGGTTCCCATCCGTCAGCGCAATGGCCCCCGGCAGCATCACTGCCGCCTTGTCCACCGCCGTGAACGCCGTGATCGTGAACTTGCCGCCCGCCGCCGTCACCGTGTTCGACCAGTCGGCCTTCACCTGAATGGCGACTTTTCCGTCCTCGCCCGCCGTCGCATCCTGCACGAGCTGCGTTCCGCTCGTGAGCGCATATTCCGTGCTGCCGAGATACGCCTTCAGCGAGGCAAACTGCCCCGCCGTCTCCTCCGCCGTCAGCCACACGCGCACCGTGTGCCCCGCCGGAACGGTCAATTCCGCCTTCGCCGCGCCATACTGGCTGTCGCCCGTGCCGGAGCAGATCAGCTTCCCGCCGCTCGCCTCCTTCGTCACGTTCTCGCCCGTCCAGTCCGCACCGGTGGCGAGCGCATGGTCAGACGCAAGATTCTGGATCGAAAACTCCGGCTTCAGCCACAGCTTGCCCAGCTGGTATCCCGTCCCCGGCGTCTCATTGGCCGTCGGCGCATTCATCGAATAGGTCACGTCGATGCTGTTGATCTTCTGCACCAGCGCCGCGGCCAGCTTCGCCTCCGTCACCGTTCCGTCCACGATCGTGCCCGCCTGCGCGGCCTTCGCCGTCGCCAAGATCTCCGCCAGCGCCGCCGCCAGATTTGTCGCCGTCATGCCCTCCGTGCTCACGGCCAGATGGCTTGCAAATTCCGCCGATTCCAGCTTCTCCACCAGCGCATTGATCGCCGCCTTTGCCTCGTCGTGCAGCAGCTGCAAATCCGCGCGCACCTGACTCTCGTCCGCTTCGTATGTTGGGAAATCCTCCGCGTTTTTCCAGTCCTTCGAAAATTCGAGCTTTTCCAGATAGCTCATCATCGATCCCTCCCTTGGTAGTTGTAGTAGATCTGCGCGCCCACCAGCGACATATCGCGGAACGCCTCGTGATTCTCCAGCGTCATCGTGAAATGCCGCACATGGCGGCAGCTCGGCTTCCGCACCGCAGCGAGCGCAAACTGCGGCACGCCTAAGTATCGGTGCGTCAGGTCGCGCGGGCACAGCCGCCAGCTGAAGCTCTCAATGTCCGTCAGATCCCGCCGCGTCTCATAGTCGCTCTTGTACGTGATGCGGATTGCCGTGTCCGTGTCCGACCGCGTCTGGAACACCACCCGCCGAACATCCTTCAGCCGGTCATAGCTGCCGAAATGCTGCGTCGCGAACCGATACACCTTGTCGATCGGCCCATTGAAGTCGGCATACGTCCGCTCCATCCGCGTCACCCGGCCCGAAGGACTCAGGTGATGCACCGTCTCGTCCGCGAGGAAGAACGCTGCCGCCCTAATATTTGTGAAGTAGAACCAGCTCGGCTTGCTCGCCGACGACAGCACATAGTCCCACACATACACATGCCCATTCGCCGCCAGCCAGTACCGATCCCCGTCGTCACATGAACACACGTCCCCCTCTTTGCGCACATCGTAGAGCAACCCGCGCCGCTCCGCCGTCCCGTTCACGTTCCGGCTGATCGATTCGATGTTGTTCTCCAGTGCTGGCGTCGTGCTCTTTACAATGTGCACACCCTGCTCCCGGTTGCAGAACACCAGATTGTTCTCCACCAGCCGGATCGTCCACGGCAGATCACAGCCCGTCTCGCTGTTCACATTCGTATAATTCAGCGTCAGATAGGCCCGCCCGTCGATCTCGCTTGTGGACAGCTCCGCCCGTCCGACCGAATGTTCCTTGAAGATCATCAGGAAACCGGACTGCACGCCGAATCCCGTCACGGCCTCGGCCCGGTCGCCCGCGAGGTTGTACTGCGAGATCGGGAAATACGCCGCATCCATCACCGTGTGGTTCCCGTTCCAGAAATAGGCGTTCGGCTGTTCCTCCGACCCGGCCAGCACCAGCACCACCGAGTTCCCGCCGCCATATACCGCCGCATACCGGCAGTCCATCACGGCCTTCTTCGCCGCCGTGTTCTCCTTCGTGTAGGTGATCTTCACGGTGTTGTTCGTCGGCGGATTCGTCACCGGCGGGGCCGACGTGAATGTCACCGTGCCCTTTTCCAGATCGACCGTGTAATCCGTCTCCACGGTCTTCTCCGCGCCGTCGACCTCCACCTTCGTCACCGCCGCCACATCCTGCACCGGCAGCTGGTACTCCTTCACACTTTCCTTCGCGTTGTACCACACGGTCTTTCCCTCGGCCAGCCGGTTTTCCGGCTGATAGAGGTCTCCGGAACCCGTCGCGGGGTCTGCATTGAGCACAATAACGGGTACATAGCCCGCCACATCCGCCGCCTCGAACGTCTCGCCCTTCGTGATCTTCTTGAAGCAGCCCTTTGTCTTGTAATAGAGCGCCCCGTCGTACTGGAAGAACGTCCCCCGCACCTCCGGGATACCCTCGCAGAGCTTGGTAAGCGTCATGTCCTCCTGACTCGGGTCTCCGTAGTAGATGCACGCCCCGATGTGGAAAAACTCCATCCCGTGGAACTGTCCATTGCTTGCCGCATACCCAGTTCCCGGCCCGGCCTTTTTGCCGTCCTCGTCCACGCCGTCACAGGCGTTTTGCCCGTCCCGGCAGCACAGCACACCGTCGCGCCACCATAGATTTTCCATCTCCGGGCTCTCATTCCGCCCCATCCGGTAGTCCAGATCCCATAAATTCAGCCCGCCGTCCAGCCGCGCATAGTCGGCCACATATTCGCGCTTCGCTGCCGGCCTGCCGAGATACGGACTCCGCACACCGCCGTAGCGCGTGATCCCCCGAAAGCTCATTCCATCGCCTCCCAGCCGCCATACACGCTGCCTATCTCCTCCCGGCTCGCGACCGGCAGCTCACCCAGCCGTGACAGCCGGTTCTCAAACTCATTGTAGAGCGCCGCCTGCAAGCTCGCGTCATCCAGCGCCGCCAGCTGTGCCGCCGCGTAGCAGGCCACAGCCCCAGCGCATTCCGGCGGACAGTCGACGAGGTCGCCGTCCTCCGGCTTCTCCCGCAGCAGCACCGGATACCGGAAATATTCCAGCATCCATGCCCCATCCGCCGCACCGGCCACCGCCAGCCGGTCCTCGCCCAGCAGCCGGAATCCGTTCGTCCGTTCCACGCTTCCATCCGCACCCAGCCGGAATACCCCGCCGGAGCACACCTGCCAGCAGTCCTCCGGCAGCGCGAATACCCGCCACGTACCCGTGCGCTCCGCCTCCTCCAGCTGCCGCACCTTTCTCAGCCGCCTCGCCGTCGTCGCCAGATACACCAGCGCCTCGTTCACCGCCCCCGGCACCCGTGTCAGATAGTCCGCCTGATTGTTGTACGTCACCCGGATCTTTCCGCCCGCGATCGAATACTGATTCAGCAGCATCAATACCCGATCCCGCATCTGCCCATACGTCATCCATTTTCCTCCTTCCATGTTCAATTCATCCCCGCCACCGCGATTCTCCCGCCCAAAGGCTCCCTTGTGTAAAGGGCCGCGAAGCGGGGGCGCGGGAGTGAATGATATGCCTGTGGCATATCAGAGCCGCGCCCCGGAATGCCCGCAGGCATTTGTCAGCCGAAGGCTGACTGAGGGATTGTCGGGCGGGCAATGCCCGCCCCCCATTTCATCCTCTCTCAGCCCACATTCAGCACCGCATCGCCCATCGCGATCGGCTTGCTGTCCTTGTCGACCTCGATCACGCGGATGACCGTGTCGCCGCTCGACGGACTGATCTCCGCGCTGGCCGCCGACAGCTCGGTCCAGTTCGCGGGCGTGATCGCCGTGCCGTAGGCCGCGGTCTCGAGGGCCGACGCTGTCGCCGCCGTGTCGTAATACCACTTCACGCCGCTCGCGTCGTGCTGCCCCGGAATGACGAGCACCGTGCTCTTGTCCGTGCCCGTCGCCGCCGTGCCGACGGTCAGCTGCTTCATGCCGCCCGCGCCGCCCTGATAGAAGATGGCGCTGCGCTTTTCGCCGAGCACGAAGCAGTCGTAAATGACGCGCCCCTCGACCAGCCAGCCCGAAATGCCGGGAGGATTGTCATGGGTCTTGTATTCCTCGAGCTGTCTCGGCGCGGTCGCTGCCATCGGATGCGTCAGGATGAAGCTGCACCCCGACGGCAGCCGCCCGGACGGCACCTTCACGATCTTGCAGCCGTCCACTTCGCCGATCACGCCGCGGATCAGCATCTGCTGCGCCGCGTCGCCGTAGCGCATGAACGCGCTGTCCTGCTTCAGCAGATTTGCGAACTTGCACGAGCAGAAGCAGACTCTGCCCTTGTCCGGCACATTCTGGTTGCCGAGCTTTTCCATCGCATTCAGAAACAGGCTGTATGCGTTCGATGTCGTCGCGGTCGTCGTGTCGGTGTTGCCGCTCGCGGCCGCCGCATCGGCGAGCACGCGGAACACATAGGTGTCAAATTCCGGTACCCATACCTCGCGGATCTGCCGCGCCAGCGCCTTGCCCGCGTCCGATACCATTTCCGACTGCACCTTGTCGCCCTTGTCGATGATGAACGAGAACGCACGGTCCTTCGTCACCGTCAAACTCTGCACATTGCGCGTCAGGTCGCTCGGCGTGCCATACCGGTTGCTGCCGTTTCTCTGGTAATCGCTCATCGCGACCACCGGGATCGAATAGACCTTGACGGTGTTCGCACCCGTGAACTCAAAATCGCTGTTCACCGCGAGCATCGCCTGCGATTCCTTCGAGAATCGCTCATCTGCCTTGTTTGCGTACTTTGTCGCAAGATTCTTTCCGCCTGCCATTGTTTGTCCTCCTTAAAAATAAAAGTATTGTGTATTGCAAAGGAGGCCCCGGACGCCTCCTCTTTGCCAAATAAAACGTTTCCTCCGTACCCTGTAGGGCCGATGCCGAGCGCAGCTGTTCGCGACGAAGGAGCGTTACAGATGCGGCCTGCCCCTCGCGGGTACTCATCGGCCCG
>JABLTR010086250.1_pt1 | contig 10472 bp, 10 predicted proteins | sample 7160071 | NCBI WGS metagenome assembly JABLTR01 (sample SAMN14651230, study PRJNA627086) | human gut metagenome | isolation source: feces | host: Homo sapiens
AGGAGAGCGAGTTTCTGTGAGATACAAGCGATGGGAGCGTGAGCGGAACAGTGTGCCAATATCGAACGGAGTCCTAGGCCGTTCCCGGGCGGCGCTGAAGTCAGCGCAGTGCGTATGTTTGTGGGTCACTGCTTAAATCAAAGGGATGATATATTCCTAAGTATTAGACAGAAAATCAGGCTGGAGCAACACCACAAAATATGCGCAAATCAGAATATCTGGATATTCATGTTCATTGATAAAAAGACCATCTTGAAAGATGGCCTTTTTATTTGCCATAAATTTTTGCCATTCATTTTTACCAGTTTCATTATGCGTCTTAGCTTTTTCAATATCATTAAATAATGCCCCATAGGGTTTTGTCATCCAATAATATGTCTTTTGGACTTTAATGTGTTGACAGATTGATATTTTTTATGTATCATCAAAAACGATGCTATGTATCAATTTTTTAAAATAATTAAATAAGGGGTATTTATTTATGAAGGAGTGGATATTGTGAAAGAGAGAGAAACTTTTGGCTCAAGACTTGGATTTCTTCTCATTTCTGCGGGATGCGCCATCGGTTTGGGAAACGTATGGAGATTCCCCTATATCGTAGGAGAATACGGCGGAGCTGCATTCGTGCTCGTTTATCTGTTTTTCCTCATCGTTATGGGACTGCCCATAATGGTAATGGAATTTTCAGTTGGACGTGCCAGCAGAAAAAGCGTCATTTGTTCCTTCCAGGAACTGGAGCCTAAGGGAAGCAAGTGGCATGCCTATGGATGGTTTGGCATGGCCGGAAACTACCTGCTTATGATGTATTACACCACCATAGCCGGCTGGCTGCTCATTTATTTCATAAGGATGGCTAAGGGAGACTTCGTGGGCCTTGATTCCACGGGTGTTTCAAACGCATTCACTAACCTTACGGGTGATGTGAAAATACAGACCATATTTATGGCCATAGTCGTTCTTTTAGGTATGGCGGTATGTATAAGAGGTCTTAAGGATGGTGTGGAAAAGGTAAACAAGGCCATGATGGTATGTCTGCTTGTCATACTTGTGGTATTGGCCGTTCGTTCCATAGTCCTTCCGGGAGCTGAAGCTGGTCTTGAGTTCTATCTCAAACCTGACCTCAATGCCCTTATGTATAACTCTGAAGGTGAATTCAGACTTGGTGAGGCCGTTTACGCTGCCATGGGACAGGCGTTCTTCACATTGAGCCTTGGTATCGGCGCCATAGCCATTTTCGGAAGCTACATAGGCAAGGAACGCAGACTTATGGGCGAGGCCCTGAATGTAACCATACTTGATACATTCGTTGCCTTTGTATCAGGTCTTATCATATTCCCCGCAGCCTTTGCCTTTGGGGTACAGCCTGACTCAGGCCCTAACCTTATTTTCATAACTCTGCCCAATGTATTTAACTCAATGCCCGGCGGACGTCTCTGGGGAGCTCTGTTCTTCATATTCATGTCCTTTGCGGCAATGTCAACGGTAACAGCCGTATTTGAAAATATACTTTCCTGCTGTATGGATAAATGGGGATGGAGCAGAAATAAGGCCGTTGCCATAAATCTTGTGCTCATACTCATACTGAGTATGCCCTGTCTTCTCGGATATAACGTGCTTTCCGACGTTAAAATACTGGGAAGCGATATAATGGGATTTGAGGACTTCATCGTAAGTAATAACCTCCTTCCCATCGGAAGCATCATCTACCTTCTCTTCTGTGTATCAAAGAGGGGCTGGGGATTCAAAAACTTCCTTAAGGAAGCTGACAGCGGTGAGGGCTTGAAGTTCCCTGCTGGACTTGAATTTTATTTCAGATGGATACTTCCCATAATCGTACTTATCATATTCATCGTTGGATATGACCAGAAATTCGGATGGTCAAAGGCAATAATGGGTATGCTTGGATAATAAAATAAAAATCACCGCATATAAGGCGCCGGAAATCCGGCGCCTTTTTTATGTCACAGCCCTGTGGCTGTTTTAGGCGGTCCAGAGCACGTTATGACTGGCTTAAGACCGGTTTTTCGCCAGTTAGGGGTTTGTACCTGTTTTCAGCCAGTTTTGCTCCCAGTGAAAAGGGCAATAATATTTATATGGAAAAACCATAAAACTTCGGTTTTGGTTGCCTTAGGATAAAAAAGGCTATATAATCTCAGTGTGGAAAGGGAGGCTTCCTATGTACGATAAAGCTGTGGAAACGATAGAAAAATACCATATGATAAAAAAGGGTGACAGCATAGTCATCGGACTAAGCGGCGGAGCTGATTCCTGTGCCCTTACGCTGCTGCTTTCAAAGCTGGCGGATAAATACGCCTTAAAACTTACGGCCGTACATATAAACCATGGCATAAGGGGAGAGGAAGCCGATTCCGATGAAAGGTTTGCGGAAGGACTATGCAGGAGGCTTGGAGTGGATTTTATGCCCTTCCACTGCGACATACCCGCCGAAGCCAAAAAAAGAGGCCTGGGCGAGGAAGAGACCGGAAGGATCATAAGATATGAAAAATTCAGGGAAACGGCTCTAAAGACCGGGGCTGACAGCATAGCCGTGGCCCATAACCTGAATGATACCGCCGAGACCCTCATGATGAATCTCTGCCGTGGTGCCGGAATGAAGGGCATGGGAGGCATAAGTCACGTAAGCGGCAACATAATAAGGCCCCTTCTTTACTGTTCTAGAAAGGAAATAGAGGAATACTGCGCTGAAAACGGCATAGACTACCGCACTGACAGCACCAATCTTCAGAATGACTATACAAGGAATAAAATAAGGAACCTGCTTTTGCCATGGCTTAAGGAAAATATAAATCCATCGGCAGATATGAACATGGCAAAGACCGCCTCCATACTCAGGGAGGAAGAGGAGTTTATGGAAAGGCTGGCAGATAAAGCCTTTAGGGAATGTCTGCTGAAGGCGGAAAATGGCAGGATAATCCTTGATGCCGAAAGACTTAAGGCCATGGACAGAGTAATAATAAAAAGGGTGCTGAGAAATGCCATAGGGAAGGCTAAGGGTGATCCCAGGAATATCGGCATGACGCACACGGAAAATGCGGAAGAAATACTTTATGGCCAGACAGGAAAGAAGATAAGCCTTCCGGGAAACATAGGAGCAGTTAAGGGATATGGCACCCTTGAGATATATAAAAAAAGGAATGATGCCAAGGCAGGATACAGTTATGTCCTGTCAGTGGGAGAGAAAATTTATATCCCTGAGATGGACAGGTTTGTACTATTATCTGAAAAACAAGAGGATTTTCCGAACAGCTGCTCAAATATATATACGAAAAAGATCGATTATGATAAAATTAAAGACAGGATAGTTCTCCGTACAAGACAGGCGGGGGATATCCTCACCATAAAAGGCGGGAAGAAAAAACTTAAGGACATTTTTATAGACGACAAAATACCGGCTCAGGAGAGGGACAGGTTTCCGCTCATTGCCGAGGGAAACAGCATAATAGCCGCTGGAGACAGGCTCGGGTATGAGTACTATGTCAGCGGCAGGACTAAAAAAATACTTTATATCTACATTTGGGAGGAATCAAAAAATGACCGAAAGAGTTGAAACGCTCATATCCAAAGAAGAGATCGAAAAAAAGATAGAAGGCCTTGCCGAACAGATAATGAAGGATTATTCCGGTGAGGAGATATATATGGTATGTGTCCTTAAGGGAGGTATATTCTTTATGGTGGATCTGGCCAGGAAGATAAAGGCTGACGTGCTCTTTGATTTCATGGTCGTATCCAGCTACGGCTCAGGCACCGAAAGTTCAGGCCATATCATGATAAAGAAGGACCTGGATGGAAATATAGAGGGTAAAAACGTGCTCATAGTTGAGGATATAATCGATTCCGGAAATACCCTCAGCCAGCTGAGAAGGTTCCTTATGGCCAGAAATCCCAAGAGCCTTAAAATCTGTACCATACTTGATAAACCCAGCCGCCGTGAGGTTGAAGTCCCTGTCGATTATGTGGGATTTGAGATACCCGATGCCTTTGTGGTAGGCTACGGCCTGGACTATGACCAGAGATACAGAAATCTGGATTACATAGGTGTACTTCATTTTGACGAATAATGTTGTAAGAGGCAGGGCTCGGCCCTGCCTTTATGTGTTTTTGGAATAGTTTGGAAAAAATATTAAAGATGGTGGTAAGATGGAGATGGAAGAAAGGGAGCGTATCATCAGACTATGGTTTGATATGTGGCTTAAACAAAGGGACTTGAGTATGGACACCATATTTTCCGAAGATATACTGTATACGGAAAGCTGGGGCCCGCAGTACAGGGGCAGGGATAAATTAAAACACTGGTTCGATGAATGGAATACCCGTGGAATGGTGGTCCGCTGGGATATAAGGGGATTTTTTCACAAAGATGATATGACTGTTGTTGAATGGTATTTTAAAAATGTCATGAATAATGGTGACATAGAGGAATTTGAAGGCATGTCCCTCATAAAATGGACGGATGACAATAAAATAAGTTTCCTTAAGGAGTTTGGCTGCAATATAAACAACTATGATCCCTACGAAAATGGCAGTGAGCCCGTATTCAGAGAGGAAAACATAAACTGGTTTTAACAGGGAGGTCCGGTATGAAAAAATGGTATGACGAGGAATATGAGTTTCAAATAGAGGTCATGGGATTCCTGAGGGGAGACCATACCGAAGGCTGCTGCCGCAACGGTGAGGAAGCGGGAGACATTTATAAATGCACCTATGGCTGTCCCGTAAACTCCCAGGGCCAGGGTATATGCTCCAAGACCATGATGATGCTTTTTCCACTGATGGAGGCCGTAAGGAGCGGCGGAGACCTGGAAAAGGTGGGCGGTGAAGGCAGATACGAAAAGACCATAGTCTGTCCCGACGGCTGCGTAATATTCAAGCTCACCGCCAGAAAGACGGGAAATGAAAACTTCTTCAAGGGAGGATTTTTAGGCTCAGGGGTTTAAAGGGCTTGAAAGGGCTGTAAAACGACTGAAAAAGACTGTCAGTGGCCATAAAAGACTTCAAAAGGAAGAAGCAGAGGAGCTGGTGTTATGAATAAAAAAGTGAAAATAGTCATAGCTGTTCTGGCTGTTTTAGCCGCAGGGGTGCTGCTGTGGTATAACATGCCCATAAAACTTATGGACCTGAAGCCGGAAAAGGTCATGGAGATAACAGTATTTAACGGAAATACGGGAAATGTGACCCATATCACCGATAAAGAGGAAATAGAAAATATGATAAATGACCTGAATGACGTAAAACTCAGAAGGGATAAGCTGTCCACTGGATACACCGGTTTCAGCTTTAAGATCACCATATATCTCACAGATGGAAATGAGGCCGACGGCTGGAACAACTTTATCATCAATTCCGAAGATACCATAAGAAAGGACCCGTTTTTCTACAGGGTCACTGAAGGAAACATAGATTATGAATACATCGAGAGCATAACAGAATAGAGGGTTTATAATGAAGGGGCCGCCGGCGGAAAGTTCATTCCGCCGGCGGCCTTTAAAGGTTTATGGAGAAATATAATTACTGGCTTTTATAGGTTTGTGCCTTACTGGAGGCTGTCTCCGGCAGTATTTGATGAGCTTTCTTTGCTGTCCATCCTCTGGGGCACGTTATAGGGGTCCGACACCTTTAAGGCATAGCCGTTTCTTACCTGAACGGTTATATCCCTGGCATTGTCTCCGCTCACGGCAAATACTATGGTGCCGTTTCCTTCAGAGACTTCAACAACGCTTTTTACAGTCATCTTGTCATTTTCCGTAAACGCGCCGTATCTTCCGGCCATTTTCTCTATTTCAGACTGAAGGCCGCTGAGATCTTGCCCTTTAAGATCCACGGAAATAAGCCCCATTCGGTAGTCACTGGATGTATTGCCGAATTCATATTCAGGACATATGTAATTGAGTATTCCATTTTCCTGGTCATAGTAAAAATCCTCGGAGTTTATGCCTGCTATGGCTTCCGCTGTCTCAAGGGGTATCATAAGGCGTCCGTCAACTATTTCAGCGGGCTGGGACGATGTATACTCCTTATCAAATATCTGATATTTACAGCTTCCTGCGTATATCTTCGCATTCATATAGCCTATATATCCAAGTTTTGCCTCATCTACCCAGGTGATCTTGTCCGCTCCTCCCAGGGCAAAATCACACAGATCCCTTGCTCCAATATAAATGGTTCCGTTTTTCTCCATCAGGGGAGAATTCAACTGTATCTCACTGTCATAGTTCTTATTGAGTCTTACCTGCTGTCCCTGGCCAAAGGCCGTAGTGCTCATCATGAGCATAAGTGATAAAATCAGAGCTGTTTTTTTCATGTTTTCCCTCCTAAATAAGTATAGTACAATTGTACTATGTGCCGGTGTGCATGTCAATTACAGCCATGTTACAAACATGTCAAGGCTTTGTTACAAATGGAAAGGCCCCGGAATTTCCGAGGCCTTTTATCTTTGCTTTTATCATTATGCTTTTATTCTGTTTTTATTATTCCCAGGTTTATTTTCATCTGTAATATCCTCTTTACGGAGGCGTTTATGGTCTCCTCGGATATTTCTCCGCTCTTAACGGCTTCGATGACCGCCGGTATCTGTACCGTATAGTCGGTGCAGCATAAAAGATCGTTTCCGGCCTTTACTGCCTGTACAGCAGCGGCTTTTCCGTCGGTGTACTCCGTTATGGCAGCCATGGAGAGGTCATCAGTCATTATGACACCGTTAAATCCCAGCTCGTTCCTGAGTATGTTATGTACCGCAGGGGAGAGGGAGGCGGGATATTCACTGTCCATGGATGTCACTATGTTGTGGGATACAAGGACCATGTCGCATCCGGCATCTATTCCTGCTTTGAATGGCAGGAAATCACTGCTTTCAAAGGTCTCCAGGGGCCTGTTGTCGGTTATTATGTCCGTGTGGGTGTCTCCGTTGTCTCCGTATCCGGGGAAATGCTTCAGGGCGCTTCCCATGTGGTATTTTTTCATTTCCGTTACAACCGTACTGGCGTACTGGGAGGTGAGGGACGCATCCTGTCCCAGGGTCCTGTCATATATAAATGCTGAGCTGTCCTGGGATACGTCGCATACCGGCGCCAGATTAACATTTATCCCCAGGGAGGATAAAAGGGCGCATTTTTCATCGGTATCTGAGGCGATAAGGTCAAATCCGCCTTCGGCGTAAAGCTCCTGGGGAGATTTGAAGGGCTCGCTTCGGAACTGGGTGAACTTGCTGACCCTGTTCACAAGGCCGCCTTCCTCGTCAACTCCGATGAGCAGGGGGATTTTTGACCTTTCCTGGCAGGCGGACAACTGGGAGATGACATCTTCCTTTGTTTTGTCTTCAAAATCCCTGGCAAAAAGTATAAGTCCGCCCATTTTATATCCATCTATGTCATTGAGCACCGTCTCATCGTCGGTGTAACGTACAAAAAACATCTGTCCGGCCTTTTCTTCCAGTGTCATGGAATCAAGCATCTGCTGGGCATAGTCCACGGGTTCGTTTTTGGGGCTGTCCGTGATCCCGGCGGCCCCGGCACTGGAACATCCCGAAGAAACAGACATCAGAGCCGTCAATAACATGGGTACTATTTTTTTCATAAAAAACATACTCCTTTCGCAGCCTATTCTAACATATATGAGGAATATTTGCCATATAAAAACTTTGGCACCTATTTAAGTTGCATAGAAAACTTAAATATGTTACAATAATCTAGTTTAATCTAGGGTAATTATATGCTGCATCCGGCAGGTAATAATATAGGCAGGAGGTATTAATTTGAAAAAACAGTGGCAGGGTATACTGCTTTATGTAGTGATCTTTTTTGTGATCGTGGCCATAATGGCCTTTTCCGGAAGCGGTCTTACATCTTCCCAGAATACGTCAACGGTGGATTATACCTATAATCAGCTCCTTGACGACCTGAGCGGGGACAAGATCAAATCCATAAGCGTTCAGAGGGAGACCGACGCCGATAACTACGGTACAGCCACAGTCACGTTCAGTGACGGCACCGCAGCCAGGGTCATAATCCCTTCCATATCCACATTTATGGATATAATGCACGAAAAGGGCGCGGATCAGTCCATTGAGACCATAACTAAGACCGTACCAAGTACGGGCATATTTACAGCGATCCTTCCTTCCATCATCATGATGGTCATCGCCATAATAATATTTATGGTAATGTTCCAGAAGATGCAGGGCGGCGGAGGCGGAAAAATGATGTCCTTTGGCAGGAGCAACGCCAAAGTCACGGTGGACGAAAATAAAAAAGTCACCTTCGACAACGTAGCCGGCCTTGATGAGGAAAAGGGTGAGCTTCAGGAACTTGTGGATTTCCTTAAAGATTCACATAAATATGTTGAACTGGGTGCCAGGATACCTAAGGGCGTGCTTCTGGTGGGCCCTCCGGGTACAGGTAAGACCCTCCTTGCTAAGGCTGTTGCCGGCGAGGCGGGAGTTCCCTTCTTCTCAATTTCCGGTTCTGACTTCGTTGAGATGTTCGTCGGCGTCGGAGCTTCAAGGGTAAGGGACCTGTTTGACCAGGCAAAGAAAAACGCTCCCTGTATCGTGTTCATCGATGAGATCGATGCCGTGGGCAGACGAAGAGGCGCAGGCCTTGGAGGCGGCCACGACGAAAGGGAACAGACACTCAACCAGCTGCTCGTTGAGATGGACGGTTTCGGCGTCAACGAAGGTGTCATAGTTATGGCGGCAACCAACAGAGCCGATATACTTGACCCCGCTATACTCCGTCCCGGACGTTTCGACAGACAGGTTTATGTTGGAAGGCCCGATGTCAGAGGCAGAGAGGCCATACTTAAGGTACATGCCAAGGGCAAACCCTTCGCCGATGATGTGAGCTTTGAAGTGGTCGCAAAGACCACAGCCGGATTTACCGGCGCTGACCTTGAAAACCTTCTTAATGAGGCAGCCCTCCTTACGGCCAGAGCAGGCAAGAAAAAGATCGATATGGAAGAGATCCAGAAAGCCTTCGTAAAGGTCGGAATAGGTACAGAAAAGAAATCAAGGATAATTTCCGAAAAGGAAAAACTCATAACAGCTTACCATGAATCAGGACATGCCATCCTCTTCGAGGTGCTGGAGAAATGCGACCCCGTCCACAGCGTATCCATCATACCCACCGGTATGGCAGGCGGATATACCATGCCCCTTCCCGGCGAGGATAAGATGTATATGACAAAGGGCGAGATGGAAGACGAGATAATAAGTTTCCTTGGCGGACGTGCTGCCGAGGAGATAGTCCTCAAGGACATAACCACAGGCGCAAGCAACGATATCGAACGTGCTACGGCCATGGCTAGGAATATGGTAATGAAATATGGTATGTGTGATACATTCGGACCCGTTCAGTACGGCGATGAGGGCGATGAGGTATTTATCGGCAGGGATATCGGACATACAAGAAACTACAGCGAAAACACCGCAGACCAGATAGATGCGGAAGTCAAAAAACTCCTCAACTTCTCATACAGCGAGGCCAAGAGGCTCCTGAGGGAAAACATAGGCGTGCTCCATGCTTCGGCTAAACTGCTTATGGAGAAGGAAAAGATCACCGGCGATGAATTCAGAGCTCTTTTCAAAACCGCAAAAACTGAGGAAAAGGCTGAAAATACAGACAGCGCAGCCAGCACAGACGATACAGCAGCTACAGCAAATGTATCAGGCGTAGATGTGCAGCCCGAGGAAGAGCAGAAATAAAATAAGTAACCCATTTAATTAATTATAAAAAGAAGAGGGAGATGTTTAAAATGGATTTTGGTGTAAAAGAAGGACTTAAGAACGTAAAGGAATATGTTGTTGAGCATAAGGACACAGCCGATGCTGTAGGCAACAAAGGTATCAACGTTCTCTCATCACCCACAATGATCCTCTGGATCGAGCAGACATGCCTTGAGGCAGTTAAACCCCTGCTTCCCGAAGGATATGAGACAGTTGGTACAGTATTCAATTTCCTTCACCTTGCTGCTACACCCGTAGGACAGAAGGTAAGAGTTGAGGCTGAGCTCACAAAGGTAGAAAAGGGCAAAGTACTTACATTCGATATCAAAGTATTCGATGAAAAGGGCAAGATCTGCAAGGGTACACACGGCAGAGCCATCGTTAACAAAGAACAGTTCTTCGGAAACCTTTGATAAACAGATAAAAACTGTTGCTAAATGATCTTAGACGGCACATCCGATTCGGACGTGCCGCTTTAAGTTATATACATCACCCTTATATGGCAAGGAGGAGATAAGAATGGGTGTTAATTTAAAGGGAAGAAGTTTTCTGACACTTAAGGATTACAGCAAGGAAGAGATTGAATATCTGGTCGACCTTGCCATTGACCTTAAGGAAAAGAAGAAAAAAGGAATATTTGAAAGACATCTGGAGCATAAAAATGTTGCTCTTATATTCGAGAAACCTTCCACAAGAACAAGATGTTCATTTACAGTAGGATGTATCGATGAGGGTG
>JABLTR010074473.1_pt1 | contig 10468 bp, 8 predicted proteins | sample 7160071 | NCBI WGS metagenome assembly JABLTR01 (sample SAMN14651230, study PRJNA627086) | human gut metagenome | isolation source: feces | host: Homo sapiens
CTACCCCCGCCTCCGATTTCGTGCCTTTATCCGGTTACGCCTCCCCGGTGATGCGGATATCGATGCCGTTGACCTCCACACCCTCGTCAGCGCGGATAAGGATGTATCTGGCGCCATTGAGGATGCGGGTTTCAATCAGGTCGCTGCGTTCCGGGTTCACCCGGATGGTGACATCGGGCGTCCGGACCTCAAACTGCCGGTCATCGACGAGGTTGCGCGGGCTGAGGCAGGTGTCCGCGCCAAACTCGGCGTCATATTTCCGGTCGAAGGCCGCGACGTGTTCCCCGGACACACCGCTGTGCTCCAGCACGCTCTTGACCGTATCCTTTGAGACAACCAGCGGTTCCGGTTCTTTATTCGCCTTATGCTCCTCAATCATCTCGCGGAATTGCTCGTGAACCGTTTGAAGCACATCGTAATGGCATTCTTCGGCAAGCGTTTCGCTCAAAATACTCTGGAAGGCTTCCTTTTGCTCAGCAGCGGGAACAGGGGCCTCCAGGCGGAAAACCGCCTCAATGAACTCCGGGTGGTTCTCTGTGAGGTTGCGGGTATAGTACAGGGCATTGTATATGTTGGTGCTTCGGTCGTCAAAGGCCGGGAAGAGGAAACCGAACTCCGGCGGAGAAACAAGCCAGTCCGGCCTTAAGCTGTGGAAGGAATTTTCGGGAACATAGTAGCAGAGTGCCGGCTTGGTCATTTTTACCGGGCAGACACTGCACAAAATGTAAGAGTAAATCTCTGATGAGGCATCGTCCAGCGTTTCCCCGTCCTTGGAGCGGAAGGGGACGTCATAGGTGTCATGGGCAAGCAGAATCAGATAAGGCCCCTCCAAATTGACCGCCTCGATAACGCGTTGGTAGAAGGCCCGCACCGCATCGTCCTCCTTGAGGGAGGAGCCCCGCAGCGCCATCAACAGCTTGTGCTCCTCGCCGTCCACCACCTGCTCGGTGGCAAAGGCGAGGCCGACCAGATTTTTGCCCAGCGTCCCGGAGAGGGTGCGCTTCAGGGTGGTGAGGATTTTTTCCCCCTCTTCCTGCGGCATCAGGGCGAGCGATTGATCAAACTCAGAGACAATCTCCCGTTTATCGTTGACATAGCAGCCGCGCACATGGGTGATATTGCTTTTATCGGGGCGGAACCGGCGGCGGATTTCCGCTATTTCTTTTTCATTCATATTCACAGTCCTTTTCTGATTCCATTCATTGAAATCGTTGGAATTTTTATTCATTATAGCACATGGGCGCGCCTGCTTCAAAATAATCTTGCTGTAGGATAGAGCGGAAAGCGGGGGGATTGCGTCGAGGCTGCGGCGATAAAATGTTTTTCCCGGGAGTGAAAAGCACCGGCAATATTTTTAAATAGAATCCGGTTGTAAAATACAAAAAAGGCAGCATAAACGCTGCCTTTTGAACGGATGGAAAACGCTTTACAGGAGCTTTTGCAGGTCATCCCAGACAGGATCAAGCGCATCGAGTATTTTACAATACAATTGATAGCGCTGTTCCAGGTAGGGCCGGTTTTCCGCATTGGGATAAACAGCAGGGTTCACGGTGGACATCCTCTGCGCGGCCTGGGAAAGGTCCTGGTAATCGCCTGCGGCAACAGCAGCCGCCATGGCGCAGCCGAGCGCGCCTGTTTCCTTGACATCGACGGTTTCGATGGGATACCCCATGAGATCGGCAAAAATCTGCGTCCAGACCGCAGAACGTGCTACGCCCCCTGCCAGGCGGATGGACGCCGGCGGCGTGGAACGGGTAGCCAGCAGCTTGTCAAGGTGGTAACGGTGGGAGAAGGCAATACCCTCAAAGACACTGCGCATCAGGTGCTTGCGGGTGTGGTAGTTACTCAGGCCGGTAAACGATGCCTTGGCGTTGGGGTGAACGTTGCTTGCCATGAGGAATGGAGTAAAAATAGGGCAAAACTCGCTGGCGGGAATGTCCTCCACCCACTGGTCGGTCAGCTTGTAGACCGAGGTCCCATCCTTTTTAGCCTGTTCTCTCAGCTCCGGCAGCAGGGTTTTGACAAACCACTCATGGTTACCCGCCGAGGTGGCGCTGCTCTCCTCAATCAGGTAGTATTCCGGCAGGCAGAACAGGGAGTTCATCAATACCTTGCCGTCCAGAACCGGTTCCCGGCGGATGTACTCGTTTATACTCCAGGTGCCGGCAATCATGCAGATGTGCTCCTCGTCCGCGGCATTGACGGCAATGAGGCAGGCGTCGATGTCAAACATGCCGCCCGCGACCGGTGTGCCGGCCTTCAACCCGGTTTTTTCAGCGGTTTCGCCGGTGATGCGGCCGCAGATATCCGTGGATTGGCGCAGTGGAGGCAGCTTATCCAGCCAGGCCTCCAGGCCGAACAGACGCAGAAGCTCGGGATCATACCGGCGTGTTTTCAGGTTGACAAAGTTGGCGCCCGAGTAGTCGGTGATTTCGCCGTAGGCCTCCCCGGTCAGGCGGAAACGCACATAATCTTTACACTCAAAAATCCACTGGGTTTTCTCCAGGCACTCCGGCTCGTGGTCCTGCAGCCAGGCCAGCAGCGAGACGGGCTGGCAGGCCATAATATGCTGGCAGGATTTGGCGAACACCTTTTCAGCGGTACCGTCTTTTTCCCACCGAAGCGGGTATTCCCAGGCGCGGTTGTCCGTGGAGATGATGCCGGGGCGCGCGGGCTTGCCGTCCTTACCCCAGAGGTAGAGGCCCTTTCCATGCCCGCAGCAGGCGACGCCTGCGATGTCGGCGGCATCGATGCCGGTCTGTGCGATTACATCGCGGATAACGGTGCAATTGGCCTGCCACATCTCCTCCATGTCGCGCTCTGTAAAACCGGCGCGGGGAACCAGCATGGCGGTCTCTGTGGAGGCGACGCCCGCGCAGAAGCCGTCTTCGCGGTAAAGGGCGGCTTTCGTAGTGGTGCCGCCGTTGTCAATGCCCATGTAATATTTCATGGCTTTTCACCCTCCTCTTTCAATGCAGCCAGCGCTTTCCGGTATTGATCCTCTACAAATTTCCTGGCGGCCGTAATTTCGTGCAGGTTGTCCTGCTGGGGGTCATACCACATCTCAATCAGGTACGGCCCTTTATATTGCAGCTCCTCCAGCTTGCGGAAACAGGCGGAAAAGTCCACGCAGCCGGTTCCGAAGGGAACGCACTTGAACTTTCCCGGAAAGCCGGGCCGGACGGCAAGCGTCTCTTTAACATGCACCGCTACGATGCTGCCGCGGCCCTTTTCGAGCTCCCGCTCCACATCGTTGCCCCAGGCGGAAAGATTGCCGAGGTCGGGGTAAACCGCGTACCAGGGCGAGCGAAGCTGCTGCTCATACCAAAGGTTTTTGGTAATGGAGTTCAAAAATGGGGTGTCCATAATCTCCATGGCCAGCATGAGCTGCTTTTGCTCAGCCAAGCGGCAGGACCATTGCAGCCCCTCCAGGAAAGCCTGGCGGCTCTCCTCGGTGGAGTCCTCATAATAGACGTCGTAGCCGGCCAGCTGAATAACCCGGATGTTAAATTCCAGCGCGAAGTCCACAGCCTTGGCCATGATGTCATAGGCGCGGGCGCGGATGTCTGGGTCGGCGCTGCCGAAGGGAAAACGGCGGTGAGCAGAAAGGCACATGGAGCGCAGCGGCACGCCGCTTTCCCGGATGGCCTGGTGCAGCGCGGCCCGCTCGGCCGGGCTCCAGTCCAAGCGCGCCAGCCGTTCGTCGGATTCGTCAATGGAGATTTCCACAAAGTCAAAGCCCAGGCTTTTGGCAGTGCTCAAGCGGTCAAGCCAGCTCAGCGCGGGGTTGAGCGCCTTTTCGTAGAGGCCGAGATCATGCTGATGTAACATTGTCAGACTCCTTTTTCTACAAAACGCACCGGAACGCGCCCTTCCGGTGGCGGAGGGAACGGCCCGGAGCAGCGTTCATTCAGTGACGGGCAGGTGGTTAATCGTCAAAGGAGGGCATGGGCATCTCCGGGTGGTTGGGGCCGAAGTGCTTGAGCATTACCAGCGGCTCGCATACGGAGTTGTTGGTAATGGTAACGCCTTTTTCAGCCGCCTCCTGCCCCACGAAGAACTCGTCTGCGCTCAGCTGGCCGAAGCGCAGCATACCGGCAGTCTCGCAGCGGTAGCCGCCGAGGGTGCCGAAGCCCTGGGTAAGGATGCAGCCGTAAGCGCCGCTATCCTTGATGGTGACGGTCTGGCCCGGCAAAACGGTAAGCTCCTTGGCGCCGACGTAGTCATTGCCGTAAACCACCCATTTTTCCACGTAGACGCCCTCCTGCTCCGAAGCAAGCAGCGGCGGGCGGAAGTAGTGCTTTTTGTAATGCGGGTCGGTGTTGGCCTCCCAATCCATCAGCTCCATTACGGCATCGACGCTGTCCTTTTCATTCTCGGGCAGGTTTTCCACCAGGAAGCCGCGGTTATAGACTTCACCGGAGGCTACATTTTCATATACGGAGTTGACGTCGCTGTTCCACTGGGGCTCATAGGTAAGGTAGGAGCCCGGCGCGTGAACGACCCCGGGCGGCGTGTACCAGCCAGTGCCCAGCTGGATGCGGTAGGCACGAGAGAGCTCGGTGATGCGGTTGTCGCCGGCTTCATAGGCGAGCAGGCGCTCGCGCACCTCCTCCTTGGTGCAGTCGGGGTCGAAGCCAAAGTAGGTGGCTGGCAAGGAACCCTCATAATTGTTGTACTGCGGCGGGAAATAGTAGGCCTCCGGCTTGCCCAGGCGGCCGACCTTGGCGGCGTCCTTAAAGGTGAGGTGCAAGTGGTGGAACAGCGGCACAGCGTTGTCAAAAAACTTGGCATACATTGGCCAGCCGCCGAATTTTTCCATCATTTCCTTGCCCACCAATACCTCTCGGAGCTCGTCAACCGCGTCTTTGAGGAGAAACCTCTCGTCTGGCGCCGTTCCGCAGGAGACATAGCTCATGCCCTCGTCCGCCGGAGCCAGGGGGCCGTTGTTCGCCGCGATGGTGCTGCTGAACCAGCGTTCCTTCATACCGCCGCGTATGGTCCCCAGCGCGAAGTAATCGTCCGGGTGAAGGCGGAGCCGGTGGCCCGGGCTGGAAAATTGACGGGGGACAAAAACGGGAATTAGCTTGAGGATGCCGCCGTTTCGGTCATAAGTCTGACGGATAATTTGACTTTGATTCATACAAATTCCTCCCAAATATGTAGGCTAAGGTAAAAGATAACGCCGGATGAATGAAGGCTTTACCCGCAACGGGTGAGAACCGGCCTTCTGCCATTGCCAAAGGGCTTTACCCCTTGACAATACGAGGGACGCTAAAGAAAACGTTGCCGGTAAAACATTAAGCAATGAAAAATAAGATATAAAAACGTTTTTCTTGCTTGCTATTTAAAATCATACCCCGATAATACAGGTTTTGTCAAGATGAAAACACTTTTTGGCTGTCGTGAGAAAAATTTACCTGTAAAGCCGGGGAGCTTTAATTATAGATATTGCCTGATGGCCCCCATAAGCTGGGGCATAAAACGAAAGTCATGATGGCTCCATGGCGTTGGGCTAATCGGCAGGATTACGAGGAGAGCTCCAGGGCCTTTTCTAAAAATAATCTGTGGGCAAGGCCGCCCCGCTCCTGGCCTTGTGCGCCCGGAGCCGTTCCAGTTCCTCGCTGCTGTAGCCGTGGGTTTGGGCGAGGGGATGGATGCTCTCAAGAATATCGGCCAGTTCCTCAAGGGTACGGTTATTGAGGTGTTCCTCCGTTTCTTCACGGAACTTTTGCCTCAGGGCTTCTTGGTAAGCCTTGCCGTCCAGCATGGAGCAGACGGCCTGTTGTCTGTTAGCGGCAATGATTTCCGGAATCCGGTCGCGGACCAACTTCTGATGCGGTGTTTCCTTCGTTTTAGGATCTCTTTTTTGCTCTGAGAAGCCCCCACAGGCTTTTTAGCGTTGCAGGCGCAGGGCGGCGCGCAGATCTCCTTCACGGTCCGGATCCAGCGATCCGTCGAAATTCACACAGGTGGAATAGATAAAACGGCCCGTTTCTGCGGTGACACGCCCGATAAGCTCCGCGTGCTCATAGGCGTTTAAAACACAAAGATGCTGTGTGGCGACCGGGCTGTTGTGGCAGATGATGGACATGTCGTCCCGAATCTGGGTTGCGGCGAGCGGGAGGTCGGTCTCACAGCTGGAAAAATTGACGCCGATCAGCGGCTTTACCTCGCCCAGCGCCTGAAGGACATGGTTCATGGAGCCGCAGGTATGAACGAGAACGCCACCGAACGCCTCGCCGATTTTTTGCAGATAGGGGTTCATAAACTCGCGGACAATATCCGCCGAGACTACAGCCACCAAGTCCTCGCTCAGCGCGACGCCCTTTTCCTGTGGAAGCCACAGGCAGGGCAGACAGTGAAAAAAGGTGATGTCGCCCCCAGCGGCCTCATCCATTTTTTTGCAGTAATCTATGAAAATATCCGTACATCTGGAAATCAGGTAATGAACCTCGTCCGGGTAGTCGTAGCAGGCGATGAGGAAGTCCTCAATACCCCAGATTTGGCTTGCCACTGAAAAGGGGCCTTGCATATCGGTCTCATAAAAAGAAATCCGGCCCTGTGTTTTTTGACGCCAGTACTTAATTTTATCGAGCATTTCCCCGCCGGCGGTGTCGGGGGTAAAGCCGGCCTCCGGCAGGCTGTAGACGTCCTGGGGGGCGCTGATGGCCGGCTTGACCCGGACGGAATTTTCAGCAAATTCCTCCACACATCCGAAATAGGAGGGCAGGGTGAGCTGGCGAATTCCGGGGGAAAGCGCGGGGTAAAAATCGTCGTCCCATTGCTCCCCGTGGCGGGCAATCCCCGCGAGCTGGCAGGCCAGCTCGCGGTCATAAGGGGAGAGAGACGCCAGCTGCTCAGGCGGGAGGCTGTTGTCCAGGTGGAAAGCCGTGTAGGGAATGTGTTCCCCACGGCCGGTGTGGTTCCAAAAGCTGGTCATGCGGTCCCGAATCGCCTTTTTGCGCTGTTCAGGATAGACGCGGTCGATGCGGTCGAGTAACTCAGAGATAAGCCGGCCGGTTTCTTGCGTATTCATCATCGTAAACCTCCGTCAATTTCGGTGGGGATCAGCGCCCGCCGTTTCATGCGGCGATGCTATTGCAGAGCAGCCGCTGCCGCTTGGGCGCCGGCTGCTTTTTTGCAGATGAGCGCGGTCAATTCAGCCGCGAGCGCCTTGTATTGCCGCAGGGATTTCTCCTCATACAGGGTCAGTACATAATCGGGAACGCTTGCCATTCCGCCCATACAGGCGGAGAGCAGGGCCGTTTGGCAGGCGATGGTGTCGCTGTCACGGCCGATGTTGGTGCCGCCGACCATACACTGCCAGACATCTCCGTTTGCCACCTTGAAGATTGCCAGCGTCAGGGCGATGACCTCCCATGGGTCCTGCCCGTTGTAGGACAGGAAGCGGTCGTATAAAATCTGCCGGACTTCCAGGACGTCGCGGTAGCCTTCGACTGCGTCGAGGACCTCCTGAAAATAGGCACGGGCATCCCGTTTTTCAAGATGATCAAATAGGCATAGGGGTTCCCTTGGCGCGGCGTCCAGTGCGGCGGCAATCACATTTTCGACGGTGGCATCCCGGCGCAGCGCCTGTGCTGTGGCGGCACAGAGCATGGCTGCCGCGTGAACGTCAAAGCCGCGCTGATACTGGTAGGCCAGTTCCAGGCCGTCGCGTCCTGCGGTGAACGGGTCGCCCACATGGTACATGCCCACGCCGTCGCAGCCCATCAGAGCGCTGCCCGTGACCACGTTCCAGTGCCCGCAGGCATGCGGCTTCAGGCCCTTCTTCAGCACATCAAGGCCGTGCTGGGAGTCATAATAGAATTTTTTAGGGTTCATCTTTTGCAGGAAGGTGTCTGCAAGATCCTCCGGGTAGATTCTGCCCTGACAGTTAAGGATGGTCTCAATCCACATGATCAGCATGGCGGCGTCGTCCTCCGTGTCGATCCGTTTTGCATCCAGGATTTCGGTAACCACACCGTAATGCGCGGCAATCCAGCCGTAGCTCCGGTCCTCCACCGGGCTGCCCATCACGTTGGCGGCGGTTCCCGCCAGCAGGCCCGCCAGAATTCTGTCATACAATTCGGTTTCCGCGGCCTCTTCCGCCGACCTACAGCCGGCGGTAAGCGTACAAATTTCTCCGGCAACCCGGCGTTCACGGGCCGCCCGGCTGGCCAGCATGGGGCCGCAGGCCGAGAGATACGCCTCAAGCTCCTGGTGATGGACGGCGTCCAGCGCCTCGTCCCAGCCGGCTCCCCAGTCGCAGCCATTGACGGCGGCGTAAAGGCTGGCCCCAATCATAGCGGCAAAGCGGCTGTCCGCCGCCTCAAGCAGCAGGCAGAGGAAGGCGGCCCAATCCATCTGGTGTACAAACGCATAGCCCAGGCAGGCGGCCGCGCTGTAGAAGGACTGCATCCAGTCGCAGTCCACGGTACAGGTGCTTGCAAAAAATTCCGGGGCGCGCAGGTAGGCCAGCAGCTCCTGTGTGCCGGAACAGTTCTCCGCTGTTTGGATGGCATCGCGCAAGAGCCGGAAGGCGGATTCATTGCGCTTTTCGAGCTTACGAAGCATAGCGGCCTTAACGCAGTCCCAGCTGGCCCGGGGCAATATGGCCTGAGAGATTGCCGCAGCGAGCGCCCCGGTCAACTCTACAATATCGCCGCCGTTCAGCGTGCGGCAGAGCTTGACCCCCTCCTCATAGGCGTCGTCCGCATGTACGGCCCAGTAAATTCCCGCGGGCCAGGCTACCCAGCAGCCGGAGACGACCGAGGCGGCGTAAAGGCCGCTGATGCGGGGGTTCATCCCCTCTGCCATCAGCTCCAGGCAGGAACGCTGCACGCCCTGCGGCAGCAGCCACTCCCGGGCGCCAAGCATGAAATCACGAAACTGCTCGGGAGAGAGCATACTGTTTTGCCGGGCGTACTCCATGCCCAGGCCGAGAATGTGCGGGACCGTGTCCACAAAGCAGGTAGGCGGCCAGCCTGGGGTGGTAATGGCAGGCGGATTCTTGATGAGGACCTCAAGCTGGCCTTGCAGCGCCTCGGGGCCGATAGCCGTCTGGGCGGCCTCTTCGCCGGGGAGCCGCTGGCCCCACCAGCGGCGTTCGCTCCATTGACCCATTTGATGTCCGAGAATCATCCCCCGAAGGAGGGACTCAACCCTATGAACGGCTTTTGTCATGGCAATCATCCTTTCGTCGGCAATCCTGTTTTGAATGCGGCAAGCGGGAAAACCGTTTTTTTTAAGCTGGGGACAGTGCCCTGGTATTCGCTGTGGGCAGTCTTTTCAGCCGCATTTTACCATAGCGGCATATGGAAATCAATAGAAAGTTCAGCCGTTGCATGGAAACCTTTTCATATTGTGGCCTTCTTTCAGGAAAAGAGCCCTTGCGGGCGGGTGGAAATAAAGGCTGTAGGGGGTTCGGGTGGGGCGTACGGCCTAAAAAATAATAAAGAAAAACCGCCCTCAGTATGCTGGGATAAGCTATACTGAAAACGGTTTTTAAGGTAAAACAGTGCATAGGCTTCGGCAATTGCCGCCGAAGCCGGTAGCCGGGGCGAGGGTTCAGCTCAATTTCAGCCGCGGTGTTCCGTTAGGGCTTTTTGTACCCGCATTTGGGGCATACGCCGTTTTCGTTCAGCGCAATTCCGCACAGCGGGCAGCGGTCGATTTTATTGTTTGTCTGAAATTCCGCAGAAGCCGCGTTAACGCCGCTGGTAAAGGTGAGCTTGGCAATATTCAGCTTGTCTTTCAGCAGGTCGTAAACCATCTTAATCATGCCCTCTACCGTCATGGTCTCCTTTGTAACGACCAGACGGCAATCGGGATAAGCGGTAGCAAGCTCCGTCTTAAAGGCGGGGCCCTTCATCTTGTTGGTCGGCGCGCCGTTGCGGATGCCCTGCTTTTCATAGACATCGAGAATTGCGGGCAGCAGCGGGTCGTCCTCTCGTAAAATCAGTGCATGGTCAAAGTTTTTCAGCACTTCCCAAGCGGTTTTCTGGATCTCATTACAGGGGAATACCATATTCACGCCGGGCTCGACAGAATCCTCCACCTCAATGGTCAATACGCCTGTGTGGCCGTGTAAATATTGGGCCTCCCCCTTGAAGCCGTAAAAGCGGTGTGCATACTGCAGGTCTAAAGTTGTGATACTTCTCATGGTAACATCCTCCTAAAATTTATAATTTACGGGCATGCGGCCCGCATTGCGCGCCAGTATAAGGGCCGGCCTGCGGAAACTCCGCAGGGGTTACGGCTTGTCATGGCTGGACGGAGCCTGCTTTTGGCATTCCGGGCAAATCCCCCGGAACATCAGGTCATGTCCGCTGAACTCAAAGCCGTGGGCATCCCGGATTTTTCCTTCCAGGCCCGTGATGTATTCCATATCCACATCAAAGACCCGTCCACATCGCAGGCATTTTACATGGTAATGGTCATGGCATCGGTGGTCGAACCGGTCGGC
>JABLTR010037372.1_pt1 | contig 10463 bp, 9 predicted proteins | sample 7160071 | NCBI WGS metagenome assembly JABLTR01 (sample SAMN14651230, study PRJNA627086) | human gut metagenome | isolation source: feces | host: Homo sapiens
ATCTCCGGGTTCACGATCAGCTGGGTGCCGTACTGTACTACTGGGCAGAGAGCCAGGGCCACAATGCCCACCAGCAGGATCTGGCACCGCCGCAGCTTCCACCACTCCGTTTGAATCATATTCTTCATGCTCTACACCTCCTCAAACGCCCTGGCGCTTGTAGACCAGCGCGATCAGGGTCAGAAACACCGCGGCCTCCGCTCCGGTCATCAAAAATGCCTGTGTGGTGGTGACGAAATAGGGGCTGACCCGCTCCAGAAGTTCCAGCATCTCGGTACCGGCATTGGAAAAATCGAGATATTGGAAGTACCAGCGGAAGGTCAGAGGCCCGGGGAGCAGCGTCCCCAGGTTCAGGCCGAAGGGCTGGGTGATAAAGAGGTCGTTCAGGCCGAAGATGTAGTTGACAGACGTGTAGAAAAAGGTGATGATCACGGAGACGATATAGCTCCGGTTCAGCAGCACCACCAGCAGGATGCAGGGCAGGGCCCCGGCCCACATCATGATCCCCTGGCCGATGCCCACCAAGAAGAGCCGCCAGAAACCCACCGGCTCCCACCCGGCGGCCAGCACGATGAGCAGGATCACCAGACCCCCTGCCGCCATGAAGGCGATGGAAAAGAGGAGCAGCAGGGCCATCTTTGCCATGGCCAGGGCGGGCTTACTCACCGGAACCGTCATCAGGTTTTTCAGCGTATCGTTGTCCTGCTCCTCGAAGAGCAGGTTGGATGCCAGCACTACCAGGGCGGGCATGAGCAGCAGGTAGGCGCTCATCTGGAACAGGGTGGACATCATGCCGTCCACCGCCTCCGCCCCGCTGGTGAACTCCCGGAAATCCGGCAGGAACAGGGCGCACCCCAGGGGGATCAAAGCGGACACGGCAGCGGCAGCAAAGAAGAGGGGCTTGCGCCGCAGCTTGGCAAATTCACACCGCAGGAGGTTAAGCAATGCCCTCACCCCCCGTGATGCGCTTGAAGTAGTCCTCCAAAGTGTCTTCATAGAGGTGGGCGTCGGACACCACCAGCCCCGCCTCCACGAACCGCCGCACCGCCGCGCCGGTGTCCAGGCGGAGATCCCGAACCGTCAGATCCTGTTCATTCTCCACCGCAACATCCCGCACGCCCATTTCCTGCTGGAGCAGCTGGGCGGCCACCGGTGCGTTGGACACGGTGAAACGGAGGACTTTCCCGTTTTTCTGTTCCAGCTCCGCCAGGCTCTCCTCCTCCAGAAGGACGCCGTGGTCGATGATCCCGATGTCGTCGGCCAGCAGGGCGATCTCGGAGAGGATGTGGCTGGAAATCAGGATGGTCTTGCCCCGCTCCTCGCACAGCGCACGGATGAAATCCCGCACCTCGGCGATGCCGATGGGGTCCAGGCCGTTGATGGGCTCGTCCAGGATCAGCAGCTCCGGGTCGTGCATCACCGCCAGGGCGATGGCCAGCCGCTGCTTCATGCCAAGGGAGTATTGGGCGTAGCGTTTCTTGTCCCGGTAGGGCAGGTTCACCAGCTCCAGCGCCCCCTTGATATAGTTGGGACTTTTGAGTCCCCGAAGCCGGGCGAAGATCTGCAGGTTTTCTGTGCCGGTCAGGTTGGGATAGAACCCCGGGGACTCGATGAGGCTGCCGATGCGGGGCAGGACGCGCTTCTCGTTTCCCTTCAGCGGCCGTCCGAAGATAGACACTGTGCCGGATGTGGGGGCGGTCAGCCCCAGGAGCATCTTCATGGTGGTGGTCTTGCCCGCCCCGTTGCGCCCCAGAAGGCCGTAAATGCGTCCCTTCTGCACATGGAGATCCAGAGTTGAAACGCTGACCTGTTCCCCGTAGCGCTTGGTCAGGCCTTTGGTTTCGATGATACAGTCGCTCATAAGCGGTACCTCCTTTGCTTGGTAGCAACAGGATAGCACTCGCACCTTGAGATAACGCTGAGCCAACCTTAATTTTTCTCTGAGATTTTTCCGCGGGCATAGGCAGGCCGCTGCTTTGGTGGTATCATAAAGCCAACGGAAGGGAGGCGGACCGTATGGAACATAAGATTTTGTTGGTGGACGATGACAGGGACCTTTTGGAGATGCTGTGCTCCATCTTCCAGCGGGCAGGCTACACGGATCTTGTGACCGCCTCCTCCGGCCAGGAGGCCCTTCAGGCTTGGCGGGAGCAGCAGCCGGCGCTGATCGTCCTGGATGTGATGATGCCGGGAATGGATGGCTTTGAAGTCCTGCGGGAGATCCGCCGCACCAGCCGTGTCCCCGTCCTGATGCTCACCGCCCGGGGCGAGGCGGAGGACCGCATCGAGGGACTGGAGATCGGGGCCGACGACTATCTCCCCAAGCCCTTCTTGCCCAAGGAGCTGTTGCTCCGGGTGGGGGCCATCCTCCATCGGACTTATCCGGAGCCACACCGGACGGTGGAGCTGGCGGCCTCTACGGTGGACTTAGAGAAGGCGGAGGTATGGAAAAATGGGGAGTGTTTGCCCCTGACTGCCAAGGAACTCCAGCTGTTTCAGAAGCTCTATGAGAACGCCGGGCGGATCGTCACCACCGGCATCCTGTGCGAGACCATCTGTGGGGAATTCTGGCAGGGCTACGAGAGCACCCTCTCTACCCACATTCGCCATCTGCGGGAGAAAATTGAGGAAAATCCCTCCAAGCCGGTCTCCCTGGTGACGGCCAAGGGGCTGGGCTACCGGCTCAATTTGAAGGGGGCGAAGTCGTGAACCCGGTACAGCGGTTTTTCCGGCGCTACATTTTCTCTACTATCGGCATTTTGGTGCTGTTCCTCGTGGTGAACCTCCTGCTGGTCCTGACCGTCCTGGTCGCCGGATACATGAGCGGGACAGATAACGGATTGTCTGTCCGGGAGGTATCCCGCCATGTGACGGAACAGGGCGGCGTCTGGGCGGGGGACGACACGGCGCTGACCCTGCTGCAAGAACATGACGCCTGGGCCATGCTCTTGGATGAGAGCGGCACGGTGGTCTGGGAGCAGGACCTGCCGGAAGAACTGCCCCGGTCCTACACCAGCGCCCAGGTGGCTTCCTTCAGCCGCTGGTATCTCCAGGACTATCCGGTAAAGGTGTGGAGCCGGGAGGACGGCGCCCTGATGGTGGTGGGCTTCGCTCCGGACACCTTAGTGAAATACTACTTTTCCATGGAAAAGCCCTCCCTGCTGATGTTCCTGATGGGATCCATTGTGGTCTTTGTGTGCAACCTGCTGTTGATGGTCTTTCTGATGCTGCGAAACGCCCGCCGGGTGGAGAAGGCCATGTCCCCCATTTTGCAGGGCATCCAGGACCTGAGCCGGGGCAGTTACCAGTCCTTGGACGAGCGCGGTGAACTGGCGGAGATCAACGCGGGGCTGAACCGGGCCGGGGATTACCTGATGCGCAAGGACAATACGCGGGCGGAGTGGATCCGCGGGGTGTCCCACGACATCCGCACGCCCCTCTCCATGGTGCTGGGCTACGCCAGTGAGTTGGAGGACGATGCCGCCCTCCCGCCCGAGGCCCGGCAGCAAGCCGGGATGATCCGGCGGCAGGGGGAGCGTCTGAGATCTTTGGTGGAGGATCTGAACCTGACCACCAAGCTGGAGTACGCCCTCCAGCCCATCCGCAGGGAGACAGTGGACCTGGTGGAGATCGGGCGGCAGGCGGTGAGCGAGGTACTCAACAGCGGACTGCCGGAACGATATGAGATCGAGTTCTCTGAAGAGCATCCGGGCCGCGCTGCCCGGATGGAGGGTGACGCCGCCCTTCTCCGGCGGATGCTGGACAACCTGATCCGCAACTGCATGGTCCACAATCCCCAGGGATGCCACATCTCTGTTACCGTAGGGGCGGAGGCTGGGCGATGCACCTGCACGGTAGAGGATGACGGTGTGGGGATGGACGCCGCCCGGCTGGATGCGCTGAACCGGGAGGCGGATGTCGCCAGCACCCAGGGCGGCGAGCACGGCCTGGGCCTCAAACTGGTGCGGCAGATCGTGAAGGCCCACGGCGGGACGGTGCAGTTCCGGCAGGCTGTGCCGCAGGGGCTGGAGGTTTTCGTCTTCTTCTCCGAAAACTCAAACGTCAAACACGCTTAAGTTTGTTCTTCGTTTTGGTGCGACGGGCAGAGCCTTTCTTATTGTTTACTACCCCTTAAATTTTGAGTTGGGTGCAAGGTCAAGATAGAGTTCCTGTTCCTCTTGAGTGGTGTTCCATGCAAGGAGCAGAGGCAGAAAATATCTCCCGTCCTTTGCCGATGAGCTGTCATCGGTAAAGGACGGGAGAATTTTTTGACCACATTTTCAGCCACAGAGCGGTGTGGAGCACACGGAAACAATGCGGCAAAAGAGTGGTAAAAAATATGTGGATTAGAGCGAAAAGCGCAAAAAAAATAGAAATCATGCAAAAAAGTTTTCTTCAACTTCTTGTTTACAGCGGCGCAGGATTTGAGGGGGTACTGTTACATCTGGTTTTGACTTTTCATGATGCCCGGACGTTCCCCTCCCTAATCTCGGACCGAATTTCGTCGTAATATTTCTGTACGGTAGACCGGTCCATGTGCAATTCTCTGGCGATCCTGGACTTGCTGGTCACACCGGGATTCTCCCGCAGGTAGGCGGCGATGGCTTTCTTCTTGGGGCTTACCCCGTCGGGGTACTCTGTGCTGTCTCCCGAGCGCAGGGCGGCGATCTCCGCCTTCATTTCCAGGATCAGCGCTTTCAGTTTCTCCTCACACTCCTCCTCCGTACGGCCATAGACATTCCGGGAGTGCTTTTTCCCGTCCGGCCACACCGGGGAGTATCTCCCCTCCCAGAGGTGGTCGTTGAGCTGCTTGACATAGCCCGTGCCGGGTCTGCGGCGGGCCGGAAGGATCGGGGTGAATGTTTCCTGTGCTTGGGGTTTCTCCGCCTTCTGCTCCGGCTCTGACTGCACCTCCGCCTTTGCGATGCCCCGGTCGATGTTCACTGCTGCTTTCTGCCGCATCTCATCGGTGACGTGGGTGTAGGTGTTCAGGGTGGTGGCCGACGACACATGGCCGATGATCGTCGAGAGCGTTTTCACATCCATCCCGTTTTCCATGGACATGGTTGCAAAAGTATGACGTAAATCGTGGAATCTTATCCTCTTGCACCATGCCCGCTTCAGAATTACCTGGAGCCGTTTGCGCACATAGCCCGGGTCGATGGGCTGGTTCGGTTTCATGCGGGAGGGAAACATCAGGTCCGAGAAGATGCCCCTTTTATACTCCGCCAGCACCTCCAACATGGCGGGCGGCAGGATAATAGTGCGGTTGGCCGCCTTGGTCTTGGGGTCGCTGACGATCAGCTTCCCGCCCACCGGACAGACCTGCTTGTCGATGCGGAGCTTTCCGGTAGCGAAGTTCAGGTCCTCCCACCGAAGGGCCAGCAATTCCCCGCGGCGCATCCCAGTGGTCAGCTCCAGGAGAAACAGCTCGTACATTCCCTCCGCCTTGGCCTGGACGAGAAACCGCTGAATCTCATCCTGGGTCAGAATTTTCATCTCTTTGCCCTTCAGGGGCGGCAGCTTGCATCCGATGGCCGGGTTGCTGTGGACCAGCCGCTCCTCCACTGCCTTGTCCAGTGCCATCTGGCAGACAGCGTAACAGCTTCGCACTGAGCGGTCTGACAGCCCCTTTCCGCATTTGTCTACATTGGTCATCCGACCGGCTTCTTTCATGCTGCGGAAGAAGGTCTGGAGATCTGCCTGGGTCAGCTTGTTCAGAGGGATGTCTCCCACGCCGGGGATCAGGCGGTTGCAGATCCATCCCTCGTAACTAAGTTGTGTGCTTTGCCGCAGCTTCGGTTTGGAGAAGTTCTGGTACCAGTACTCTAACCAGTCCCCGAACCGCATCTCAGGCCGGACTTGAACAGGGCGGAAGCCGCCGCACTGCTCTTTCAGCTTCTTCAGCTTTTCCGCGCACTCCCGCTTCGTCTTTGCCAGTACATTTTTTGTTTTTGGACTGCCCGCCTCATCATAGCCGATGACTACCCTCCCCTCCCAGCGGCCGTCTTTCCGAAGGCGAATAGTTCCCGACCCTTTCTTTCTCTTTCCCGACATGCGCTCACCTCACCATGATGTTTTCCATAAAGCTGCCCACGATCTCGCTGGCCCGCTTCTGCATATCCCCGGTCACATGGGTGTAGGTATCCAGCGTGAAGGAGGCCTGGGTGTGGCCCAGGATGCCGGATAGAGTCTTGGCGTCTACCCCGGAGGCCAGGGCGTGGGTGGCGAAGGTATGCCTCAAATCGTGGAACCTGATACTGGGCAGACCGGCCTGTTTCAGCAGACCTTTCAGGTGGATGTAAGCGGCATTGGGACGCATGGGCCGCTCCGGGCGGAGCGGGTCTGGAAAGATCCACTCTGAATAGGAGTGCTTTTTCCGCTCGGAGAGAAGATTTGCCGTACTGGGAGGCAGAGTGATGGTACGCTTCCCAGTCCCGGTCTTGGTCTCGCCGGTGGTCAGTCTGCCGCCCTTCTGGGCGTGGACAGTGCGGCGGATGGAGAGGGTCCCGTGGGCCTCGTCGAAGTCTGACCACATGAGACCGCAGATCTCACCCCGCCGCAGTCCGGTGGTCAGCTCCGTGTAGAAGAAGTCGTGCCAGATTTTGTCCTCCTGAATGACTTTCATAAACCTCTCCAGCTGTGCATCGTTGAGGATCTGTTTGGGGACCGCTTTCTTCTTAGGCAGGGTGACGCCTTCGGTGGGGTTGCGGGCAATCATATTTTCCCGCACCGCCGCATCCAGAGCATCATGCAGGACGCCATGGATGCGGCGGATGGTGGAGCCTGCCAGCCGGTACCCATATTGAGGGTGCTCCTCCTGCCGCCCGTGGGCCTGGAGCTTCCGGTACAACTTCCGGATGTCCTCTGTGGTAATCTTTCCCACCGGCTTATCCCCCAGGTGTGGCTTGATGTTTCGTTGGATGTATCCTCGATATCCCTCCAGGGTGGAGGGCCGCACCGATGGGGCGACATACTCCTCCAGCCAGCGGTCCAGCCATTCCCTCAGGGACATCTTGCTGTCCTCACACAGATTCACATCCCAGTACTCCTCGATATTCTGATGGAGTTTTTTCAGCAGATCCTTTTGTGTCTTGGCCGATACATACCGGAAGATGGGCTCTCCGTTGTCCTTGTGACCGATGACGATGCGGCCCTCCCACCGTCCGTCCTCCCGTTTCCGCACCATGCCGTCGCCGGACGGCCGTCTCTTTCCCATAGTTCATCCCTCCTCTCGGTTCATAGTCAGGCTCCCGTCATCCTCGTCCAAGGACTCGATAGCGATTCTCATCCCCAGCCGGAAACCCAGGATAAAATTCTCCAGAGCCATGGTGCTGCTGATCTCGTTCTCGGCGTTGAGGAGCCGGAGCAGCAGAGTCTTCTCCTCCCCTTCCAGCCGGGCGGTGAGCCTCTCCTCGCACTGTTCTGCCCGGCCCATAGCATCTGCCAGGACCGAACCTGGTGTGATGTCTTGCTCATTGGGTGTGATTTTTCCAAAGTACAGGTTCTCCAGGGTGTCTCTCATATGTGTCGCCTCCTTTTCAACGACACAACATACCACAGAAACAGGAAATAGCTAGTGTCTCGGCGCATAGTTATCAAACTGTTATCATTTAGGCACTCCGGCCTGCCACTGTATTCATTGTTAACCGCATCATAATTTTGAGAGTTACCACCCCTTCATAGTCATACCCTGGCTTTGTTCTTCCTCATGGTCGTTTGGCTTGTGGCCCAGAGCGATTCTCTTTTCCCGGAGCTGCCGGCGGCGCTTTCGGTCGATGTGCAGGCCGGCACCGGACTGGGGCAGAGAGTGGTTCTCAAAGATCCGGCTCATGTGGTAGAGCAGGCGGGTGGCCGCCAGCATTACGGAGGGCGGACGGATTTCATTTTGCCGCTCCAGGAAGAGTTGGGCGTACTGGTTTCCTTGGGCGGCGGAACGGCCGAACCAAACCATTGCCTGGGTCTGGTCGTGAGTCACTCCCTGCCCTGTCAGGTACAGCTTGCCCAGCATGTACTGGGCGTACTGGTTGCCCGCCTCCGCTGACTGGGTGAGCCACGCTGTGGCTCTGGTTGCATCTTTTGACACAACCTCGCCGCCGAGATACTCCTTGCCCAGCCGGTAGGCGGCCCAGGAATTTCCCTGGGCCGCCGCTTCTTTCAACCAACGGATGCCCTCGTCCGGTTCTCGGACTTCGGGATCATTAGAGAGAAGAATCTTACCCAGGGCATACTGGGCCTCCGGCAGGCCATGCCCTGACGCCTGGGTGAACCAGTCTTTCGCCTTTTGACTGTCCGGGATCAGCAGATGGCCGTCCCGATAGAGCTGACCCATCAAGTATTGAGCATAGGTGTCGCCTCGCTCTGCCAGCCGCTCCAATTCCTCCACCGCGTCGTCCCGGTCTGCCAGAGAAAGGGACTCGTCCCGGATGATCTGCCGCAGTTCCCAGCAGGCATAGGACTCTCCCCGCAGCCGCTCCGGCTCGTCGTGGCCTTTCAGGTCAGCGTCCTCGAAGGTAACCTCCCCCAACCGTACTCGCTCCGCCTCTTGGATGACGGCGTTCTTGATCTGCCGAAACTCCTTCTCCAGAGACAGCTTTTTTTCTCTGGGATTGTCGTGATAGTAGCTGTCAGCTTCATTTTGAAGGGCGCACCACTGGTCGTAGCACTTACGGACCGCCGGCAACTCCTCCAGCCGGTCCACCACCTCGTCCACGGTTTTCTTCACTGTCTTGGGGAGATAGCTGTAGGACTTTTTGCCCTTGACAGTCTCCAGCTGTCCGACCAACAACTCTATCTTCTGCTCGATGGCAGGCTCTGTGCAGATGCTCCGGGCCATCTCCTGGGTAAGACGACGAATCGCACGGCGGGCTTCCCGCACCAGTTCATCCCGGGAGTGGGACTTTTGCTCATAGGTGTGCAGCATCTCCTGCTTAAATATTTGATTGGCCAGTGTGGACTTGATATTGCGGATGCCCTCCCGCGTCAGATAGGCTTCACCTGGCACCGTCGACCATGCCATCATATGGACATGGGGGTGCTCGCCCTCATCGTGGTAGGCAGCGTACCAGCGGAAGTGATTTGGCGGAATGTTCATAGCGGCAGCGATGTCGTTGCGGTTAGCCCGGAGCAGATTCATCCACGCTTTGGCGTTGTCATAGCCAAGGCGGGCGGCATCTTCCCGCTTCAGGGAGATGATGTGGGTCCACACATTTCCGGTGCAGCGATCCAGCTCGTCCATCGCTTTCTCCAGATCCGCATTTTCCTCATCACCGAACAGACCGTGGTTGCCAAGGCGCTCCGTCCTTGGCCGGGTGGCGATGTACCTCATGTAGCCATCCGACTGCTGCGCCGCTGCCCAGTTTTCCTCCAGTGCCCTAGTGATGAACGCAGAGGCGTTTGCTTTGGTGTGCTTGGTTTCGTAGTCAGAATACTTATCCAACTCTTTGCTATTAGGAAAATCCTTCACCAGTTTTGTGATGAGCTGCTCCTGCTTTCTTGTGGGTGGACGGTCATCTGGGAGCAGCTCCACACGCTCCCGTGTTCCAATGTATCGCAGATACCCACTGACAGAATTGCTCCCACCGCATTTGAGGTATGGGCTTTTGACGATCAGTCTTGCCACTCATCGTCCTCCTCCCAGGCCTCCCGCACACGCTGCTCCAGCGAGATACGGCCGTTGGTCTTTTTCACATTTTGTACGCTCTCCGCCCGCCGTCGGCGCAAATCATCTTCGCTGAACTGAAACGCATCCGCCAGGATTCCAGCCACCATGTCCTGCTCCACCGCCTGACGAAAGGCAAGTATCCCCAGACGATTTTCCAGCTGTCCCAGCCGCCCGTCCAGATAGGACTTGATGGCGGTAGGAAGGAACAGCCCGGCATCGTTGGCGCTGAGGTAGTCTAGGTAGAAGTCCACGGCGTTTTCGATAAAAGCAGTGAGACTGCGGCTTCCGTCCTCCTGATACCGTCGTTCCAGGAGTGCTTTCTTCTCCGGCGTCAGGTAAAAGGCAAACTTCTCTTTTCGGCTCAAAATAGGCTCCTTTCCGGGGTATGACCCCTAGTTTCTTCTTGTGGCAGTAGGCGTTCGTGGAATGTGACCGCAGAATCATTTTTTCTTTCTGGATTTGACCCCAATTCCGACCACCTGGGAAACGCTCGGAACTGCCCGCATTGCGGGCAGATGTGACTGGGCAGAGCGGCGGTCTTGACGCCTGCCCTTTATCCTGCTTTTTCTTTCGCCCTCGAGATTTCCTCCGAAAGCGGGCCAAATCTGCCTTGAAAGCCCTTGGTGGGGCAGGGACTCTGCCACACCCCGAAGGAGGGCACACAGCGCCTCACAGTGGGGCACACGGGGCGCTCTCTGTGCTCGGTGCCAGGAGCGCCTGCGCCTGCTGCCACCGCTGCCGTTCCTCCAAGCGGAGCATCTGCTGCTGGTAGCAATGATCCATCGTCGCCTGGATTGGC
>JABLTR010062428.1_pt1 | contig 10440 bp, 7 predicted proteins | sample 7160071 | NCBI WGS metagenome assembly JABLTR01 (sample SAMN14651230, study PRJNA627086) | human gut metagenome | isolation source: feces | host: Homo sapiens
GTGCTATCGGCATCGCCCGCACTGCAAACAAGGTCCGCAAGACCCCCCTGCGCGTCATCCTGAACGGCCTGGGCAAGGACGCAGCTTACATCATTTCCCGTATCAACGGCTTCACCTATGTGCAGACCGAGTACGATATCCCCACCCAGACCCTGACTGTGGTCAAGGAGATCCCCTTCTCCGAGGGTGAGCGCGCAGCCGTTAAGTGCTACGGCGCTAACGACGTTATGGAAGGCGTTGCCATCATGAAGAAGGAGGACGTGCAGTGCTCCATCACCGGCAACTCCACCAACCCCGTCCGCTTCCAGCATCTGGTTGCCGGCACCTACAAGAAGTGGGCTATCGAGAACGGCAAGAAGTACTTCTCCGTTGCTTCCGGCGGCGGCACCGGCCGTACCCTGCACCCCGATAACGTGGCTGCAGGCCCCGCAAGCTACGGCCTGACCGACTCTCTGGGCCGCGTGCACGGTGATGCTCAGTTCGCAGGCTCCTCTTCTGTGCCTGCGCACGTTGAGATGATGGGTCTGATCGGCATGGGCAACAATCCCATGGTCGGCGCTACCGTTGCCTGCGCTGTTGCTGCAGCTCAGGCCAACGCCTAAGTCTTTCCTAAGTTTCAGCGAGGGGGAGCTGCTTTCCGAATGAGCAGCTCCCCTTTTTTTGCTGATAGATATCCGAACACAAGCAACCCAAAATAAGAAGGATGAAACAATGAAAAAGAATCAGATCCGCAAGAGCGTGGCTGCGCTGGCCATGGCGGCTGTTGTAAGCGTCAGCCTGTTGGGCTACGGCTGCGGCAGCAAGTCTGCCTCCTCCACCGCAGGCGTGTCCGGCGAGTTCACCGGCACCGCCAAGGGCATGGGCGGCGATGTTACCGTCACTCTGACTTTGACCGACGGCAAGATCACCGGCTGTACCGCCGAGGGTAAGGACGAGACCCCCGGCATCGGCACCATGGCTCTGGAGCAGCTGCCCGGCGCGATTGCCGAGAGCGGCAGCATTGCTGTGGACGGCGTGGCCACTGCAACTATCACCTCCGACGCCATCAAGGAGGCTGCTGCTGCCGCTTTGGTCGCAGCCGGCCTGAACGCTGACGACTACAAGACCGAGGTCAAGGCTGAGGAGAACAAGGCCGAGGACTCCACCATTGATGCAGACATTGCCATCGTGGGTGCAGGCGGTGCAGGTATGACTGCTGCCATCACGGCTGCTGCCGAGGGCAAGAGCGTGGTCATTCTGGAGAGCCAGCCCATGGTGGGCGGCAACTCCGTGCGCGCTACCGGCGGCATGAACGCCGGCAAGACCGTGTATCAGGATGAGAACGAGTTCGGCGAGTCCGCAGGCGTGGAAAAGACCCTGAAGACTGCTGCTGAAAAGTACGCCGACAACGCTACCATCACCGCTCTGGCCAAGACTGTTTCTGAGCAGTGGGCAGCTTATCAGGCTGACCCCAAGGGCTACTTCGACAGCGTGGAGCTGATGGAGCTGGACACCATGATCGGCGGCAAGGGCATCAACGACCCCGCTCTGGTGGAGACTCTGTGCTCCAACAGCGCTGACGCCATCGACTGGCTGGACGAGCACGGCATCACCCTGCACAGCGTTTCCAGCTTCGGCGGCGCATCCGTCAAGCGTATCCATCGCCCCGTGGATGCTGAGGGCAAGACCCTTTCTGTGGGCTCTTACATGATCCCCCTGCTGCAGGAGAACTGCGACAAGGCCGGCGTGCAGACCCTGCTGAACACCACCGCTACCGAGCTGCTGACCGATGCAAACGGCGCTGTTGTGGGCGTGAAGGCTACCGGTTCCACCGGCGAGACCATCACCGTGAATGCCAAGGCTGTGGTGCTGACCACCGGCGGCTTCGGCGCAAATCTGGACATGGTCACCGAGTACAAGCCCGAGCTGAAGGGCTTTATGACCACCAACGCCGCAGGCGCACAGGGTCAGGGCATTGAGATGGCTACCGCTGTGGGCGCTGACACTGTGGACATGGATCAGATCCAGATCCACCCCACCGTGGAGGCTAACACCGCTGCCCTGATCACCGAGGGTCTGCGCGGCGACGGCGCTGTGCTGATCAACGCCGAGGGCAAGCGCTTCATCGATGAAGTGGGCACCCGTGACGTGGTTTCCGCTGCCGAGATCGCTCAGACCGGCAGCTACAGCTGGCTGGTGGTGGATCAGGCTATGGTCGATGCCTCCAGCGTCATTCAGGGCTACATCAAGAAGGGCTACACCGTGACCGGCCAGACCTACGAGGAACTGGCAAAGGCTATGGGCGTGGACGAGGCTGCTTTTGCCGAGACCATGAAGACCTGGAACGGCTACGTTGCCGCCAAGAACGACCCCGACTTTGGCCGTACCAGCTTTGCAAAGGCTCTGGATACCGCTCCCTACTATGCTATCAAGGTCACCGCAGGTGTGCACCACACCATGGGCGGCCTGAAGATCAACACCAACACCGAGGTGCTGAAGGCTGACGGCTCTGTGATCCCCGGCCTGTTCGCAGCAGGTGAGGTGACCGGCGGCGTGCACGGTGCAAACCGTCTGGGCGGCAACGCTGTGGCCGACTTTACCGTCTTTGGCCGCATTGCCGGTGCAGCTGCCAGCAAGTACGCTGCATGAGCATAAAGCCAAAAAACTCTGACACCGCCGCCCCCAAGGGCAGCGCGTGGAAGAAAAATGTGATCTTTGCACTGGTGGTGCTGGCACTGGCCGCAGGTATTTTTCTTGCGGTGCGGGCGCAGCACCCCGCCAAGGGCAGCGGCTTACAGGCCGTTGTGGATTTCGGTGACGGCGTTACCGAGACCCTGCCCCTTGCGCAGGATCACGATTACCTGTACGAGGTAGGGGACTACATCGTGCATCTGCAGGTGAAGGATGGTGCCATCGCGTTTTTGGACAGTCAGTGCCCGGACCATGTCTGTGAGCAATTCGGCTGGCTGGACAAGGACGGCGCATGGGCCGCCTGTGTGCCCGCAGGGGTGTATGTGGTGGTAGAGCCCATCACAGACGCAGGGTAAAAAAGAATAAATCAGCCGGGCCTTCGGGTCCGGCTGATTTTCTTTTTGAGGAAAAAACGGCAAAAGAACCCTCTCAGGCATCGCTGTGCGATGCCAGCTCCCCCGAAGGGGGAGCTTTTTAGCGTGAGCCGATAGTTGCAGAGAATCTCTTTTTTCACAGGAAGGAGAGCAGAGAAGAGGCGGATTGAATCGTATTATAAAGGATATGCAGCTGCTCAGCGGCGCACAAAGAAAGCCATTCTTTGTTAAAAAAGTCTGAAACTTTGTGGAAATGCCGTGAAACGAAAATTGGACGCTTGTTTATCGGGGCAAAATGCGATACACTACAAATAAGAGTTTCTGACGGGTGCTTTTGCAAAAAGCACCTTGTCATAAAAGAACCTAGGAGGAACGGCAAGAATGATCTGGAACAAGTCTAAACAGCCCGCCGACCCGCAGCAGGACGCAGCGGCTGCACCCAAAAAAGGCGGTGCAGCAGCCTTTGCCCAAAAGAACTGGAAGTGGCTGGTGCCGGTGGCCATCGTGGTGCTGGCAGGCGGCTGGTGGCTGCTGAAGCCCAAGGGTGCAAAGCCCGCCAACGTGGATACTTCCTATACAGAAGCAGTGCCGGAGACCCGGGATGTCTCCAACACGCTCAGCGGCACTGGTACGCTGAAGCCTGCCAATACTTACAGCGTCAAATCGCTGGTGCCCGGCAAGGTGCTGACCGGCGGCTTTGAGGAGGGCGATATCGTGGAGGAGGGCACTGTGCTCTACACGGTGGATTCCTCCGATGCAACCACCAAGGTGGAGCAGGCAGCCATCACCCTGCAGCAGGCGCAGCGCAGCTACGACAAGACCGCCGACCATCAGTATGTGCGTGCCGAGGTGGCGGGCGTCGTCAGCAGCCTGAAGGTGAACAAGGGCGATGAGGTAAAGAGCGGTCAGGAGGTGGCCGTGGTGCGGGACAGCTCCAAGATGAATCTGGTGCTGGAGTTCCCGGCTGCGGATGCTGCTAACTTCTCGGCGGGGCAGACCGCCCAGGTGACGCTGGACGGTACTTTTGAGGTGCTGCCCGGCACTATTACCGCTGTGACCGGCACCGATGCCCTGAGCACGGGCAACCTGCTCACCCGCACTGTGACCCTCTCGGTGTCCAATGCGGGTGGTCTGACCACGGCACAGGCTGCAACGGCTACTATCAACGGGGTGAGCTCCATTGCAGCAGCCAACTTCCAGTATCAGGCCGAGCGTACCCTGACTGCGCTGGCTTCCGGTACCGTCACCGCCATCAATGTGCGGGAGGGCGGCAGCGTGAACAAGGACGATATCATCCTGACCCTCAGCGGTGAGGAACTGACAGAGTCCATCCAGTCTGCCTCCGAGACCCTGCGCGGCGCGGAACTGTCCATGCAAAATATGCAGGACGCCATGGATAACTACACCATCACCTCGCCCATCAGCGGCACCATCATCGAGAAAAATGCCAAGGTGGGCGATGCCCTGAGCACCGGCAGCGACCTGTGCACCATCTACGACCTGAGTTATCTGGAAATGACCATCAACGTGGACGAGCTGCAGGTCAGCAGCCTGAAGGTGGGGCAGTCCGTACAGGTGACCGCAGATGCCGTGAAGGATAAGACCTACGAGGGCTTGGTCACCCGTGTGTCCATGAAGGGTGATACCAGCGGCGGTACCACCACCTACCCGGTGACCGTGCGCATTGACGAGACCGATGGTCTGCGCCCGGGCATGAATGCCAACGCCGAGATCGTGGTGGCGCAGGCGAAAAATGCGCTCACCGTGCCCAATGCCGCCATTGTGCGGGGCGGTTATGTGCTGGTGCGGCAGGATTCTCCCAGCGCCGTGAACGCCGATGATTCCATGAGCGCACCGGAGGGCTATGTGTATGTCAAGGTCAAGACCGGTGTCAGCGACGACAACTATACGCAGGTGACCAGCGGCCTGTCCGAGAGTGATACCATCGCCTACGACCCCAGCTCCGTGAGCAGCGACAGCTACTATGACGACGGCGGCTATGACGATATGGACGGCGAAGTGATCGGCGGCGCCGGAAACAATGCAGACCTTGCCGAGGGCGGCGAGGAGACGCTGCCGGAGGAGACGGAAAACGGTGAAGCCCCCGCAGCGGACGCTGAAGAGCCCGCAGAGGGCATCGACCCCGCCGAGGCCGGCGCAGTCGTGGTGGATTGACGCAGGAGGGATGAATGAGCGCTCTGATCGAGTTTGATGAAGTCTGCAAATATTACCAGATGGGCGATACCACGGTAAAGGCTGCCGACCACATCACCATGAAAATCGAAAAAGGCGAGTTCGTGGCCATCGTGGGTCAGTCCGGTTCGGGCAAATCCACCTGCATGAACATCATCGGCTGTCTGGATGTGCCTACCTACGGCACCTACCGGCTCAATGGCCGGGATGTGGGCAAGATGAACCGCAACGAGCTGGCCGCTGTCCGCAACGAGATGCTGGGCTTTATCTTCCAGCAATACAATTTGCTGCCCAGGCTGAACCTGATGGAAAACGTGGAGGTGCCGCTGGTGTATGCGGGCATCTCCCGCGCCGAGCGCCACATCCGCGCCCGGGAGGTGCTGGAGCAGGTGGGGCTTGGCGACAAGCTGAAAAACCGCCCCAACCAGCTTTCCGGCGGCCAGCAGCAGCGCGTGTCCATTGCGCGGGCACTGGTGCGCAACCCGCCGGTCATTCTGGCGGACGAGCCCACCGGCGCGCTGGACTCCCATACCGGCCGCGAGGTGCTGGGGCTTTTGCAGCAGCTGCACAAGCAGGGACACACCGTAGTGCTGATCACCCACGACAATTCCATTGCCGTGCAGGCCGACCGCATCATCCGGCTGGAGGACGGTCAGGTGGTGTATGACGGCGACTCCCACGCACCGGAGGCCATGGTGCAGCCCACCCTGCTGCCCGAAACGCCGGAAAAGGAGGAACAGGCATGATCTTTGAAACCTTCCGGCAGGCCATCCAGAACGTGTGGAGCAACAAGCTGCGCACCTTTCTGACCATGCTGGGCATCATCATCGGCGTGATGGCGGTCATCGTCATCGTGGGTCTGGGCAACGGCATGACCAAGAGCATGCGGGACAGCTTTTCCGCACTGGGCACCAACACCCTCAGCATTCAGGTGTGGGGCTACGGCTCCCGCTCCGTGTCGGTGGAGGAGATGTATGATATCTGCCAGCGGCATTCCGACCTGATCAAGGCGGTGTCGCCGCAGGTCAACTTCAGCGGCAAAGCCAGCGGTACGCTGAAGATCGGTACCACCAGCTACCGCTGGTCCAACATGAGCGGTGTGGACGAAAACTTTACCGAAATGAAGAATTACCAGATCGTTCAGGGGCGCGGCCTGCAATACATGGATATGCAGGACAACAAGCAGGTCTGCGTCATCGGCGATTACCTCAACCGCGTAGCCTTTGGCGGCAACGGTGTGGGGCAGACGCTCAAGATCGGTGCCAACAAGTTCCGCGTCGTAGGTGTGCTGTCTGCCAAAGTCAGCGACCCCACTATGCAGCAGGGCAGCGATGACGATTGCGTTTACCTGCCCTACACCACCGTGATGCGGCTTTCCAGCCAAAGCATGGTGGACTGCTACACCGCCATGATGGCCGACGAAAGCCTTGCCAACGAGGCCAAGAGCACGATGGAAGAGGAATTGATGTCGATCCTCAAGACCGAAAACGGCTACTATGTGTACAGCGCCAGCGAGTGGCTGGAGGAAATGAACAAGATGATCAACATGGTCATCGTGATACTTACCGGCATTGCCAGTATCTCGCTGCTGGTGGGCGGCATCGGCATTATGAACATCATGCTGGTGTCTGTGACCGAGCGCACCCGCGAGATCGGCATCCGCAAGGCGCTGGGAGCAAAGGAGCGCACCATTCTGGCGCAGTTTGTGGTGGAAGCAGCCACCACCTCCGCGCTGGGCGGCGTTTTAGGCATTGCACTGGGCTATGCGGTGTCCATGGCGGCAAACAAGGTGCTGCCCATGTTCATGACCGATACCACCGTTACGGTAAGCCCCTCCTTCAACTCCATTGTGGTGGCCTTTGGCATCTCGGTGGGCATCGGCGTGCTGTTCGGCTACCTGCCGGCACGGCGCGCAGCCCGACTGAACCCCATTGAAGCATTGCGCTACGATTGATCGCGGCGGCGTGATAAACAAAGAACAAGAGGTACGACCAATGAAAAAACGGATTCTCGCATTTCTGCTGGCGGTCAGCATTGCGGTGTCGGTGCTGGTGCTGCCGGTCTCGGCGGCCAGCATCAACAACACGGCTCTGCAGACGGCTATTACTCTGGGCGCTGTGCCCACCGGTCAGGAACTGAGCGCCAACATTACCCGCGGCGCTTTTGCCAAAATGCTGGTGTCCTTTTCCACCTACCGGGAGAGCGTAGGCGCGCAGGGCACGGTGGGCACCCTGTACCGGGATGTGCCCGGCAGCTCCCAGTGGGCACCCTACATCCGCATTGCAGTGCAGCAGGGCTGGATGAACGGTTACACCGACGGCTCCTTCCGCCCGGACAACACCGTTACGCTGGAGGAAGCCTGCGCAGCGGTGCTGAAGCTGCTGAGCTATAAGACTACCGACCTGACCGGCTCCTTCCCACAGGCACAGCTGAACAAGGCGCAGCAGATCGGTCTGCGGGATCAGCTGACCTGCACGCAGGGACAGGCCATGACCTACGAGCAGAGCACCCTGCTGCTGTACAACGCCCTGCGCGCCAACACCGCCAGCGGCAGCGCCTACGGCAGTTCGCTGGGCTTTACGGTGTCCAACGGTCAGGTGGATACCTCTTCGGTGCTGCTCAAGAGCCGCAAGGGCCCCTTTGTGGCCGCAGAGGGCACCCAGCTGCCCTTTACGCCGGTGAGCGTCTACCGCAACGATAAGGCCTCTGCTTCGGCAGAGCTGAACAAGTACGATGTGTACTATTACAGCGAAAGCCTGCAGACGGTGTGGATCTACACCCGCCGCGCCGCAGGCCGCATCACGGCAGTATCGCCCAGCGCCAGCGCGCCTACCGCGCTGACCGTGGCGGGCAGCAATTACACGCTGGGCAGCTCTGCCGTGGCGTCCAAGATCTCCTCCCTGAACGGCGGCGGCGTGGGCGAAGTGGTCACCCTGCTGCTGGGCATGGACAACGAGGTAGCCGATGTGATTACCGGCGAGGAAGCCGACAGCGTGTTCTACGGCGTGGTGCAGACCGCTACCCGCAGTCTTGTGGAGGATAACGGCGCAGACGTGCTGCAAAAGATCTCGGTGATGTGCACCGACGGCATTACCCGCACTGTGAATATCGACAAAAGCCTGAACTACCCCACCGGCTGGCTGGTGGAGATCAGCGTGACCCCCGAAGGAGAACAGGTGACCGCTATCGAGTCCAAATCGGTCAGCGGCACCATCAACGACACCGCCACCGCGCTGGGGGACTATGCTCTGGCCGATGACGTACAAATTCTGGATACGACATCGGAGGGGTTGGCTGGGACGGTTCGTCCCAGCCGAATAGCGGGGACAAAGCTGAACGCACTGGCCGTGCGCTACTATACGCTGAATGAGCAGGGACAAATCGACCGCCTGATCCTGAACGATGTCACCGGTGATCTGTGGAAATACGGCGTGCTGGACGATGTGAAGAATCTGGCCTTCAACGCCAGTTCCATTCTGGGCACCCTGACCGGCAGTGGCTCCTCCGGCTCGGGGGATAGCTCTTCCGGGGACAGTTCTTCCGGCTCCGGCAGCGGTTCCACCGGGGACGGCTCTTCCGGTTCCGGCTCTACCGGCGGCACCACCAACACCACCACCGTGGTGGACGATCTGCGCAGTGTGCTGGTGCCCACCACCAGCGAGATCCTGTGGGGCGTCATTGACGGCTCGCTGCTGAGCACGGTCTGGAACCGCATCACCAGCAGTTCCGGCTCACTGCTGAGTATCGGCCTCAAGCAGCTGGCCAACATTACCGGCCAGCCCATGAGCACCATCCTCAACTTTGTGGGCGGCGGCGCTACCTACATCTGCTACGTCAACGGCAGTCAGGCCAGCTTTTCCACCTCCATCAAGTATCCGGTGCTGGCGGGCGGTCTGGCAGTGCGGCAAAACGTGAACGGCACTGTAAAGGCCATGATCCAGCTGATGCCCATGAAGATCGATCAGGTGGGTGCAGCCTCGGTGATGAGCAACGGCACCCGCTACGAGACGGCTGACGATATGCAGGTGTACCTATGGTACAAGGGGCAGTATTACGCCACCAAGCTCTCTGAGGTGAACTCTGAGGGCTACTACCTGACCGGCTGGTACGATAACTTTGGCTGCGCAGCAGGCAAGCGCGTGCGGGTGATCGTGGCGGTCAAAAAGGACTGATGGACTACTATGACCCCCGGCGCAGGGCGCTGCGGGCGGTACGGCAGCTGCTCTACCCGCGCGAGTGCCCTTTCTGCGGCCGGGTGCTGGGGGATGTACGAGATTGCCCGGACTGTGCAGTGCAGCTGGAAACGCTGCGTCGCAAGCCGGGCATCCGGCTGGACCCGGCGCAGCACTATATCAGCAATCTGGCCGGTGCGGCTGCGCCCTACCGTTACAGCGGCTGTGTGCGGCGCGGCATCCTGAACGCAAAGTATCAGGGCAAGCCGTGGCGGGCTGTGGAGATGGGCAACCGTCTGGTACAGCTGGCCTTTGGCGGTGAACTGACCGTGCAGTACGGCGAGCTGCTCCCGCAGCCGGTGCCGTGGGCGGCCATCGGGTACGACCTGATCGTACCGGTGCCGGCCTCCGGTAAAAGGCGCGGCTACAATGTGCCGGAACTGATGGCGCTGCCGCTGGCCAAGGCTATGGAGGTGCCGTTGGCACCGCAGGCACTGGAGCGCACCCGCGCCAAACGGCATCAGGCCGGTCTGCCGCTGGAACAGCGCATAGCCAACGTGGCAGGTGCTTTCCGGGCGGCACAGCCGCAGCAGCTGGAGGGCAAGCGCATCCTGTTGGTGGATGACGTCATCACCACCGGCACAACAGCTGCCGCCTGCGCGCAGGCACTGCTTCACGCCGGGGCAGACAGCGTATTCGCGCTGGCCTTTGCCACGGTGGAGTTTGGCGCACCGCCGGACGACACCACCCCCATCCATGAGGACGATGAGGAAGATGTGTATCGCGATTTTTGAAAATAACGCTCTTTCGCGCATCCTTTTGGCGGGCAAAAGCCGGGACAGTAAAATGTAAAAACTGCATCAGAAATTTGGAAAAAGCGCTTGACAAAACGGGAAAAGTCGGGTATACTAATCAAGCTGTGAGCGGCAAACGCAAACAGATATCCGGGTGTAGCGCAGTTTTGGTAGCGCGCTTGAATGGGGTTCAAGAGGCCGTGAGTTCGATTCTCGCCACTCGGACCATAAATCCAA
>JABLTR010100001.1_pt1 | contig 10422 bp, 11 predicted proteins | sample 7160071 | NCBI WGS metagenome assembly JABLTR01 (sample SAMN14651230, study PRJNA627086) | human gut metagenome | isolation source: feces | host: Homo sapiens
ATCCTAAGCGGAGCGTTTTTATTCAATAGGTCGTATTTTACGATTGAATAAAAAATCCGCGTCAAAGACGCGGATCATATCCATGAGCTAACCGTTATATGTTCCATCGCCTTCCTGCCCGGGCATACCCGAAACTGTCAGTACGAATCTTGAATTGGGCTCCTGACCGCAAGAAATCCTTTTGGCTTCGGATACTTCTATTTTACACGATCCGCACTTGAAATACAAGCAGTTCTGCTTGTGTTTTCGAAACGTATATCATATAATAAAAAATAATGAGCGGTATACCGCTGAATGTATTTCAGCTGACTTGGATTACGACAGTGCTTGTACCCCACAAGGCTGGCCATGCGCTGAATATTTATGGAACAGGAAAGGGGAAAAAAGATGTTTTGTGTGAAATGTGGTAAGGAACTGGAAGACGGAACCAAGGTTTGTCCTGAATGCGGCACTGTGCTGGACAGCTATGCAAGCGGAGACAGTACGGGAGACAGCTATAATTATACCTACAGCGATCAGGGACAGAACGGATCGCAGTACAGCTACAACGGCGGACAGGAACCGTATCAGCAGCCTGCGAAGGGCAACGGAAACGGATTTGCAATTGCGGGATTTGTGCTTTCATTAGTCAGCATACTGGCCTGCTGTCTGTATTATGTAGCGATTCCCTGCGCGGTGCTCGCGATTATATTCAGCGTGCTGGGCAGAAAATCCGCTTATCGCGGCCTGGCGATCGCTGGTATTGTGATCGGCATTGTCGGACTGGCAATCACGCTCATGCTGCTGGCATTTGCTGCCTCTTTAGTGAACTCCGGCGATTATTACGAATATATGAAATGGCTTGAGGAATATATGGAATAGGAGGAAGCCTTATGGCAAAGACAGGTGATGGGGCTGTCCATGAGACGGTCTGGAAGGACAGAAAGCATTTCATGTGGTTTCCATTCAGCTTTACAAAATATGAAGTGAGTAATGACCGGCTGTATCAGCAGACGGGACTGTTTAATACCGTATTTGATGAAGTTCTCCTGTACCGCATCGTGGATCTGACGCTGCAGCAGTCGCTTGGGCAAAAGATATTCGGCACCGGCACCATCGTGCTGTCCTGCAAAGTGGACCGGGAAAAGGAAATACTGCTGAAAAATATTAAAAAGCCCAGAGAGGTGAAGAGTATGCTGTCCGATCTGGTGGAAGAGGCAAGAGACAGGAAACGGGTTGTGGGCAAGGAATTTTATGGACGTGACGGCGGGGACTGCAGCTGCGATCATGATGATGACGGTATGGATGAGGAAGACGAGTTATTTCATTAAAAAACAGAACGGCCTGTGTTTCGGATTAACGGAACACAGGCCGTCTTTATTATTCAATAGGAAAATACGACCTATTGAACAAAAGCGCTCCGCTTAGGATCGCACTGCGGCGGGAAAGTATTATGTTGCTAAAGCGACCTGCCGCAGGCGGAGAATCCTGTGAGCGGGATTTATTCTGATCCTCGGGTTGCCAGCGGTGGCGTTTCACAGGCAAAGCAAATACGCGATACGCGAATTATAATTGATAAATATATGAAAAGAAGTCATCCTATTATAATAGGGAAAAGAGTGGCATATCCGTGAGTTGAGATTTCATGAATAATTCACAAATGTCTATTGACAAACAGAAAAACTCTGTTATAGTAGTTATAGAACAGACAAACAAGAGCGGGGTGTAAATGAGAAAAACCGATGCCCGGCGGGGATCTGTTCAGACTTTCGTAAAGGAAATACAGCACTTATATAGAAGGAGGCAGCTGTTTATGAACATCAACAAATTTACACAGAACTCACTGCAGGCGGTACAAAACTGTGAAAAACTTGCTTATGAATACGGCAACCAGGAGATTGATCAGGAGCACCTGCTGGCCAGCCTGATACAGCTGGAGGACAGTCTGATCCTGAAGCTGATAGAAAAGATGGACATCAATCTGGAGCATTTCCAGGGAAAGGTGGCTGAGCTTCTCGCCAAAAAGGTAAAAGTGTCCGGCGGCGGAAAACTCTATATCAGCAGCGCGTTAAACCAGGTACTCATTAACGCTGAGGATGAGGCGAAGGCGATGGGGGATGAATATGTCTCCGTAGAGCATTTATTTCTGGCTCTGCTGAAGTATCCCAATGCCGGAATGAATTCCATCATCAAGGAATACGGCATCACCAGAGAACGCTTCCTGCAGGCGCTGCAGTCCGTCAGAGGCAATCAGAGGGTGACTTCGGATAACCCGGAGGCCACTTATGATACACTGAATAAATACGGCACAAACCTGGTGGAGCGGGCGTCCAAACAGGAACTCGATCCTGTGATCGGACGGGACGCTGAGATCCGCAATGTGGTCCGCATCCTTTCCAGAAAGACCAAAAACAACCCGGTGCTGATCGGTGAACCCGGTGTCGGAAAAACCGCGGTGGTAGAGGGTTTGGCGCAGAGAATTGTGCGTGGAGACGTGCCGGAAGGGCTGAAGGATAAGACGATATTTGCGCTGGATATGGGCGCGCTGGTAGCGGGAGCGAAATACCGCGGTGAATTCGAGGAGAGGCTGAAAGCCGTTCTGGAAGAGGTTAAAAAGAGCGAAGGTAAGATCATACTGTTCATCGATGAACTGCATACGATTGTCGGCGCAGGAAAGACAGAGGGTGCTATGGATGCGGGCCACATGTTAACGCCCATGCTGGCCAGATGCGAGCTGCACTGCATCGGTGCCACCACATTGGATGAATACAGGAAATATATCGAAAAGGACCCGGCCCTGGAACGAAGATTCCAGCCCGTCCTGGTGGATGAACCCACGGTGGAGGATACGATATCAATCCTACGCGGTATCAAGGACCGCTATGAGGTTTATCATGGCGTTAAGATTACGGACTCCGCGCTGGTGACGGCGGCAGTTTTATCCCACCGTTATATCTCGGACCGTTTCCTGCCGGATAAAGCGATAGACATGGTGGATGAAGCCTGTGCGCTGATCAAGACCGAACTGGACTCCATGCCCACGGAACTGGATGAACTGTCCAGGAAGATCATGCAGATGGAAATCGAAGAGGCGGCGCTTAAAAAAGAGACGGACCGTTTAAGCAAAGAACGCCTGGAAAACCTGCAGAAGGAGCTGGCGGACCAGAGGGAAGAATTCGCAAATCGCAAAGCACAGTGGGACAACGAAAAGAACTCTGTGGAGAAACTGCGGAAACTGCGCGAGGAAATAGACAGCATCAACAGCCAGATCCAGGCGGCTCAGCAGAACTATGACCTGAATAAGGCGGCGGAGCTGATGTATGGCCGCCTGCCGCAGCTGGAAAAGCAGCTGGAGATAGAGGAGGCCCAGGTGAACGCTAAGGACCTGGCGCTGGTACATGAAAGCGTGACGGATGAGGAGATCTCCAAGATCGTATCCCGCTGGACCGGCATCCCTGTATCCAAGCTGACGGAGAGCGAGCGCAACAAAACTCTGCATCTGGATGAAGAGCTGCACAAACGCGTGATCGGTCAGGATGAAGGCGTGGAAAAGGTGACGGAGGCCATTATCCGTTCGAAAGCCGGCATCAAGGACCCCAGTAAGCCCATTGGTTCCTTCCTGTTCTTAGGCCCTACCGGCGTCGGCAAAACTGAACTGGCCAAAGCCCTGGCCGAGAGCCTGTTTGACGATGAACAGAATATGGTCCGCATCGATATGAGCGAATACATGGAGAAACATTCCGTATCCAGGCTGATTGGAGCGCCTCCGGGATATGTGGGCTATGATGAGGGCGGCCAGCTGACCGAAGCCGTGCGCCGCAAACCTTATTCAGTAGTGCTGTTTGATGAAATTGAAAAGGCCCATCCTGATGTGTTCAACGTGCTGCTTCAGGTGCTGGATGACGGGCGTATTACGGATTCACAGGGGCGTACCGTGGATTTTAAAAATACGATCCTGATCATGACCTCTAATATCGGGTCCGGCTATCTGCTGGATGGCATTGATGAGGACGGCAATATCCGCCCTGAGAACGAGGAAATGGTGATGCAGGAGCTTCAGGGACATTTCCGCCCCGAATTTTTAAACCGGCTGGATGAGATCATCATGTTTAAACCTCTGACCAGAGATAACATCGGCGGCATCATCAATTTGCTGCTGGACGACGTAAATAAACGTTTGGATGAAAGAGAAATAAAAATAACGTTGACAGATGAGGCGAAAGCATTTATTGTAGAGAATGGATATGATCCCGTGTATGGAGCGAGGCCTCTGAAACGTTATCTGCAGAAACATGTGGAAACTCTGGCTGCGAAACTTATGCTGAGCGACAATGTCGAGCCGGGCTCAGAGATTCAAATAGATGTTTCCGAAGGCAAATTAATACCAATTGTTACAAAAATGTGACATAAATATTAAAAATATTAATTTCGCCGATGCAGTGTTATAATTTCAAGTCAGCTGCGTTTCTATATGCGGAATAAATATGGAGGAGAGACTATGGCACTGTTAACTACCAATGATAAAGAGTTACTGGAGAACCTGTATGACAGATATTCAGGTTTAGTATGGCATGTAGCGATGGAGATTGTGGAGGATGATCGGGCGGCGGAAGACCTGACGCAGGACACATTTCTCAAGGTAGCTGAACAAATTGAGAAAATAGGTATCGTGGATGCGCTGCAGACAAAATGTTTTCTGATGACAATTATCAGAAGAAAATGTCTGGATTTTTTCAGAAGGAAAAAGAGTAAAGGAGCGGACTGTATCGATACTCTGGATACTTTTGTGGATGAATCCCCGGAACCGCTTGACCGAATCATTGAAGCAGAAGAATGCAGCACACTGCGCAGGGCTTTCAGAAAACTGGATGAGGATACCCGACAGATACTGTACCTGCGCTTTGTGGCAGAACTCACCAATCCTGAGATCGCTAAGGCTTTGAACATCTCAACACAGTATGTGGCCGTGAAGGTGTTACGGGCGAAAAAAGCCTTGAAGAAAGCGATGGAAATGGAGGAGGGAAAGTATGGCGAAAGACAAACGTTCTGATGAGGTTTTTGATGCAATGCTGCGTAAGGCACTGAAAGAAGAATTCATGAGTTCAATGGATCATCTCCCTTCTGAAGAGTCCATGAAGCATAAATTTTCCGAACGGCATCAAAAGAACATGAAGGACTTATTCGCCAGCGATCTCCAAAAGGACGACCATAAGGCCGATCCGCGAAAGACAGAGACTGATAATGTCGTAAGGCTCTACCAGGAACTCGAAGTTAATCAGGAAAACAATAATGAAAAGAGGAGGTGGAAAAAGTCACGTCTGTGGCAGACCGCTGGGATCGGAATAGCCGCAGCTGCCATCGTGGCTGGAGTATTTGTACTTAGACCACAGTCGGTCCAAGCTAACTTGGGCGAGGGTGTGGAAAAGGATTATGGGATTTATAAGGTTGAGCAAAATGGTGACGGTAATATCAATATAGATCAGATGCATGCGCCTGACTATATACCAGATGGATATAGCTTGACCGATGAACTTGAAGGTGCTGCTAATAAAATGTTGTATTATACAAATGATAATGGAGACTATATAAGAATACAATATTGGGCAACATCGCATAGTTCTCAAAATGGATATGATTCAGAATATCATAATTATGCTTCTGAAGAAGTATGGGTAAAAGATATTTACAAAGCAAATTATTTAGTACCTTTAAATGATAGTAAAGATACGATACTTTATTGGGATAACGGAATAATTCGTTATACTATTACTAGTGGAAGTGGATTTGGTAAAGATGTGCTTATTAAAATTGGAAATAGTATAATGAGGTAAATAAAAGAGGAGGTAATATGTTTAAAAAGATTGCAGCATTATTAGCTCTTGTGTTATTAATAACAAGCAGTTTGGGCATGATTTCATTTGCAGAAGAAAGTAGCGATAATAAAGTAGTTTATTTAGACGAAAATGGTAATGAAGTGATGCCATGCTGGGAATATGTGTCTACTACTGGTATTGCGCTGACATTTAATAATGGAAGAGTTTATATGGATGCTAATATTAGTGGCGATTCAACTTGTAAGTATATAACGGCAAGAGCACAGTTAGAGAAAAAAGATTCTAATGGTAATTATCAAGTCGTAATTACTTATCTTGATCTATCAACACAGAATACAGATATGCCAAGAGACTTTAATTTTAATAGGAATAGAATGGCAAGTGTAAATGAAAGCTATAGATTCACAGTATCTGCAACAGTTTACGGAAATAATGGAGGATCTGAGCCAATCACATTACAAACAACGGGTACCTACTATCCGTAAAGAGTTAATATGATATGAGTATATATGAGGGGACTATTTTAAAATAAAAGGACTGTAAAAATGGACTGTACAATGTTAATAATTCTTTGTATAGTCCATTTTTCATTAGCTGTACTATCGTTTGCCGCGTCCAAGATGCACCTATATAGTGTAAATGGGTTTGGGATAGGTTTGTGTATTTTTATAACAGATATATAAATGATTTTGGCTATAATAAAATCAATTAAAGAGTTCAAGAGACGGCAGTTAACATTATATAAACGGCACATCATAATTAAGTCAATAATGTTTATCGATATACATGCTATAATAGTAGCTAATAAGTATAAGAATCGAATGATACATGTAACATGTTGCGAGCTAACGTATTTCACGTTTAACTTAGAGAGAACATCTTATGTAGCTGGATGGCTACGCTGTAGAATAATTGATTCAAGTAATTTGCTGTTTATAAATTAAAAAGAATTAGCCAGCTAGATAACAAATATCTACGCTGCTTTCTTGGTCATAGTTGCCGATAAATCAGCGCATGCCAGGGCAGGATATGGTCCTCATAGGGATCCCTTGAAGCCCGCCGGTTCTTTCGCTGCGTAGTTTGCAGCGTTAGAACCGTTGCGCGCTTCACGGAGCGAGAGCGTGTCCCGCCGAGGACCATATCCCGCCCTGGCATGCGCGGAAAATTTACGATAACTGCGAACAGCAATCTCTCTTTTTCGTGCACCAAAAGAGAGGACTTTTCCCTTTCAAACATCTATAATACCCCCATAACCAAAGGAGCTGAATCACATGGAATGGATCGAGCGTTTAAACAAAGCCATCAATTATATCGAAGAACATCTCACCCGGGATGTGGATTATGCGGAGGCCGCCAAGGCGGCCTGCTGTTCCACCTATCATTTTCAACGCATGTTTGCTTATATGGCGGGTATTCCGCTGTCAGAGTATATCAGGCGCAGGAAGATGTCACTGGCCGCGGTGGATCTGCAAAGCGGAGATGAGAAGATTATTGATATAGCGCTGAAATATGGCTATGCGTCACCCACGGCATTTAACCGTGCGTTTCAAAGCGTGCAGGGGATCTCACCATCTGCAGCTAGAAAAGAAGGCGCAGCGCTTAGAACCTATCCTCCGATCAGCTTTAAGATAACCGTGAAAGGGGTAGAAGAAATGAATTATCGGGTGGTAGAGAAAGAGGGTTTTCGAATTATTGGAGTATCACAGCCATTGCATAAAGAATTGGAACAGAACTTTATGACGGTACCTAAGATGTGGCAGCAGGCTGCTGCAGACGGGACTATAGGCAGGCTGGCGGCCATGATGAACGGTCAGCCGATGGGACTTCTGGGTGTGAGTGCCTGCAATGATGAAGAGGAATGGCGCTATTATATAGCAGTGGCCAGCAGCATGCCGGCCGGTCAGGGACTGGAAGAGTATTATGTGCCCGCTTCGACATGGGCGGTATTTCCGGGTTCCGGAACCAATATATCTTTACAGGAACTGGAGCAGCGCGTTATCAGGGAATGGCTTCCGACATCAGGCTATGAATATGCAGATGCACCGGATATCGAGGTGTATCTGAATGCGGACCCTGCCAATGCCCAGTATGAGGTGTGGGTGCCGGTAGTGAAGAAGGAAGATAATGGGGCCGGGGACTGAATATAGTCCCCAGCCCGGGGTTTTATGCTGACAGCGGTCATTTAAACTGATTGGCATCCGCATCATATGCATAATCTATCTGCTTTAACTTCATCTCAAGTTCATCTCTGCTTATATTTAAGTCTTCGCATAATTCATCCAGACTCTTATAGTAATCCCTTAACTTTAAGTTAATTGCACTGAGCAGCATGACAGGGTCTTTAGGTAAATCTTGCACGGTTAACACCTCCTTTACATTAGTGCTGCAGCCAGCCTCATCCAGAGCTTAACGTTAACCTATTAGGGGTGAATGGGATCAGGATTACATTAACGTTAAGTTAAAATCATATCATGCCGGAGCAGGATATGACTGTATGCATCGGATTCATGTTAAGCTATAAAGCAATAAGGCTGATGTTAGGAACAAATATGGGGTAAAACAGAAATACGTATATTACTATAGCAAAAAAAGGGCGCGGATACAACTTTGGTCTTGCAGTACAATCCGACACGATCCGGCAATTGAGTCGATTGCGCCTGTTTCCGAATGCTTCTTTGGGCCGCCGAACAGGAGCGAGAGAGTGTCCCAATGTAGACCGTGCTCTGCCCTGCCATATGCGGGAGGGCTGCGGCGCTGTAAACAGTAAAGAAAAGTATGTAAGCATTTACAAAAAATATGGAAATCCTCTTGTATTGTAAGTGAAAGTATTGTATAGTAAAGGAGAATTGAAAAGGATTAGGTGTTTAGAAGGATGTAAGCACTTACATATTTATGGAGGATTAGAAAATGAGCAGTCAAGTAAAAGAAACAGTGATGCAGTTCGGTGAGGGCGGTTTCCTGCGTGCGTTCATAGATTATTTTTTCCACAAGATGAACGTACAGGGCGTATATGACGGCAAAGTTGTGATTATACAACCGATTGAAAAAGGTATGGTGGACATGTTGAATGCGCAGGACTGCAAGTATAACCTGTTCCTTCGCGGTGTGGATAACGGCCAGGTGGTGAATGAGCGCACTTATATTGAGTCCGTTTCCAGAGCGATCAACCCCTATACGGATTTTGACAGTTATATGGCGTTGGCTGAAAATCCGGATTTAAGGGTGATCATCTCCAACACCACAGAGGCAGGAATCGAGTATCTGGGTACTGAGAAACTGACCGACCGTCCTGCTAAGTCTTACCCTGCGAAGCTGACTCAGTTCTTATATAAGAGATTCCAGACGGGCCTTAATGGTTTTATCCTGCTTCCCTGCGAGCTGACGGATCACAATGCGGATCTTCTGCGCGAATGTGTGAACAAATACGCGAAGCTGTGGGAACTGGGTGAGGATTTCGAGAAATGGCTGAAGAAAGAGAATACCTTCTGCAACACTCTGGTGGACCGCATTGTAACCGGATATCCCAGGGATGAAGTCGAGGAGCTCACCAAGCAGATCGGCTATAAGGACAATATGATTGATACCGGTGAAATCTTCCATCTGTGGGTGATTGAAGGTCATTTTGAAGAGGAACTTCCCTTTAACAAAGCCGGCATCAATGTGGTATGGACCGATAATGTGGACCCTTACAAGAAGAGAAAGGTGCGTATCTTAAACGGTGCCCACACGTCCATGGTATTGGGCGCATATCTGTACGGACTGGAAACTGTGGGTGAGTGTCTGAAGGATGAGACTGTGTGTGCATTCCTTAAGAAGTGTATCTTTGAAGAAATCGTGCCCACCTTGGGGAATACCGAGACCGATATCAAATTCGGCGAGGCGGTGCTGGAGAGATTCTCCAATCCGTTCATCAAACATATGCTTTTGTCCATAGCGCTTAATTCCGTGAGCAAATTCCAGGTGCGCGTGCTGCCTACCATTCTGGAGTATAAGGAGCAAAACGGCGTCTATCCGCCGGCTCTGACATTCTCCATGGCTGCTCTGATCGCATTTTACCGCACTGATAAGTCGAATGATGTGCCTGAGGTGATGGAATTTATGAAAGGCGCCAGCGTGGAGGAGATCCTGAAAAAGGAAGAGTATTGGCAGTCTGATCTGACAGATATGATCCCTGATGTACAAAAGTACTATGATTTGATTGAAGATCAGGGAATGAAAGCGGCATATGCGGAGATTTTGAAGAAATAAAGAAGGTGTTGACGGGCCGTTCTCTCCCGGTATAAAAACCGGGAGGGCGCGGCCTTTGTTTCCGTATATAGGAATTATATTAACCTTCTTAGGATTGATTTTTAACATGGCTTATGGTAAAGTTATAAGCACCGATAGATCTATTTATCATTCTTTTCAGGAGTTTATCCTGATTCGTGCGGCAGTTTCGCCGCCTGTTTCCCACTTGAGTATGCAGAAATTATGGGAACCTGCTCTGTTTTTGGGCGTTTCCTGATTTTTGCGTCCTAAAATTATACAGAGGAGAGTTTAAAGATGACGAGGAAAAAAAGACAAAAGAGACAGATTATTCCCGGATTAGCTTTCTCAAACGAAACGGTTC
>JABLTR010094039.1_pt1 | contig 10418 bp, 7 predicted proteins | sample 7160071 | NCBI WGS metagenome assembly JABLTR01 (sample SAMN14651230, study PRJNA627086) | human gut metagenome | isolation source: feces | host: Homo sapiens
CAGAAGCCGGGCGCCAAGGCATCACTACTTATATGATGACCCCTGACAAGGACTACGGTCAGCTGGTGACAGACAATGTATTCATGTACCGCCCCAAACATACGGGAGGCTTTGAAGTGATGGGTATCGAAGAAGTGAAAGCGAAGTTCGATATCCAGTCGCCCGCGCAAGTGATCGATATGCTCGGACTGATGGGCGACTCTTCCGACAATATCCCGGGCTGCCCCGGTGTCGGTGAAAAGACCGCTCAAAAACTAATCACCGAATTCGGAAGCATCGAGAATCTGCTGGAACATACCGACCAACTGAAAGGAGCGTTGAAAACCAAAGTGGAAACAAACAAGGAACTGATCACTTTTTCCAAATTCCTCGCCACGATCAAGATCGATGTTCCTATCCAACTCGAAATGGACAAGCTCGTCCGCGAACAAGCAGACGAGGATTCACTCCGCCGGATTTTTGAAGAACTGGAATTCCGGACACTTATCGACCGGGTACTGAAAAAGGAAAGTTCAAAAGGTGGAGTAACTACGCCTACCGGAAACAAAACGGCAACCCCTCAAAGTGCCCCCTCTCCTCTTCCTCTTTTTCCCGAAGAAGGAGGCGCCATCCAAGGCGATTTATTTGCGAATTTTACGGGCAACGAGGCAGGCGAAGCGAAAAAATCGAATCTAGAGACGTTAGAAACGCTTAACTGTGATTACCAACTCATTGATACAGAGAAGAAAAGAAGCGAAATTATTCAAAAGTTAATTACATCGAAAATTCTCTCGTTAGACACGGAGACCACAGGAACAGAACCAATGGATGCCGAACTGGTCGGAATGAGTTTCTCTATAACCGAAAATCAGGCCTTTTATGTTCCGGTCCCCGACAATCGTGATGAAGCGTTAAAAATAGTCAATGAGTTTCGACCGGTCTTCGAAAATGAGAATTCCCTGAAAGTCGGACAAAATATCAAGTACGACATGATCGTTCTTGAAAATTACGGAGTGCAGGTGAAAGGTGCACTCTTCGATACGATGATCGCCCACTATGTTCTTCAACCGGAACTTCGTCACGGAATGGACTATCTGGCAGAAATCTATCTTCACTATCAGACTATTCACATCGACGAACTGATAGGTCCGAAAGGAAAGAATCAGAAAAACATGCGCGATCTCGACCCGAAGGATGTCTACCGTTACGCATGCGAAGATGCAGACGTAACGCTGAAACTTAAAAATGTGCTGGAGAAGGAACTGAAAGAGAACGATGCCGAACGTTTGTTTTACGATATCGAAATGCCGCTCGTACCGGTATTGGTCAACATAGAACGAAACGGAGTGTTGCTGGATACAGATGCGCTCAAACAATCGTCTGTCCATTTCACCGCCCAGATGCAGCGCATCGAACAAGAGATTTACGAACTGGCGGGCGAAACCTTCAATATCGCTTCGCCCAAACAAGTCGGCGAGGTACTGTTTGACAAACTGAAGATCATAGAAAAAGCAAAGAAGACCAAAACCGGTCAGTACGTCACCTCGGAAGAAGTGCTCGAAAGTCTCCGGCACAAACATCCCGTAGTAGAAAAAATACTGGAACATCGCGGATTGAAAAAACTGCTGGGAACGTATATAGATGCACTTCCCCAACTGATTAACCCACGTACGGGACGGGTACACACATCCTTCAACCAGACTGTAACCTCTACCGGACGCCTCAGTTCGAGCAACCCGAACCTGCAGAATATTCCTATCCGCGACGAGAACGGCAAAGAAATCCGCAAGGCATTCATTCCGGACGAAGGCTGTCTTTTCTTCTCTGCCGACTATTCGCAGATAGAACTCCGTATCATGGCACATCTCAGCGAAGACAAAAATATGATCGATGCCTTCCTCAGCAATCATGATATCCATGCGGCAACAGCTGCCAAAATATATAAGATAGACCTGAAAGACGTCGACTCTGACATGCGCCGCAAGGCGAAAACCGCCAACTTCGGTATCATCTACGGCATCTCCGTATTCGGACTTGCCGAACGTATGAACGTAGACCGGAAAGAAGCCAAGGAACTGATCGACGGTTACTTCGAAACTTATCCAAGCGTCAAGGCTTATATGGATAAAAGCATCCAGGTAGCTCAGGAAAAAGGGTATGTAGAAACGATTTTCCACCGGAAACGCTTCTTGCCCGATATCAACTCACGAAATGCAGTTGTACGCGGCTATGCAGAACGAAATGCCATCAACGCACCAATTCAGGGAAGTGCCGCAGATATCATAAAAGTAGCAATGGCACGTATTTATCAGCGTTTCCAGACAGAAGGCATACAGGCCAAAATGATACTCCAAGTGCATGATGAATTGAACTTCAGTGTACCGATGAACGAAAAAGAACGGGTAGAAGAGATCGTCATTGAGGAAATGGAAAATGCATACCGCATGCATGTCCCCCTGAAAGCAGATTGCGGATGGGGCAAAAACTGGCTCGAAGCACACTAAAACAATGTTTATCCTACTATAGCAAAGCAGGGCTGAACAGCCAAATAAAGGAAAGAATGAGTTATAACATTATTTAACCCATTATCCAGAAAGCAAGAAAAAGGTTCACTTCCTCAACGAAGTGCTCCGTTCTATATCCGGCAGGTTGACTGCCGGATTTTTTTTTGTCACCAATCTTGGCAAAAAGCAAGATAGTTTTCCAGTCGACATCTGACATTTTGATATTATTTCAGCTTTATATTTGCATAAATACCGGATAAATATATAACTTTGCAGCGTAATACAAGAGTATTAATAGACAAATGAAAGTATAATTCTAAAATCAAATAGCCATGAAAACAAAAGTATCTTTAAAAATGTATGTTCTATCTGTAGTTCTTCTGATGACCTCTTTTGTTGCTTCTGCACGTAGTTATGATGGTCAGCTGGTTTATAATCCGGTAGAAGAAAATGGAGTAATGGTAGGTCAGACTGTTTACAAGATGAACGGAAACACACTTGCCAACTATATGAAATACAACTATAAGTACGACGACAATAAGCGCATGATTGAAAGCGAGACCTTGAAATGGAACAGTACTAAAGAAGAATGGGAAAAAGATCTCCGTATCCAATATGCTTATAAGGGAAAAACTGTAACGACCAATTACTATAAATGGAACACCAAGAAACGTGCTTACGTATTAGTTCCGGAGATGACAGTAACCATGGACAATACTAATTTGTAACAGCATTTTTTTAACAATATACTCTCTCATTCTAATATTCTAACAAAAAGAAAGCGCCGTTCCTGATGAAGAAACGGCGTTTTCGCGTATATTCGCAAAAGTGTAGATTTATAGCACAAAGAACCGATCCTGCAGACCTTTCAGAAAACTTCGGGAGATTATCAGATCGCTTTTATCATGAAAAGGCGGATAGAGCTGGCAACATTTCCCATCAATCATTGCAAGATAATTAACATTGACAATAGCTGACTGGCTAATCTGAATAAAAGCTTGTGAGTAACCAATGATATCTTCGGCTTTTGTATTTCGCTTCAAGTTCAACCGGGTCTGATTGAACAGAGCTACCTGCCACTGGCGCTTGTCTTTCAGATATTCGAAATACCCGATCTCTTCCAGCCGCAAAAGCTTGAAACCGGTCACCGTACTGATCATAAACATTCCCTGTTGCGGCATCAGGGCACTGACAGAAGAAGCAAAAGAGGACGAAGGAGCCACCGGTATCGAAGCGACAGCTTTCCGGTAGCGTTCTATAACGATCTTCAGATCTTCCGTCTCAAAAGGTTTCAACAAGAAATCAAAAGCGGACTCACGCAGAGCCTGAAGCAGATATTTATCATATGAAGTATAAAAAACAACTTTCATATCCCACAGCACTTCATCGCGTATCTCACTCAACAGGTTAAGCCCCAGCACATCCGGAAGCTCCACATCCAAGAACAACAGGTCCGGACGCAGTTCCATTATCATCTTTTTCCCTTTTGCTCCATTGCTTGCTGTTCCTTTTATTTCAAACTCCTGATAAGCGCCCAGCTCCCTGCGCAAAGCATCAATCGCAGTACGCTCATCATCCACAATAACAACTTTATATTTATCTTCTACATTCATCATAATTCATAAGAAAAATGAAACGGTATATACACAGACACTTGTGTACCGGTCTGACCATCGTTTCGGTTGGTTATGTCAAAACGCATTTTCTCGTTTTTATTCTTTGTATTAAGCAGCTGGACCGTTTGATAGAGCACTTTCAGTCCGGTTCCCGTCCCTTTAGTCGAAGAAACAACTTGCGGAAGATACCCTCGTCCATTGTCACAAACCAAGATACGGATTCCTTTTCCTTCACGGGAAACACGGACAGACAACTCCTTTTCTCCATCTTTTCCAGCCAGTCCGTGCTTAATCGCATTCTCTACCGGAATCTGAACAATCATGGAAGGAATCATGATACGTTTTGCATCCAGTCCCTCCTCTACTATCACCGACGCTGTAAAGCCTTCGCCGATACGACCGCTTTCGAGGCTGATATACGACTGCACGAAATCCAGTTCGTCCTGCAAAGATACGCTTAACTTTTTCAGTCAGTTCAAGGCTCCGACGGAGATATTTGACCAGTTCCATCAAATTATTCTTCACTTCCTCCGACCCATTGAACTGATTAATCTCCCGTCCCAGCACATTGAAAGTGAAATGAGGAGAAATCCGGCTCCGCAAGTTCTCCATACGGACACGATTGATCTGCTGAAAGAAACGTTCGCGGAGAAACTCTCTCTTTTTCCTCATATACCAGATGATCACTACCGTTCCGGCTGCGAGCAACAGGCAGACAAGCACCCAGATATACATGCTCAGCCTCAAAACCCGTACCTCACCAGCCTGCCGTTGAATCTGCATTTCTTTGCGCAATACGATCGTATCCTGACGGTAACGCATATCCAGTTCGGCCACACGAGTACGAATCCGCTCGCTACGGATAGAGTCATTCAGTTGGTAATCACGCTTCAGATATTTATATGCATTGCGGTAGTCGCCGGCCTTTTCATAATAATGCTGCAGATATTGGTTGCGTATAGTGAGCATATTGGCATCCACATGGCCGGTAGAAGCAGTCCGTGCAATCATCTCCCTGGCACGTGCGATATTTCCTTTTTTCAAGGAAAGCTCAATCATCAGTGTCTCAATATAGTGCATGGCGGAGTTATTCTTTATCTCCGAAAAATAACGATAACCTTCATTCAGATTGTTTTCAGCAGAATCCAAACGGTTAGTCAGCAGATAAAGATCGCCCAGATTGACTTTCGAGAGATTACTTTCAAATACCATTTGCGGATAATTCGCTATCATATCAGCCGCCTGCCGCATATAAACCAGTGCTTCCTGATAATCTTTCTTGTAATAGTAATGATTCCCCCGATTATTGAGATACACCCACTTCTCGCTGACAGTCATTTCATCAAAAAACTGCCCTGCCAGCTCGTAATAATGATTTGACAAATCAAAGTCGCGCAAATCCATGTAAGTCTGTCCTAATCCGCAATAAACCGGAAACTTGGCATGTTCCGACAGGTGCAGGGAGTCGCAGATAAACAACGCCTTCCGATAATAAGAAGCGGTATGTGCCAGTTCCCCACGATGCAGATGAGCATCAGCCAGATTCATACAAATATCCGATAGAAGATGCGCCTTGTCTCCTTTCAGACGATAAGCGTAGGATTTCTCATAATAGGCAACTGCCGAATCGGGCTGATTGAGTTGCATCCAGACATTTCCCTCGATGTTATATACATCCGAAAGCACATCATTCCAGCGCGGGCAGGCAGTTGCACGCTTGTCATACTCTTTCACAGGGCGGTTATAATAGAGGATAGAATCAAAATCGGACGATACGAAAAAAGTCTTTCCATACAATGCCATCAGGCGGTAATATGTCATCGAATCCTGCGTCTGGTGGAGTGCATTACGCAATAAAGAACGCGAATAAGGCAAGTTAGAGAACAGAGAATCCTGTGCACGGACTTCCAAAGAGTCAATAAATGATTGCTCACACAAAGAGTGACTGCGATGCTTATCCACACAACTGCAGCTCAACCATATCACCAACCCTATCAACCCAAATAGCTTCATAGCAGATTTCGCTTTATTTCGTCCCCTCGTCCGTGTCTAATTTTGAATGCCACAAAAATACATTAATTATATTGAATCTCAACGAAATTTATTATTTTTTTAATACCTTTGCGCCCATATAAACATGAGTAACTGACCTAATGAGTCCATTGAACTTTACCCACATTCTGACACAGGCAGTCGATGAGCTATCGGAAAGCGAATCTTACAAAGGGCTGTTTCATCAACATAAAGATGGCGAACCATTGCCCTCTGCTAAAGTTTTGTATGAAATTATCGAGCTTTCACGTGCCATTCTCTTCCCCGGATACTACGGAAATTCCACCATCAACAGCCGGACAATCAATTATCACATCGGTGTAAATATCGAAAAGTTATTTGACTTGCTCACAGAGCAAATCCTTGCCGGATTATGTTTCGGAACGACAGAAGGAAAATGCAACGTCTGCTCGGAGTCGAGAAGAGAAGAAGCTGCCCGACTAGCCGCGAAGTTTATCAGTAAACTACCCGCTATGAGAAGAATACTGGCAACGGATGTAGAAGCCGCCTACAACGGCGACCCTGCTGCCAAGAGCTACGGTGAAGTTATTTTCTGTTATCCCGCTATCAAAGCGATCAGCAATTATCGTATTGCACACGAACTGCTAGAACTGGGTGTTCCCCTGATTCCGCGCATGATTACGGAAATGGCACATAGCGAAACGGGAATCGACATCCATCCGGGAGCGAAAATAGGCAGTCACTTTACCATAGACCACGGAACGGGTGTCGTGATCGGTGCAACAAGCATCATCGGAAATAATGTCAAATTATATCAGGGTGTCACCCTGGGAGCGAAAAGCTTCCCGCTGGATGCCGACGGAAAACCGATCAAGGGCATTCCCCGCCACCCGATTCTGGAGGACAATGTCATTGTCTACTCCAATGCTACTATCTTGGGAAGAATTACTATCGGAAGAGACGCCACCGTAGGAGGTAATATCTGGGTAACAGAGAATATCCCCGCCGGAGCGAAAATAGTACAAACAAAAGCAAAGAAATAAAATCAATTAACTATATATGAGCGAACAATTCGAGATGATAGCCAAGACCTTCCAGGGACTGGAAGAGATCCTTGCTGAAGAACTTACAACACTGGGAGCCAACGATATCCAGATAGGACGCCGCATGGTTTCATTTACAGGAGACAAGCGTATGATGTACAAGGCAAATTTCTGCCTCCGTACTGCTATCCGCATTCTAAAACCGATCAAGAATTTTACGGCAAAGGATGCTGATGAAGTTTACAACCAGATACAGGCTATTCCATGGGAAGAGTATCTTGATGTAAACAAGACGTTTGCGATAGATGCAGTTGTATTCAGCGAGGAATTCCGTCATTCCAAGTTTGTATCGTATAAGGTGAAGGATGCTATTGTGGATTATTTCCGCGAAAAGACAGGCAAACGTCCGTCGGTACGCATCAATAATCCGGATGTACTGCTCAATATTCACATTGCACATACCACTTGTACGTTGTCGCTGGACTCTTCCGGAGAATCGCTTCATCGTCGCGGATACCGTCAGGAACAGGTAGAAGCTCCGCTGAACGAAGTATTGGCTGCCGGTATGGTTCTGATGACAGGATGGCGCGGCGAATGTGACCTGATTGACCCGATGTGCGGTTCGGGAACGATTCCTGTGGAAGCAGCACTGATAGCAAGAAACATCGCTCCGGGAGTATTCCGCAAAGGATTCGCATTTGAGAAATGGGTGGATTTCGATTCGGAGATGTTCGACGAGATTTACAATGATGATAGCCAGGAGCGCGAATTTACGCATAAGATTTACGGATATGACAACAGTCCGAAAGCGAACGAAATAGCAACACATAATATAAAAGCGGCAGGCGTATCCAAGGATGTGACACTGAAACTGCAACCGTTCCAGCAGTTTGAACAACCGCAGGAAAAGTCCATTATCGTCATGAATCCCCCTTATGGTGAACGTATCTCCACCAATGACTTGCTTGGATTGTACCAGATGATTGGTGAGCGTCTGAAACATGCATTTGTAGGAAACGAAGCCTGGGTACTCTCTTACCGCGAAGAATGTTTCGATCAGATTGGCCTGAAAGCAAGTCAGAAAGTACCGTTATTCAATGGTGCACTGGAATGCGAGTTCCGCAAATATGAGATTTTCGACGGAAAATATAAAGAGTTCAAGAGTCAGGAGGGAGAAGGAGAAGAGAAAAAAGAGACAGAAGGAAGCTATGATGCTTCGAACCCCCGGGAAAGAAAAGAATTCAAGCCACGTGGGGAAGGAGAATTCAGACCCAGACGGGAAGGTGAGTTCAAACCGCGTCGCGAAGGGGAATTCAAGCCACGCAGAGAAGGTGAATATAAACCACGCCGCGAAGGAGAGTACAAACCACGTCGGGAGGGTGACTGCAAACCCAGACGAGAAGAAGGAAGCTTTACACGGGATGACAGGGACAGAAAGCCGAGAGGCGAGTTCCGGGGAGAAAGAGATTCGAGAGCTCCGAGAGAGTTCAGAGGAAATCGGGAGCCCAGAATTCCGAAGAAGGAAGAAGAGTAATTTCATTCCTTCATTGACTATCAATATAAGGTTGCAAAATGCGACCTTATCAATATTTGGAAAAGGCCTATCATCCGACAAGGAAAGGTATGCCATTCAAATAAAGACAACCTCCTTGGACAGGGTAAAAATAGAAGGATTTAAAAACAAATAAAGTAAAAAGCAATGAGTAAAATTGGAAAAAGAGCCATCTTGATATTGCTGGCACTACCAATCGTAATCAATGTTATGGCACAGGAAACTAAAAAGCTGACACTGGAAGATTTGATTCCAGGTGGCGAAACCTACCGCCATGCAGAAAACCTGTACGGCCTGCAATGGTGGGGAGATGTGTGTATCAAACCAAGTACCGACACCATCTACACCGTCCAGCCCCAAACGGGGAAAGAGGCGGTACTCACTACCCTTGAACAAATCAACAAAGTACTTGCAGACCATAAAGCAGGGAAACTGTCGACCCCGTATTCTATCCTTTACCCATGGGCAGACAAGCCGCAAATGCTACTGAAAGTATCCGGCAAGTTCATCGTATACGATTTCAAGAACAACCGGATTGTCAGCACACTGAAACTGAAGGAGAAAGCAGCTAACGAGGACTATTGCGCAGCCAACGGAAACGTAGCCTACACAGTAAACAATAACCTGTATGTGAACGAACAGGCCATCACTAACGAGCCCGAAGGCATTGTCTGCGGTCAGTCCGTACACCGCAATGAATTCGGCATCAACAAAGGCACTTTCTGGAGCCCGAAAGGAAACTTGCTCGCTTTCTACCGCATGAACGAAAGCATGGTCACGCAATATCCGCTTGTAGACATCACCGCACGCGTAGGGGAAGTGAACAACGTCCGTTATCCAATGGCGGGAATGACCAGCCACCAAGTAAAAGTAGGCATCTACAACCCTGCTACCGAAAAGACGATCTATCTGGATGCAGGCGATCCGACCGACCGTTATTTCACTAATATCAGCTGGTCGCCGGACGAAAAAAGCCTCTACCTTATCGAGCTGAACCGCGACCAGAACCACGCCGTACTTTGCCAATATGATGCAACGACAGGCAAACTGACGGGCAAACTGCTGGAAGAAACGCACCCTAAATATGTAGAGCCTCAGCACCCCATCGTATTCTTACCGTGGGATAACAATAAATTCATCTACCAAAGCCAGCGCGACGGATACAATCACCTATACCTATGCGACATCACCACCAGCCTCAAAGGCGACTGGAAAAGCGAAGCCGCAGGCGGCAAGCATATCGAATACATCCCGGTGAAACAACTGACCGAAGGTAAATGGCTGGTAGGCGACATTCTGGGCTTCAACGCGAAGCGGAAGGAAGTCATCTTCCAGGCAGTAGACGGCAAAGGCTGCAATAACTTTGCGGTGAATGTAAACACAGGAAAACGAAGTCTCCCGTTCAGTTTCCGTTCTACCACCGAAGGAGAACACAACGGAACGCTCAGCGCATCGGGAACCTACCTCATCGACCGTTATTCGACTCCTACCCTTCCGCGCTGCATTGACATCGTGGATACCAAAAGCCTGAAAACAGTCAACCTGCTGACCGCCCTAAACCCGTATGAGGGGTATCAGATGCCCACCATCGAAACCGGTACCATTAAAGCTGCAGACGGAACCACCGACCTATATTACCGCCTCACCAAACCCGCAGACTTCGACCCGAACAAGAAGTATCCGGTCAGCGTCTACGTATACTTCTTGTTCG
>JABLTR010107680.1_pt1 | contig 10416 bp, 7 predicted proteins | sample 7160071 | NCBI WGS metagenome assembly JABLTR01 (sample SAMN14651230, study PRJNA627086) | human gut metagenome | isolation source: feces | host: Homo sapiens
CCCGCGGGCGCTCCCCCTGCCGGGAATAGTTTCAATCCAATAACCGTCCGGGTCCTCAATAAAATAATACCCATGGCCTCATTTTCAAAGCAGACGCAGCCCATGCTCTTATGCAGGCGGTAGGCCGCCTCATAATCATCCGCCTGAAAGGCCAGGTGAAACTCATTGTAGCCTAAGTCATAGGGCTCCGTGCGGTCTCTCAGCCAAGTGAGCTCCAACGCACAGCCAGCGGCGCCAGCGCCGAGAAACGCCAGCACAAAGCTGCCGTCCGCCGGTTCCTTACGGCGCAGCTCCCGCAGCCCCAGGGCTTTTGGTAAAATTCCAGCGAGCGCTCCAGGCTAAACACGTTAAAATTATGATGGTTAAAGGTAAAATGCATAAGATATACACTCCTCTTTTATATAAAATACAGAAATATTTCATTTTTATGATGCCCTCCCTGTCTCCTTTTGCAAGCACTTCACCGCTTCACACCTAGAAAAAACTTCCTTTACCGCCAATTTTCAGGGCTTATATGAGCCGTCTAAATTCCTTGACATCCGGGGTAAAAAAGTAATACAATTAATATTACGGTGCAGCCGGTGCTGCGCCCTGGGAATAACGCGCCCATCAATATTTAAATTTAACATTGATAAAAATGAAAGAAGAGGAGGTGCCAGCAGATTTGGACCCGGTTCTTGTTGTAATAATCGGAGTGGCCTGTGCCGCGGTTGCCGGTGCAATCGCATTTTTCGCAGGGATCCGCTACCGTAAAAAGAAAGCTGAGTTTTCCATCGGCTCCGCAGAAGAAGAAGCCAAACGGATTGTCGGTGATGCCATAAAGACCGCTGAAGCAAAGAAGAAGGAAGCCGTCTTAGAGGGTAAGGATGAAATTCACCGCCTGCGCGACGAAAGCGAACGTGAGCTGAACGACCGCCGCAGGGAAGTCCAGCGGCAGGAACGCCGTATTCAGCAAAAAGAAGAAACACTCGACAAAAAGCTTGAAGGTCTTGAAGCCAAGGACGAGGCGCTGGCCAACAAGGTAAAACAGGCGGAGGAACGTCTCAACGAGGCGGAGGCCGTCAAAAAAAGCCAATTTGAAATGCTGGAACGCATTTCTGGTTTTACTTCCGATCAGGCAAAGGACTATTTGCTTCAAAAGCTGGAAAATGAACTGGCCCATGAAAAGGCCGTTAAAATGATGGAGTTTGAGCAGCAGACCCGTGACGACGCTGAGAAAACCGCCCGCGAGATTATCTCCATGGCCATTCAGCGCTGTGCAGCCGACCATGTGGCGGAGGCCACCATCTCCGTTGTTCCGCTTCCCAACGACGAAATGAAGGGCCGCATCATCGGCCGTGAGGGCCGCAATATCCGTGCGATTGAAACGATGACCGGCGTAGACCTTATCATTGACGACACGCCGGAGGCCATCACGCTTTCCTGCTTTGAACCCGTGCGCCGCGAGGTGGCCCGCATTGCGCTGGAACGCCTGATCTCTGATGGACGTATTCACCCCGCCCGCATTGAGGAAACAATTGATAAAGCCCGCCGTGAGGTGGAGGCGACGATTAAGCAGGAGGGTGAGCGCGCCGTCATTGAGGCCGGCGTCAATGGAATTCATCCCGAACTGGTTAAGCTTTTGGGGCGGCTGCGTTACCGCACTAGCTACGGCCAGAATGTTTTGAACCATTCGCTTGAGGTTGCCTACCTGGCCGGTATTATGGCCTCTGAGCTTGGACTTGACCCCACCACCGCACGCCGTGCCGGCCTGCTGCACGACATTGGCAAAGCGCTGGATCATGAAATTGAAGGTTCGCACGTAGACATCGGCGTTGACGTTGCCCGTAAATATAAGGAGAGCGAGACGGTAATCCACGCCATTCAGGCGCACCACGGCGACGTGGAGGCCCGCACCGTGATTGCCTGCCTGGTTCAGGCCGCCGACGCCATCTCTGCTGCACGGCCCGGCGCACGCCGTGAAAACCTTGAAAATTACATTAAGCGCCTTGAAAAGCTTGAGGAGGTCGCCTCTTCCTTTGAAGGCGTGGAACGCTGCTTCGCGATTCAGGCCGGCCGTGAAATCCGTATTATGGTTAAGCCGGATGTCATCACGGACGACAAGATGATCCTTCTTGCGAAGGATATCTGTAAGAAAATTGAAAACGACCTCGAATACCCCGGCCAGATCAAGGTTAATATTATTCGTGAGAGCCGCGCGATTGAGTACGCAAAATAGCAGCCTCACGGCCAGAACCGGCACAGAGATGTGCCGGTTTTTTGTTGCCCGGTTTCGGCACGCGGACATTGCCGGCCCCTATTGTCAAGCCGGCAAAAAGAAGCTATAATAAATAAGGATTAGCGGTGTAACCCTACCCTATTGTAAACGAAGGAGGGATGCGGCCGGGCAGCTACCCCGCCGCTTTTTATGAACTTAATGATGATTGGCGATGTTGTGGGCAGTACCGGCTGTAAATTTCTGCGCGCCCACCTCCCTGCCTTTAAAAAATTAAAACAGATTGACGTGGTGGTTGCCAACGGCGAAAACTCAGCGGATGGCAACGGCATCACGCCCGCATCCGCCGATTATCTTTTTAAGAGCGGCGTGGACGTCATCACCGCGGGGAACCACACCTTTCGCAGAAAGGAATGCTACGAGCTTTTCGACACCTGCGAAACGCTTCTGCGCCCGGCTAACTTCCCCCCCTCCGCGCCTGGGCGCGGGCTGTGCATCCTCGATCTGGGCTGGCTTCAGGTTGCCGTCATCAACCTGATGGGCGTTGTCTACATGGAGCCCATGGACTCCCCCTTTGATACAGCCGACCGCCTCCTCAGCCAGGATCTCCCCCGAGTGATCCTAGTAGACATACATGCTGAGGCCACGGGCGAAAAACGGAGCTTGGCCTACTACCTGGACGGGCGCGTCTCCGCCGTCATCGGCACCCACACCCACGTGCAAACCGCCGACGAATGCATCCTCGAAAACGGGACCGCCTATCTCTCCGATGCAGGTATGACCGGCCCCCTTCACTCCGTGCTGGGCGTAAAGCCGGAACTGGTCATTCAGAAGATGCGCTCTCACATGCCGGTGCGCTTTGATTTGGCAAGCGGCGACTGTGGGCTGGACGGCGTCTTATTAGACATTGATGAACGGACCGGGAAAGCCCGATCTATCGAGCGTGTACAAATTCGTTGATTTTATAAGAGAGCTAAAAAGCAGGGAGATTTTCTTCTTGCTTTTTTAATTTTGTTATGCTATAATATTTCTTGCAAAATAGAAATCTGCGGGAATAGTTCAGTGGTAGAACATCAGCTTCCCAAGCTGAATATGGGGGTTCGATTCCCCTTTCCCGCTCCACATCGGAACGAGTTGTGCTCGTTCCGATTTTTTATTTCACAAAAAAATCAGTCACCCGCTTCACTGTTCTTCCTTTTCCGCAAAAAAGTCACATTGTGCCTTGCTGTTTGCTTGTAAACGCGTTCACAACGCTTCGGCCTGCTGAACAAGTTTTGCGGGGTGCGAGCGTTTAGCCCATCGTCTAAACTATGGAACAGCGCGTTTTCGGTTCAGCTTTTTATCGTGAAAAAGACCATTTCCCAGGCAAATAGTCATAAAACGAGCCCAGTGCCAAGCAAAAAGAAAAATTTTTAGAAACTAAAAGCAGGTTACCGTACAACCTGCCCATACAAAATGATTGATAAACAGCTTTAAGCAATAAGGAGATAATGCATAAAAAAAATAAATATGTTTGTATAAAAATGAAATTGAATACTATGCCGAAGAGGTATAAATTAAAAAGAAGGGAGGGCAATGTATTCTTATTCTACCTATGATGCGAATGCTTATTTTACAAAGGCCACCTGCCATTTGAACATTCATTATACGAACGGATATGTGCAGGCAAAACGATTATGAATTACAGTCCGGCATATCGTTATGATCAGCTTAAAATAAGCAGGATACAGCAGGATGATATAAGTGGTATCAATGCGATTTATTAAGAAAGGAGCGATTTTGTATGAAGAGAAGGTTCAAAGCCGCCATGCTGGCCTTGGCGCTGGGATTGTGCAGCTGTTTTGCGCTCAGCGCCTGCTCTGCGGGCGGCAAACCCGCGCCTGACCCGGATGCGGGCCTGCGCCGCCAGGTGATGCATGCCAGCTGGGCAAAAGGCTACGCTTCTGTAGAAGAGCTGATGGCCGACACGGACTTTGCCGGATTGATCGAGGTGACCGGTGTGGTGCGTGTGGAAAACAGCGGAGCACATCTTTCAGAGGGTTCCATGGCAATGCCGGCAACCGTTTTCTCCGCGCGTGTGTTGGACGCTGCCGCCGGCGGCCAGACGGAGCTGGAAATCTATATGACGGGAGAAAGAACGGACGAAGAGGTCTTTGAGCTTGCCGATGATCCATTGATGGCTAGCGGTGAAAAGTGGTTTATCTTTGCGCGCCAGAACGATAACGGTACGTATACGATTCTCACCGGCCCATGCGGACGCTTTGCTTATGATGAAGCGCAACAGCGCCTGACGCAGCTGATGATTGCGGTGGATCAGGAAACCGGCGCGGTCAACGCAAAGGCCAAGGTGAACGCGGACGAGATCCCAAACGGCGCCATCCCGCCGATGACACTGGCAGAAATGAAAGATAAAATTGCCGAAGCGCAGGCTAAATAAAGCAGCAGCTGTTGCGCGAGCCCATTTCGCCCTCAGCTTGGGCCTTTTGCGGTTTATTTGCTGTTTAAACATAATGCCAAAAGCTTCGGCGGGCGAAAGCCTCGTCTTCTATGCACGCCCTGACAAACCCGGGAAGCAAGCTTTTGTCCGCCCGCCTGCAATACGCTCTACCCGGGCGTGCAAGAGACGGGCATTCTCAAAAGACCGCCCGTTTTCGTAAAAAAGAGCAGCAGCCGGTATAGAAAAAATTCTTTTCCGGCTCTGTGAATACCTTCGTTATCGGGGAGCGAGGAACACGATCCGCAAGCACAGCTCTGCCTCGCCGGATGTACTTTACCGCCGGTTTATAACGACAAGGCCCTGCATTTTAAAAAGTGCAGGGCCTTCATCATTTGCATGCAGAAATTTACGTCCGAAAAGGAAGGGGCGGCCGCCCCCTTCTTTACCAGCTGCCGCCGGAGAACAGCGGCCTTTAAGCGTCTGCTGTCAACCCGCGCCAAAGAGCTGCGGGAAAAACTTGGCGAGGTATCCTTGAATAAAGATCAGTAAAACAATGACTGGTAAAATATAGGTGACATAAACACGAATCCAACGCGGGAAGCGCAGCCCCTTGCCGGTATTGGCCTCTGCGAGAAAATTATTCCAGCCCCAGCCATAACGGGAGGTGCAGAACATCAGATAAACCAGCGAACCAAGCGGCAGTACATTGTTGCTGACCAGGAAGTCCTCAAGATCCATAATCGTGCTGCCCGCACCCAAAGGCTGAAAGCCGCTCAGCAGGTTGAACCCCAGGACGCAGGGAACCGAAAGTACCAGAATCAGTCCCCAACTGACCAAAACCGCTTTTTTCCTGCTCCATCCCAGCATGTCCATCCAGCAGGAAATAATATTTTCAAATACGGCAATAACCGTGGACAATGCCGCAAACAGCAAAAACACAAAAAAGAGAAAACCCCAAATCCGGCCGCCCGGTATGGCGGCGAACACGTTCGGCAGGGTTACAAAAATCAAGTTGGGCCCGCTGTCCGGCTGGATGCCAAAGGTGAAGCACGCCGGGAAAATAATTAACCCGGCAATCAGCGCGACGCTTGTGTCCAAAACCGTCACCCGCACCGCCTCGCTCGTCAGCGCGTGCTTTTTATCAATATAGCTGCCAAAGATGGCAATGGACCCCATACCGATGCTCAGGGTAAAAAACGCCTGGCCCATCGCATCGAAAATAGCGTTGAAAATACCGTTTTCCGTCAGCTTGGAAAAATCGGGCAACAGGTAAAACTCCAGCCCCTCCGCTGCGCCGGAAAGCGTCATAGAGTGTACCGCAAGCACCACCATAATCCCCAGCAGGCACAGCATCATCACCTTGGTAATTTTCTCCACGCCGTTTTTCAGGCCGAAGGAACAAATGGCAAAGCAAAGCGTGACAACAACAACCATGGCAAGCCCCATCACCAATGGGTCCGCCTGCATCTGGGCGAAAATCTCTTTCACCTGCTCGGTGTTTTTCTGCTCAAATTCACCAAAAAGCATCTTACCGCAATAGAGCAACATCCAACCGCCCACTGTTGTATAGAACATCATCAGCAGGATATTGCCCGCAATGGAGGTGTATTTATGAAGGTGCCATTTGCTCCCCGCCGGCTCCAGCGCATCAAACGAGGCCGCCACACTGCGCTGGCTGGCCCGGCCTACCGAGAACTCCATGACCATAATCGGCAACCCCAAAATCAGCAAGAACACCAGGTACAAAAGCACAAAAGCCGCCCCGCCGTATTTTCCCGTAATAAACGGAAACCGCCAGACATTTCCCAACCCAATTGCACAACCAGCCGAGATCAATAAAAACCCCAGCCTTGACGAAAATTTTTCACGCTGCATGGCGCGACCGCCTTTCTGAAATTAATCTGCGGAGATAAAGCATGTGTTTATGTTAACAAATTTTTCATATTTATACAAGGGATTCACAAAAATATTTTAGGCTCCTTCTGACCTTCCACAATTTACAGGCAGCTCTTGACCGTTTCTTTTTCAAATAAGCGCCCGCAAAAAGATGTCTTTTTTAGATGAAATAAGTAGTATTGTGACCAAAATTTACCATTTCGTTCCATTATGTCTTATTATGTTTTTAGCCTAAATTGGAGGAGGATCAAGATGACTGAAACAATCGAAATTCGTACCCTGCTGATGTCCCTGGGAATCGGGCCAAAATACCGTGGATTCCAATACACCATTTATGCGGTTACCCTGACCCTTGAGGATGAGGAACGCCTCTTCTCCGTAACGCGTTCCCTTTATGGAGATGTCGCCGCCCATTTTTCGACGACCTGGAACTGCGTGGAGCGCAACATCCGTACTGTAATTGCCGTCTGCTGGAAAAATAACCGGGAGAAGCTGGAAGAAATTGCCGGCTACCATATGACAAAGCAGCCCACTCCCGCAGATTTTATCAGCATTCTCTATAACCACCTTTACCGGAAAATATCCGCTTAATAGCCCCGGCCAGTCAACTTTGGGCGGAACGAACAGCGTAGCCCACTGACCTCTTGTGTTCTTAACGCCCGCTGTAAAAGCCTGCTCCTGTTTTGAACAATCCCTTTCCGAGGCGTAAAAAAGCTCCGCGGCTAAAGAGCGCATTTATAAAGAAGTAGTGCTATTTCCACAGAACGCCATGGCCAAAAGCGATGACGTTCTGTTTTTTGACTGCTTTTCTGCTTCTGTAAACCTCTGCCGGTAAACCATTTTTGGGAACCCTGCATATCGTCAAAAAATATTACCGTTATATCAAAAATACCCTTTACAAGACGAACCCTTGAAGCTTTCTTCTCAAATAAAATGGCGGCGTAAACGCCGGAACGGCTTATCCCTTCCGTAAAATACGCCGCATTTTCGGTTAGGAAATTTGTTCAGTCCTCTTTTTCCCTCCCACCACCTACAACACCGCAACCGCACAGGGCGATTTTGATGAAAACTTCGCTCGACTATCGGTTTACTTTCTCATTATAAACTCATGGTTGGTTGTTCTTGCGTTGCGGCATGATATAATATAATCAGCAAACACGGTGGGAGAAAGGAGTCCACAATATGGACGAAAACAAAATTGGACAATTCATTCTTGAATTACGAAAAGAACAGAAAATTACCCAAAGGGATTTGGCGGCTCAATTACATATTACCGATAAAGCTGTTTCAAAATGGGAACGAGGCTTAAGCTGTCCCGACATTTCCCTCTTAACTTCTCTTGCAGATATTCTTGGCGTGACAACAAGCGAATTGCTAAATGGACAAAGAAGCAACATGCCGTCTAATGATATTGAACAAAGCGTTGATCATGCTTTAGGTTATGCCGAAAAGACCGCGAATAGGAGGGCAACCTCTTTCCGGAATATTTTGGCAATCGCCTTTTCATTATTGTTACTGGTTGGCATGGTCGTGTGTTTGATTTGCGACATCGCAATATCCGGAAAATTTACTTGGTCTTTGTATCCAATCAGTTCCATATTATTTGCTTGGGTTGTAATGGTTCCATTTGTAAAATGTGGCAGAAAAGGGTTGCTTGGTTCTTTAGTAGCGCTTAGTATTTTTATCATTCCATTTTTGTATGTGATAGATAAAATCATCGGCAAAGCTTCCATTATGCCGGTAGGTACTGCAGTCTCTCTGTTTTCCGTGTTTTATCTGTGGTGTATCTACGGAATTTTTAACAAACTGAATTCAAGGAAGTTCTTAGCCTTTGGATTATCATTATTATTGATAATACCCTTGTGTTTAGCAATCAACATTACCATTGCAAAATTATTTTCAATACCAATCCTTGATATATGGGATATCTTATCGTTTGGGATCGTTATGATAATTTCCGTTTCTTTATTGGTTACCGATTATATCAGGAATAATAAAAGATCATGAAAATGAAATCGTCGGGATAGAAAAACAGAGAGGCTACTGCTTTTAAAGTGGTTCCCTCTCTGTTTCTGTTTGCAATCCTGTCTATCGGCCGTTAAGTCCGTCTGTCTGTGATGTTACTTCCCCAGCGGCGTTTATCTATCGCCAAGAACCTTTTATTTTATGCAGAACGCCTTTTAGCGGGCCTCATTATCCACAATAAAGATGCCGTCCCGCGCGGGGATGACCGCCCGCACATGCAAGCGTTGTGCCGCCGTCCCAGGATAGGCCTCCTGCTGTCCTTCAGCCGGGCCAGACTCTCCGGTTTGTAGATCCAGGAGCAGTGGGGAACAGCAATCCCGCAAGTAAAGATCCACCGTCAGCGGTTCGTCGCCGGAATTGCCGAAGAACCAAACCGGAACGCCGTTTTTCAGCCGGTGTGTGTAGGAAAGGTTGCCGTTTATGGGCTCTTTCTCCGTAAAAACCTCCGTGTCGGGGCAGAACGGCAGCGCCGCCAGCGCACGGCCAAGCTCCTCCAGCGGATTGGGCAAAAATTGAACCCGCTGAGGGCTGCCGTGCTCCATCTCATACAGCAGTTCATGAAATTCCTTTTCCTCGCATTCCTTCAGCGCATGTTCCGGCCTGTGAGTCGTAAACAGCACACTGCCGCCGGACCGGCAAAAGGCGGCCAGCTTTCTCAGAGAAGCGCAGGATAAGAACACACAGCCAGGGACAATTACCACCCGCAGCCGTATCTGCCTATTGAGCGCCAGCGCCCCCTTCTCAACCGTACAGCGCTGCTCCAGCGCCTTGGGGTGAACGTAGACAAAATCCCGCCGCAGCTTCAGGCTCAGGTGCTCAGCAACGGCAAAATAGTCCGAATGCGCTGGATTGACGCCACCGGTATAGGCGTTTTCCCCATTAAACCAATACTGGGCATGCAGGTCCTCAATCGGATATAAAACGCCGATATCGCATTGCAGCTGCCCGCCCTGCAAAAGTGCGCCGGCACGGCAGGCCATATCGTTATATTCCCGCAGCGGGGCGGCAAACCTTTCGCTGCGATAGGAGAGCTCCGGCGGGAAGGTCACCCGGGCCGGGTCGTTGCTGTACCAGGTACCGTGCGGCACATAGAGGCTGACGCCCTTCGCGCATTGATCCACCAGTTCCCGGCGCAGCACCTCTGGCGGCATCTCCTCGCCCATAGCCCCAAACACCTCGCACATGACGGCTTCCTTTTCAAAGTTTTCCGCCGCACTGCTGATGAGCTTATAGGCACAGGCTCCGCGCCCGTAAAAGCTGATCTCATCCACGCCGGGAATATCCTGCTGCTCCATCACCAGCATGGGGTCGCCGGAAATAGCGGTGGGGTTGACGATTTCCTCCTGATCCATATGCCCGGTCAGGCGGATGCGATGCTCCCTGCACCAACGGTGAAGCGTACCCACATATTCCCCGGCATACAGCCTGGAACGGAAGCCAAAGAGCAGCGCCCGCGCACGGGCATCCTCGATCGTCGCTTCCTCGGGCCCCTTCCAAAGCGACAAATAAAGCGGCACCGGAGAAAAGCCATGGGCCTGTGCAAACTTTTCGGCAAAGGAGGGCGTCCACATCTCGCCGCCGTCCACGTGCCAGATAGAGGGCTCGTCGTAGAAAGCGCAGACAATGGTTTCACCGAAAAACTCCGCAAAGTGGCGGTAATAAACCGCGTATGTACGGGCCAGCAGGCGCTCGACCGCCTCATGGTCCAGGTAGTCCACCAGGCGCATCTTGGTTGCGGAAAGGCCCACCTGGCAGGGCGGGGCAACCGGGGTCGTGAACAGCGTCAGGCGGTAGGAACCCTCCGGCAGGGTAAGGCAAACACGGCCCTCCCGGTAGCAGGCGC
>JABLTR010077003.1_pt1 | contig 10406 bp, 7 predicted proteins | sample 7160071 | NCBI WGS metagenome assembly JABLTR01 (sample SAMN14651230, study PRJNA627086) | human gut metagenome | isolation source: feces | host: Homo sapiens
CCCGGGGAAACCGAAGACCTATCGCCGGGGAATCCTGACGGGTGTTCTGGCAGCCTGCGGAGTTTTCGTGTGCCTGATTGCCATCGCCGCCTTTGTGTTTCTGCGCGGATTCGGAGTGGGCGATCTTCTGAGCGGGGGATGCCTGGGCAAACTGGCGACCCTTTCGTCCATCATCGACTATTACTTCTATGAGGATGTGGATACGGATCAGCTCCAGACCGGTCTCTACAAAGGACTGTTGGAGAGTCTGGATGACCCTTACTCCACCTATTACACGGCAGACGAATTTGAGCAGATCATGATTGACACCAGCGGAGAGTATGCGGGGGTCGGGATGACATTGACCCAGCGGACAGACACTAATCAGGTTTTTGTGGTGCAGGTGTACGAGGGCTCTCCGGCGGAGCAGGCCGGACTGATGGCGGGGGATGAACTGATTTCCGCAGACGGATATATGGCCCAGGAGATGGATCTGGAGACCTTTGTCAGCCATATCCGCGGGGAGGAGAACAGCACGGTGGACATCGTCTACGCCAGGGACGGACAGCAGCAGGAGGTCACGGTAACCCGGGCCCATGTGTCCACGCCCAGTGTGTCTTACCAGATGCTGGACGGCAATATCGGTTACATTGAGATCACGGATTTTGCCCAGAATACCCAGGAGCAGTTTGAGGCGGCCATGAAGGATCTGAAAAATCAGGGAATGCAGGCGGTTATCTTCGATCTTCGCTCCAACGGCGGCGGCCTGGTGGATTCCGTGACGGCGATCCTCGACGATCTGCTTCCGGCGGGGACGACGGTTTACATGGAAGACAAACACGGGGAGCGCACGGTCTACAGTTCCGATGACGAGAAGCAGGAGAATATGCCCATGGCGGTGCTGACTTCCGGGAATACGGCCAGCGCGGCGGAGATTTTCGCCGGGGCAATCCGGGATTTCCACTATGGCACGCTGATCGGAACCAAGACCTTCGGAAAAGGCATCGTTCAGACGACGATTCCGCTGCCGGATGGAAGCGCCATCAAGGTAACGACAGCCCGCTACTATACGCCCAGCGGCGAGTGCATCAATGAGAAGGGCATCGAGCCCGACATCGAGCTGGAATATCAGTTCCTGGGTATGGAGGATCAGGCCTACGATGTGTCTCTGGACAATCAGATCCAGAAGGCTGTGGAGGTGTTGAGCCAGGAGGAGTAGGAAAGAGGTATGATCTATCGGAGGGGGGAGCCTCTGTCTGTTCACAGAACGAGATGCAAAACATTCCGAGGAGCCGCTGAGGACAGAAATCATCTTCAGCGATGGCTTCGATGATTTCTGCGTCTCCTCTCCATTGCATCTCAGATTGTTCTGAGAACAGACAGAGGCTCCCCCTCCTTGAAATACCATTTCCTCCCGTACAGAGGATGGCGAACTACTTGGTAACGGACGGACAGTCGGCACGGAAGCATCCATAGCGGATTCAGTTTGATTGTTCGGATGTAAGATAAAATTTTTCATATAAGAAAGAGGTGATTTCTGTGGTCGAACTCGACGAAATGAAGCAGCGGCTTGCTGCCTACAAAACTCCACTGCAGGAAGTGAGGGATTCACTTTAACTTAGCAGATAAGGAGAGAAGAATCCAGGAGCTGGAAAAGGAGATGGAAGCGCCGGACTTCTGGAATGATACGGAGGCTTCCACCAAGAAAATGAAGGAACTGAAAAGCCTGAAGGATGACTGCCAGGTGTACAGCCATCTGGAAGAGCTGATGGACGACATTGCCACCTACATTGAGCTGGCGGAGGAGGAGAACGATCCGGAGATGCTTCCGGAGATTGAGGCGCTCTTTACCGATTTTGACACTTCCATGGACAATATCCGTGTGAAGACGCTGTTGTCGGGAGAGTATGACGCCAACAACGCCATCGTGGGACTGCACGCGGGCGCCGGCGGCACGGAGGCCTGCGACTGGGTTTCCATGCTCTATCGGATGTACACCCGTTGGGCCCAGAGCCGGGGATATGAGGTGGAAGTGCTGGATTATCTGGACGGCGAGGAGGCGGGCATCAAGTCCGTGACCTTCCAGGTCAACGGGGAGAATGCCTACGGCTATCTGAAGTCGGAGAAGGGCGTCCACCGGCTGGTGCGGATTTCGCCTTTCAACGCCAACGGCAAGCGTCAGACATCCTTTGCCTCCTGCGATGTGATGCCGGAGATTGAGGAGGATGTGGACGTGGAGATCCGGGACGAGGATATCCGGATCGACACTTACCGTTCCAGCGGCGCCGGCGGTCAGCACATCAACAAGACATCCTCGGCCATCCGCATTACCCACTTCCCCACAGGGATTGTGGTGCAGTGCCAGAACGAGCGGTCTCAGCACATGAACAAGGACAAGGCCATGCAGATGTTGAAGGCGAAGCTGTATCTTCTGCAGCAGGAGGAGAACCGCCGGAAGGCGGAGGGAATCCGGGGCGAAGTGACAGAGATCGGCTGGGGCAACCAGATCCGCTCCTATGTGCTGCAGCCCTACACCATGGTAAAGGATCTGCGCACCGGCGAGGAGACTGGAAATGTGTCTGCGGTGTTGGACGGGGATGTTACCCCCTTTATGAACGCCTATCTGAAATGGTGTTCTCTGGGATGCCCGGACCGGCACGCGATGGAGGACTAGGAAAATGAAAAAAGAAACGTACCGTATCTGGAGAGAGGAGGAGTATTCCTACCCGATGGCATATGGCTTTCTTCCGAAGATCACGGCGTATCTGCATGAGGACGGTAAGGCCAGAGGAGGGATTCTCGTAGTACCCGGAGGCGCTTACATGGCGGTATCTCCCACAGAGGGAGAACTGGTTGCTCTGAAGTTTTATGAGATGGGGTATCAGACCTTTGTATTGACCTACACCACGAATCTGCTTCAGATGGAGCCTTTGAAAATGCAGCCTCTGCGTGATATTTCCCGGGCAGTGCGTTACATCCGGAAAAAGGGAGAAGATTTCGCCATAGCGGACGGTCGAATTGCAGTCTGCGGATTTTCCGCAGGCGGCCATTTGAGCGCCAGCCTCTGTGTGCATTTTGATGATATAAAAGACGAGGCGCCGGAGTACGGGGGGATCTCTAATCGCCCGGATGCAGCCATTCTCAGTTATCCGGTTATCACTTCCGGAGCGTATGCTCACAGGGAATCCATTGAGGTTCTTCTGGGAAAGGACGCTTCCGAGGAGGAACTGGAGTACATGTCTCTGGAAAAGCATGTGACAGAACACACACCGCCCTGTTTTGTGTGGGCGACAGAGACGGATGAGAGCGTGCCGGTGGAAAATAGTTTTCTGTTTATAGAGGCCTGCAGAAAGCATGGGGTTCCCTGCGCTTTCCATATGTTTTCCAAGGGCCGTCACGGTCTGTCCCTGGCGGACGAGGACTGGGCGGAGGGGAGAAAACAGGATCCCTACACGACGGAACAGATCGGATGTATCATCGAGAAAGTAAAGGCGGGCGAGCTTACGCTTCCTGCCGGGATGCAGGAGAAATTCTCCGGCGGAGGAGACTTTCCGGCCAATATACCGGATCCGGAAGTGGCGGTCTGGCCCATACTGGCGGACGCCTTTTTGCAAAGTCATATGTGAGAAACAGGAGAACAGCGTCGGCGTGCGAGAGTGTGCAGCTCTCTGCGCACCGGCGCTGTTGTAATTTCAGACAAAAAGGGATCTGAAAAACCGTGCAAATTTCATAGAAAAACCTTGCACAGGTAGTTTTATTGTGTTATTATCTTTCGAGTGAGGACAAATGTGTTCCTGTCAAAGACAGTTCTTGTCACACCCTGAGCAGCATCAGAAAAGCAGCAATGACATGCTTGCATGGAAGAGATGGCTTTTCTGATGCTGTTTCAGGGAGACATTGAACATAAGACAGTCTCGGAGGATAGGATGGCAGATAAGACTACCTGTTTTGTTTTGAAAGAGAAGGCGGTGCCGGAGGTGCTGCTGAAAGTGGTGGAGGCAAAGAGACTTCTGGATTCCGGGAAATGCGCTTCCGTGCAGGAGGCCGTGGATGCAACCGGAATCAGCCGAAGTTCCTTTTACAAATATAAAGATGACATTTTTCCGTTTCACGACAACAGCAAAGGGCGTACCATCACGATGGTCATCCAGCTGGACGACGAGCCGGGGCTTCTGTCCCTGGTGTTGAAGACGGTGGCGGAGTACCGGGCCAACATTCTGACTATACATCAGAGTATTCCGGTCAATGGCATTGCCTCGCTGACACTGAGTGTGGATGTTCTTCCCCAGACGGGCGATATCTCGGAGATGACGGGTGTGATCGAGGAGACGCCGGGGATTCACTATGTGAAAATTTTAGCCAGGGAGTAAGAAAGACGATGAAAGTAGCAATTATGGGATACGGAACCATCGGTTCCGGTGTGGCAGAAGTTTTGGAAGTCAACAGAGACGTGATCGCGAAGCGGTGTCAGGAGCCGCTGGAGTTGAAGTATGTGCTGGATCTGAGGGATTTTGCGGGAGATCCCATCGCCGACAAGGTGGTCCACGACTACAAGGTTATCGCGGAGGACCCGGAGGTGGCGATTGTGGTGGAGACCATGGGCGGCGTGGAGCCGGCCTACACCTTCGTGAAGGCGATGCTGGAAAAGGGCAAGCATGTGGCTACCTCCAACAAAGCGCTGGTTGCGGATCGCGGGGCGGAACTGATCGAGATTGCCAGAGCGCACAAGGTCAATTTCCTCTTCGGCGCTTCGGTGGGAGGCGGAATTCCGATCATCCGTCCGCTGCAGTCCTGCCTGACCGGCGATGTGATCGAGCGGATTACCGGAATCATCAACGGAACCACCAACTACATGATGACGAAGATGACCCGGGAGGGCTCGGATTTTGACGAGGTGCTCGCGGACGCCCAGGACAAGGGTTACGCGGAGAAGGATCCCACGGCGGACATCGAGGGTTACGACGCCTGCCGGAAGATCGCGATCCTGACTTCCCTGGTATGCGGAAAGCAGGTGGATTACCAGGATATCCCCACCGAGGGGATCTCTCATATCACGGCCACGGACATCCGCTATGCCAACGCCATGGGAAGAGCCATCAAGCTTCTGGCGGACAGCAAAATGAGCGGGGATACCTACTCGGTGCGTGTGGCGCCGTTCCTGCTTCTGCCGGATCATCCGCTGTACCATGTGGACGGCGTATTCAACGCGATTTTCGTCCATGGCAACATGCTGGGAGACGGTATGTTCTACGGCAGCGGCGCGGGCAAACTTCCCACGGCCAGCGCTGTGGTGGCGGATATGGTGGATATGGCAAAGCATATCGACAAGAATATTTACCTGCGCTGGGATAAGGAGAAGATGATCCTGGCGGATCCCATGGAGCAGCGGTACCGCTACTTCGTCCGGGCGGAGGATGACATGGACGCGGTGAAGGCGGCCTTCGGAGATGTGGAGGTTGTGGACGCCGGCGTGTCCGGGGAGAACGGTTTTGTGACCGGCGAGATGAGTGAGCGGGAATACCGGCAGCGCGCGGGCAAACTCAGCGGTGTGCTGCAGATGATCCGCATGGCGTAAGGAGTGAGCGAGATGAAATATGTGGTAGTTTTGGGAGACGGCATGGCAGACCAGCCCATCGAGGAGCTGGGAGGAAAGACGCCGCTGGAGTACGCGAAGACGCCGATGATGGACGAGCTGGCAAAGGTCAGCGAGATCGGCATGGTGCACACGGTTCCCGACGGCATGAGCCCGGGAAGCGACACGGCAAATCTGTCGGTGCTGGGCTATGATCCGAAGATCTATTACTCGGGAAGGTCGCCTCTGGAGGCGCTGAGTATCGGCGTCCCCATGAAGTCCACGGACGTGGCGATCCGCTGTAACCTGGTAACCCTCTCCGAGGAGGAGGATTTCTATGAAAAGCGCAGGATCATCGATCACAGTTCCGGGGAGATTTCCACCGAGGACGCGGCGGTGCTGCTGGATGCCGTGAAGGAGGGCCTGCAGCGGGAGGGATACACCTTCTATGTGGGCACCAGTTACCGTCATCTGCTGATCGTGGACCAGGGCACGGTCATGCCGCTGACCCAGCCCCACGATATTCTGGGGCAGGTCATCGGAGACAAGCTGCCGAAGGATCCCGTGCTGCGGGAGATGATGGAGAAGAGCTACGACATTCTGGTCAACCATCCCATCAACGTTGAGCGGAAAAAACAGGGGAAGAACCCGGCCAACTCCTGCTGGTTCTGGGGCGCGGGCACCCGGCCTTCGCTGATGTCCTTTGCCGAGAAGAACCACAAGGAGGGGGCTATGATCTCCGCGGTGGATCTTTTGAAGGGCATTGCCGTGGGAACCGGCATGAAGGTCATCGCCGTGGAGGGGGCCAACGGAGGCCTTGATACCAACTATGAGGGCAAGGCCGAGGCCGCGGTAAAGGCGCTGACGGAGGACGGCTGTGATTTCGTCTATGTTCACGTGGAGGCTCCCGACGAGATGGGCCACCAGGGAAGCGTGGAGCGGAAGGTGCAGGCCATTGAAAATCTGGATCAGCGGGTTATCCGTCCGCTGGTGCAGGGGCTGAACGACGCCGACTGTGATTTCCGGATGCTGGTGCTGCCGGATCATCCCACGCCGATCTGCATCCGCACCCACACTGGAGACAGCGTGCCCTACATGCTCTACGACAGCACGAGCCCCCAGTCTCACAGCTGGGCATATAATGAGAGAGAGGGAGCCGCTTCCGGCATCTATGTGCCGGAGGGGCATCATCTGATAGATAAGCTTTTTGAAAAATAGGAGGAAGTTATGCTGGTAGTAAAGAAGTTCGGCGGAAGTTCCGTTGCGGACAAGGAGAGAATCTTCAATGTGGCAAAGCGCTGTATCGAGGATTACAAGAAGGGAAACCAGGTGGTGGTAGTGCTCTCCGCCATGGGTAAGACCACAGACGGGCTGATCGCCCAGGCGGCGGACATCAATCCCAACGCTCCGAAGCGGGAGCTGGATATGCTGCTTTCCACAGGCGAGCAGGTTTCCGTGGCCCTGATGGCGATGGCGATGGCCTCTCTGGGCGTTCCGGCCATTTCCCTGAATGCCTTTCAGGTGGCAATGCACACCACGGCGACTTACGGAAACGCCAGATTCAAGAGAATCGATACCGAGCGGATCCGCAATGAGCTGGACGCGGGCAAGATTGTCATTGTGACCGGTTTCCAGGGCGTGAATAAATTTGACGATGTGACCACCCTCGGACGTGGCGGTTCCGACACCACGGCGGTGGCTCTGGCGGCGGCTCTGCGGGCGGACGCCTGTGAGATTTACACGGATGTGGAGGGTGTGTACACCGCCGATCCGAGGATCGTTCCCAACGCCAAGAAGATGAAGGAAATTTCCTATGATGAGATGCTGGAGCTGGCTACTCTGGGCGCCAAGGTGCTTCACAACCGTTCCGTGGAGCTGGCAAAGAAATACGGGGTAACGCTGGTGGTACGTTCCAGCCTGAATAACGCAGAAGGTACAGTTGTTAAGGAGGATGCAGAAGTGGAGAGAATGCTTGTTAGTGGAGTCGCTGTGGATAAGAACGCAGCCAGAATCGCAATTATCGGCCTGAAGGATGAGCCGGGAATCGCCTTCAAGGTCTTTGACCTTCTGGCAAAGCACAACATCAACGTGGACGTGATCCTGCAGTCCATCGGACGTGACGGAAGCAAGGATATCTCCTTTACCGTTTCCAGAGACAACGCGAAGGAGGCGGTTGAGGTGCTGACAGAGAATCAGAAGAAGCTGACGATCCAGAAGATCGAGCTGGATGACACCGTGGCGAAGGTATCGGTGGTCGGCGCCGGCATGCAGACCAACGCGGGCGTTGCGGCCGGAATGTTCGAGGCTCTCTACAAGGCGGGCGTCAATATCCGCATGATCGCCACCTCCGAGATCCGCATTACCGTGCTGATCGACGAGGCGGATGTGGATAAGGCTATGCGGGCTGCCCACGACCAGTTTATCGAGGACTGATAAAGGAAAAGAATGTCATGTGAAAAGAGCGCAGATGGTGTAGATGCCGTCGGCGCTCTTTTTTTTGAGGAGTTTTACCGGATTATTTATTGTATCTTTACCGAAAAGAGAGTAGTATGAAGGTATAAAGGAGGCGTTTTTATGGGAGACAGAAAAAAGAAGTATGGACAGATGGGAGCGGCGCGGTTCTGGTTTGTCATCTGGGGTATGGGGCTGGCGGGCCAGATCTGCTGGAACATTGAGAATCAGTGGTTCAACACCTTCGTCTACGCGAAGATTTCCGGGGACGTCAACATTGTGACCAGTATGGTCATGGTCAGCGCGCTGGTCACGACGATTTCCACCTTTTTCTTCGGGACATTGTCCGATCGGAGCGGAAAGCGGAAACGTTTCATTTCCACCGGCTATATCATCTGGGGAATTACCACGATTCTCTTCGGCATGACTGAGTATGCCAGGGACAGCGGTATCGGCGTGCTGGTGGCATTGTCGGGATTTCTGGTGGTGCTCACGGACGCGGTGATGAGCTTTTTCGGATCCATGGGAAATGACTGCGGTTTCAATGCCTGGGTCAACGACTACACTGACAATACCAACAGCGGTCAGGTGGGCGCTGCGCTGGCGGTGCTCCCGGTGCTGGGGACGGTGCTTGGCACTGTGGTGGGCGGTAGCCTGGTAAATATCGGCAATCCCACAGTGGGGACCGATCACTATGATCCCTCCCAGGACAACTATCAGCTTCTGTTCTGGGCCATGGGAATTTTCGTGATTGCCATGGGTGTGCTCTCCATCGCTCTGATGAAGGATGCTCCAACCTTAAAGCCCAACCGGCAGGGAACCTTTTCCCAGCAGTTTTTGTCGGTTTTCCAGTTCCGGAAGCTGAAGGAGAATCCGAACATCAAAGAGCTCCTGCTGGCCTGTCTGGTGGTCTGCTTCTTTTTCATCCCCTTCAATTTCTATTTTGTACATATGGGGAACTGGCTGATCTATGACATCGGATTTACCACGGGAGATATGGGGCTGGTGGAGGGCGTTTCCCTTCTGCTGGCATCTCTGATGACGATTCCCTTCGCTAAGCTGGTCAATGGGGAGAAGATTCCACTGGTGGTGCTGATCGCGGTGCTGACCAATGCCCTGGGGCTTTTTCTCACGTTCCTGTGCATCAAATCCCCGGAGTACGTGAATGCGGCGTCGCTGTTTTCCGCAAAAAATCTGCCGGTATTCCTCTGTGTTTTCCTGATTGGAACCGGGTATGTGCTGATCATGCAGACCGGAATGATCTGGGTGCGAGGTCTGTTTCCCGAGGAGAGCAGAGGACAGCTGGAGGGGCTGCGGGTTACCTTTTTCACGCTGATCCCCATGCTGATCGGTACTTCCGTGGGAAATGTGATCATCAAGAATACGCCCCAGACGGATATCAAATATGATGCCTACCATCACGTGATCGACGTGCCCCAGGAGAATCTTTTCCTGATTGCCGGCATTCTGGTGCTGATCACGCTGATCCCGCTGTACTTTGCGGCGAAAGCCTATCGGAAGCGGGTCGGGGCCAGATAAGACCGATGCGGCGTATTGGAGTTGGAGTGTTACGCAGCCTAGGGCGTCATGCGACAGAAAGGAGACGGTATGGAGCGGGAGATCAAAAAGAAAGCGCCGCTGCTGGACGGCAGGGGCAGACTGCGGCGGGCGGGATATGCCAGGCGGATGCAGTTTATTTATAACAGGGACTGCGTGCGAAGTTTCCCGCTGCGTCTGAAGGAGTGGGATTTCTATCAGATTCAGAAGGGGCATTTGGTGCTGCAGATGACCATCGGGCATGTGTCCTATATGTGCTCGGTCGCTGCCACTTTGATGGATCTGGACACCGGGGAAAAGTACGAGTCCGGGATTATGAGACCGCTCTTTGTCCCGCAAATGGAGACAGATCCGGAGGGGATGAGCCATTTACAATATCGTCAGAAGGATTTTTCCATGTCTTTTCTTGTAAAAAGAGACCGGAGGATTCTTCGAATGCGCGGCGGGACAGGGGCGAATGGTCTGGCAGAGATAGATTTGACGCTGACCAACGATCCAGCCAATGAGAAGATGGTTATCGCGACACCTTTCGCGCATTCGACGCAGTTTTATCTGAATTACAAGGAAAACTATTATATGGTTGCGGGTAAGGTGCGCTTCGGCGGCCGGGAGGAAGATTTTACCGGAGCCACGGGACTTCTGGACTGGGGAAGGGGCGTCTGGCCCTATTCCCATCAGTGGTTCTGGGGCAGTGCCACTGCCCGGTTGGATGAATCGGGCCGGCCGGTGGCTTCCATGGATGGAAAGGATCGGCATGGAGAGAGGACGGCGGAACTGCCGGAAGAGGATGGCGTTCCCTTCGGATTGAACATTGGCTGGGGCTTTGGGGATCTGAGCCGCGCTACGG
>JABLTR010064280.1_pt1 | contig 10394 bp, 9 predicted proteins | sample 7160071 | NCBI WGS metagenome assembly JABLTR01 (sample SAMN14651230, study PRJNA627086) | human gut metagenome | isolation source: feces | host: Homo sapiens
CGGCGTTGAGCTGACAAACATGGTGATGGTGGAGGACAAGGACACTGGCTGCGCATTGGTGCAGGAGCGTGTCGTCAGCTGGAAGGGGCTTTCATTTCCCGGCGGGCATGTGGAGCCCTGCGAAAGCTTTGTGGCTTCCGCTGTCCGGGAGGTTAAGGAGGAAACCGGCCTGGATGTTTGGAACCTAAAAAGCTGCGGGGTCATTCATTGGTGCAATACCCGTACCAACGAGCGTTACCTTGTTTTTTTGTATAAAACCGCTGACTTTAAAGGGAACCTGCTTCCAGAGACAGAGGAGGGGCGCGTTTATTGGCTGCCGATTGAAAAGCTCCGAGAGATTCACAGTGAAAATCACTTTGAGCAGTATTTGCCCATGTTTTTAGAGGAAGGGCATAATGAGGCGTTCGCTCCTTATGAGCAGGAAGATACGCACGATTTTCATCTTTTATAAGGAGATACAGGCCGCTTGTTTCTCCATCAAATTGGCTAAAAAAGCCCCCGCAAATTCAGTACGGGAAAATCCTGTTATTTTGACAAATCAAATTGACAGACAAGCAAATGTTAGGATATAATAATAAAAACGACTGAATGTAAACTGAAATAAAGGAGAATTCGTTATGGACTACGATCCTCAAATTCCAAATTATCCGCCGCAGCCGGAACAGCCGCCGCAGCAACCGCAGCCGCAGCCTGTCGACCAGCAACCCTATGCGGCGCCACAGAATCAGCAGCCCTACCAGCCGCCGCAGGGCAATGGCGCTTACCAGCAGATTCCGCCTGCTTCTGCTCCGTCCTATTACCCGGATTATCAGCAGAACAGCTATAACCAGCCCACCTATGCGGCGGAGCCCTATCCGCCGCAGTCGAGCACACCCGGCCTCTCCATTGCCGGTATGATCTGCGGTATTCTTTCCCTGCTGACCTGCTGCTTCTATTACATAGGCCTTCCGCTGGCAGTTCTCGGCTTGATTTTCAGCATTATTGGCATGAAACGCAATGCCAATGGTAAGGGTATGGCCGTTGCCGGCATTGTTACCAGCGCAATCACACTTGCGATTATCGTTATTATGCTGATTATCGTGCTTGTGGCCGCCAATAGCTCCCCCTATTTCTATTATGAATTTGAGAATTGGCTGGAGAGCCTTTATTAAAAAGCTTTAAGGGCTTTACAAACACAAAATAATAGCCGCCAAAGCCGCCGGGGAGGTTCTGCCGCCCGGTGGCTTTTTGCTGCATTTCTGCTGGTGCGGTGTCTCCAATCCGCAATTTTGTTCTTTATTTTTTGCCGAAATAATGCTATACTAATAATAATTAAATAATTATGCGGGCCATGCAGGGCCGGCGAATACACCGGCGAGTCTGAGCGCCGCATTATAATGAATGAAGCGTTGAAAGAAGGGCCTTTTTTGAATTTATATGAGCAGCTGCCCAATCAGCAGCAGGATGGCAAGATGCGGATTATTCAGGAAATTGTTCCTGGTAAGCAGATTACCATTGCGCACATCATTGCCAATCCGGATGAAATATTGTACCAAAAGCTGGGGCTTGACCCGGCGGTGGATTATTCGCAGTCCGCCATCGGTATTGTAACCATGAGCCCCAGTGAGACGGCGATTATAGCCGGGGATATTGCCACGAAGGCCTCCGGCATAGAGCTGGGCTTTGTCGACCGCTTCAGCGGGACGCTGATTGTCACCGGAACGGTTTCTGACGTAGAGGCCGCATTGCGCGCGTTGGTGGATTACGCCGCTGCTGCGTTGGGCTTTACGGTTTGTGACATTACCAGAACCTGAGGGCCCGGCGGGGCGAGCAATGAAGAAAATTATTCTGATGGGGCGCACCGGCTGCGGAAAAACCACCTTAACCCAGGCGCTGCGCGGAGAGAATATCCATTATCATAAAACGCAATATGTCAATTACCACGACGTGGTGATTGATACGCCAGGCGAATATATCGAGAGCAAGGAGCTGGGGAGGGCGCTTGCGCTTTACGCCTATGAGGCCGACGTAGTGGGCCTTTTGTTAAGCGCGACGGAACCCTATTCCCTCTACAGCCCGAATATCACCTGCATGGCGAACCGCGATGTTATTGGCATTGTAACTCATGTGGACTGTGAAGGGGGTAACCCGGAGCGTGCGGAAAACTGGCTGCGGCTGGCTGGCTGTAAAACCGTTTTTTGGGTCAACTCCCGCTCACGGGAGGGGGTTGATGAAATATTGGCTTATTTGTCGAAGGGTGGCCCCGTTCCCAAGGGCAAGGTATTTCAAAAGCAGGAGGCCTGAAGGGGCTTCTGAAGCGGACGAGCGCACAGGCGCTCTTTTCTTTTATACAGGCTTGCGGAGCATTGCGCATCCGCAATTATAAAAATGATATAGGGGGATTGTTGTATGAACCATTTTTTTCAGAAGGCAAAGCCGGTTTTTATAGAGGGGGCCGCGGAGCCGTACAATCAATTTGCCGGTTTTCGTTCGGATGTATGGGTTGAAGCGCCCGGCGTACTGAAAATCGCGGTAACGGCACGCAGCTTTTACCGTCTTTATGTGGATGGGAAAATGGCGGCGCACGGCCCGGCTCGTACGGCGCATGGCTATGTGCGCGTGGATGAGCTGGAAATTCCGGTGGAAAAGGCCGGCGTGGTTAGGCTGGCGGCAGAGGTGGCCGCCTATGACACGCCGGACCATGTTTCCAATGACATTACACTGGAACCGGGACTGTTCTGGTGTGAGGTTCAGTGTGCAGGAAAGGTGCTGGCGGCTACGGGCGCCAAGGCGGAATCGCCTTGGCTGTGCCGGCAGCTGACACACCGCCGCAGCCGTGCGGAGATGCTCTCTCATTGCCGGGAGGTAATCGAGGTTTATGACCTGGGGCCCGATACGCTGTCTTGGGTGACGGAGGATTTGAACGCTTATCAGCCTTGCTGGGTTCTCGATGAACAGCCGCTGCTGCTGCCGCGGGGGAGCCGCCTGCCGGCAATGGAGACGCTGCCAGTGCTCAATTTGGTGGAGCTTGGCGGGATTGCTGCCGGTGAGGAGAAGAGGGGTCCGGATATGGCAGACCACTTGAACGAAACGCTGCACACCCACTGGTACGGGCAGCTGACAGAGCGTGTTGTCAAGCAAGCCCGGCGCGATGAAAACGTCCCCTTCCAGGGCAAGCTGGAGTGCATGGGCGAGGGGTGGCGTATAGAGCCCGGTAAGCAGCCAGCGTGTTACCTGCAGTTTGACCTCGGCAACAATTATGTCGGCTTCCTCGGCTTTGACCTGGAGGTGGAGAAGGCCTGTGTTTTCGATATCTTCCACCAGGAAGGATTGGAGGATGAAGGAAGGATCACCCAGACCAATAACATGGTCCGTTACTGCCTGGAACCGGGCCGGTACCGGCTGCTTACCTTTGAACCCTATGTGCTGCGCCATCTGAAGCTGGTTTTCCGTACACAGGGAACCGTATGCCTGAACAGTGCCGCCCTGGTGACCTACTGGTATCCCGACAGCCGCAGGGGTTCATTTCTTTGCAGCGACGGCGACGTCAACCGCATCTATGACGCTTCGCGGCGGACGCTGCTGATGAATACGCTGGACATCTTTATGGATTGCGCCGAGCGCGAGCGCGGCGGCTGGCTGTGCGACTCACTGTGGACTGCCCGCGCAGCCTGGCAAATGCTGGGGGATGTGTCTGTAGAAAAGGCATTTTTACAGAACTTTATGCTCACCGACCCGGCGAAGTACGGCCATGCTTTTTTCCCGGAGGTTTTTCCCTCGCATCATGACTCCTACGAAGAAATGGCCGGTATTACCACCTGGTCGTTCTGGCTGATATTGGAGTTCTGTGAGTATTACCGCCGTACCGGTGACCGGGAGCTGCTGGAGCAATCTCTTCCGCGCGTGGAGGCGTTCATTCGGGGAACGCGGGACTTTATTGGGGAGAGCGGCCTGCTGGAGAATATGCCCGCCATTTTCCTGGATTGGTCCCAGTCCAACCAGGCGGACCACACCCAGCCGATCTGCTTGCCTGCCAATGCGCTTTACGCCTATATGCTCTGCGAGATCGGCAAGCTGTATGGGCGTGAGGAATGGGTGAAATGGGGCGAAGCCATTCGCGGTGTACTTCGCTCAATGGGCGCGGTAACCTTTATTACGGAGGAAAAGCTTTACCCTGACACCGCCTACCTGGAAAACGGCGCGCTGAAAACCAAGGAGTACATCACCGAGGCCGCGTTGTATACAGATATTTGGTCCGAGCTGTTCGACCGGAATAGTGAGCCAGGCATGATACAGGCAGTTGTCAACACAATGGGCCCGGCGCCTAAAACGCTGACCTCTCCGAGTGTCGGCCGTGCAAATTTATTTATTGGCCTCTGCATCCGGCTTGACATGCTGGCTAAGCTGGGTGAATACGGGCGCCTGCTGGAGGAGCTGAGGGCTATTTTTCTGCCCCAGCTGAACAGGGGACCGGGAACGCTTTATGAAAATGTCAACACCTCCGGCAGCTTGTCACATGGCTTCAACGCGCATGTGGGCGTTCACCTGACCCGCGACATTCTGGGACTGGGCGAGGTTCATCTTCAGGAAAAGCGGGTTCGCGTCGCGCCGCACCCCTGTGGGCTGCAATGGGCCAAGGGCAGCGAGCAGACACCCTGCGGGCCTCTTGCAGTCTCATGGAATTATAGCCCGGACGGCAGAGCCTTCCGCCTGGCCTGTACGGTACCGCCTGGTTGGAGCGTTGAGCTGAGCCTTCCCCAGGAGCTGCGCGGATGGCTATGGGATGGCGATTCGGCATGCCGGGCGATGAAGACGTATGCGCAGAGCTTTGAATTGCTCCTGGCCCGTCCGGAGGATTAGCCGCCGGTCCGCTCCGGGAATTTTGCCGTAAAAGGACAGGGGCCTGTGTACTTAAAGCAGCCTTATTCGTTTGGCGCTATTGGCGCTATGCGGGAAGATCCGGCAGAATTAACAATAAAAACGGATTTTTAGGCGAAATAAAAAGATTTTTAACGCAGATTATCAATAAAACTTTGAATTGCTGACTCTTTCGGGTTTTGCGGTAATGCGTCTGAATGGTACAGGGTGAAGTTTTCCACATGGCGGATTGCCTGGCCGGGCTCAAGTCCATACATGGGGCTGATGCTTTCAAGCTGAACAAAGCTGTCGCCGGCGTATACACGGCAGGAACAATTGTGGTTGGGGTAGCTGATATTGGGGTTGTGTACGTAACGTTTCACGAGAACCGTACCCTCCAGCGCATAGGCCAACCAGCCCGAAGTATTATTGGTGCCTAAAATAAGCGGATGCTCACCCGGCATGGCGGCATGGCGGATTAAAATATAACGGTTGCCAAGAGTAAGCCGGGGGTCGCAGATATTGCTGCCGGGCCATAGCGTGAGCACCCGGTCGGGCAGGTTCCCGTCTGTTTCCTCGTTGTTTTGCGGGAGCACCACAGTGCCTCCCGGGCGCAGCATGGTAATCGGCCACAGGGCAAGATGGCTCTTTTCTTTTCCCAGGTTTTCCGCGCTGTGAATAACCATTAGGTTAGGCGCTTCCGGGGAAAGCACAAGCTCCAGGCTTGTTTGCAGGCCGTTGCGGCGCTGGGGCGGCGGAGTAAAAAGCACCCCCTCCGGGCGGATGGTATAGGTGACGGGGTCGTTGTCCGGGTAGTAGGTTTCCGGCATTCGCGGCGGCGCGGCCCAGAGCCGGTGTCCACCGTACTCGTAGAAGCATGCGCCGGGGCCATAGGCCTCAGCCATTTCCGCGGCAGCAGTTTTACGTGTGAGTCCAGAATCATACCAAAAAATATTTTCCTCCCCGGTAAAGCCAAGGGATAAGATGCGCGGTCCATAGGAGATGGATACCACGATGCGGAGGAGGCTGTTTTGAATATAGACGCATTTTCCCAAGATGGGATCATCCGTTTCGTTTATTTGGATGGCCACGGGCGGCACCGGCTCCTTTCTTAAGGCTGAATTTTTGGCAGATAAAATAATTTTTGCGTCAGATCTGTTCCGCAGGGCAGCGGTTGCGGCAAGCATAAATTATACAGGTTACAGCTCTGCTGTTCCTGCAGCCAAAGAGCGCGGGCAGCAGGTGAAAGCTGGCTTGCTTGCGCCGCCCGTGTGAGGATGGGCAGCTCTCCCCGCAGCTTTACGGCGCGCAGCAAAGCCGCGCCCTGCGGGTTCATAGCGAGCACGCGCAGGTAGGGGGGCAGGGTAAAAGGCGCTTGGGCCTCTATGCCGAGAAAAGCGCACATCGCCAGGCGTCTGATTCTGGAAAGCGCGTACCGCTTTGATTTTACCAGCCGGTAAAAGCCGTTCAGAGAAACGGCGGCCTGCGCGGCCTGGTAAAGACGGTTTTCCAGCCCCTCGCTGATATCCGGCAGACGGGAAAAACCGGCGGGGGACATTTTGCGTAGAGCCGCTAAAATAGCGTTTTCTATACGCCCGGTTGCGGCAGGCGCGTGCAGAAGGGAAATTTCCCGGTGCACAATCATGCCGCTCTCGGCTGAAAGATAGTTTTCCCAATTTTCATTGGCTGTAATCATCCTTCGCAAAAGAGTCCCGCTTGCAATACCGGCCAGCGGCGCCCTGTCGTGATGGCCGGGGCCTGCGCGCCGCATGGAACAGGGCTGCATGGCCGTTCCGAGACGGATAAGCGCCTTGCAGTACTCGACGCCCAAAATATTGTTGGGGGCTTGCAGCAGCCCTGCCAACGGGCCGCCGAAGCGTTCCGCCCAAACCTGGTTTCGGGCGGCGGCAAAGGAGAGGCCCGTTTTCAACCGCTCGCGGGTTTCGGTTATAAAATCCTGCTGCAAAAGGGCGGCGGCCGCCTCTTGCAGCAGGCCGGCATCGCCGCACTCGCTGCCAAAGCAAAGGCGCTGGCAGCCAGCAGCCGCCAGCAGGGAAACGGCGCCGAGCGCAAAATTTTCTGCACCGGACAGGGCCCAGTAGACGGGCAGCTCAATGACGAGGTCCACACCGTTGCGCACGGCCATTTCAGCCCTGGCGTGCTTGCTCAGCAATGCCGGTTCCCCGCGCTGGACAAAATTGCCGCTCATTACGGCAACAACGTGGCTGGCGCCGCGCTCGCGGCAATATTGCAGAAGGGCGCCGTGCCCCTTATGGAAGGGATTGTATTCCGCGACGATTCCGGCGATAAGCATTTCTCGAAACTCCTTGAAATCATTGTACTTTTGTATTATTATATAGTACGAACAGATTATCATGCAAGACGGGATTTATTGAAAACAGGAGGATCGACATGAAGGTATTGGTTATTAATGCCGGCAGCTCCTCGCTGAAATATCAGTTGATTGATATGGACAACGAAGAGATGCTTGCAAAGGGAAACTGTGAAAGAATTGGGCAGGAAGTCGGAAGCTTCAGCCATAAGACATCGGATGGCCGCGGAACAAAGCACGATGCACCCATGAAGGACCACACAGAGGCCTTCCAGCTGGTGACGGAGGCGCTGACCAACAAAGAGTACGGCGTTATTAAAAATTTGTCCGAGATTGCAGCAGTCGGCCACCGTGTGGCGCAGGGCGGTGCGATGTTCCGCAAATCCCTGCTGGTGAATGATGAGGTACTGAAGGGCATTGAAAGCCTGATTCCGCTCGCTCCGTTGCACAACGGGCCGGAATTGCAGGGGATTCTGGCTTGCCAGCAGGTGTTTGGGAAGAACCTCCCTCAGTGCGTTGTGTTCGACACCTCCTTCCATTCCACTATGCCGCGCAAGGCCTATATGTATGCGATTCCCTATGAATATTATGAAAAGTATCAGATTCGCCGCTATGGCTTCCACGGCACTTCTCACCGCTATGTCAGCACACACTGCGCGCATCTTATGCACCAGCCCCTTGAGGATATCAAGATGATTACCTGCCACATCGGCAACGGCTCTTCCATTGCCGCTATTCGTGACGGCAAGGTCATTGACACGACCATGGGCCTCACGCCGCTTGACGGCTTTATGATGGGCACCCGCAGCGGCTCGCTGGACCCGTCCATCGTTACCTTTATCATGGAAAAAGAGGGCCTTACGCCGGAGCAAATGGATGATATTCTGAACAAGAAGTCCGGCATGCTGGGCATCTGCGGGTACAGCGACGACCGCGATGTGACCAAGGCGGAAATTGAGGGGGACCCCAAGGCGATTTTGGCGCATGAGATGCTGACTTACCAGATTATAAAGTACATCGGCGCTTATACGGCGGCGATGGGCGGCCTGGACTGCATCGTCTTTACCGCCGGCCTGGGTGAAAACCAGCCGCATCTGCGCTATAGCGTCTGCCGTGGGCTGAAGTACCTAGGCGTTCGAATCGACGGCGAGCTCAACGACCAGATGGTCAGCGGCAAAGAGGGGAAAATCTCTGCGTTCGACTCCCATGTCCCGGTTTACGTCATCAACACAAACGAGGAACTTGTCATTGCACGGGACACGAAGACGATTGTTGAAAAGCTGGAATATGCATCAACAGAGGATAAGACCGTCGTTGACCTGGAAGATATTTGAGCGAATCAAGGCATATGCCATAAAACAAAAGCGCTGTCGCCATACACGGCGGCAGCGCTTTTATGCTGTACTTTAAAAAGCCTTATCACAACGAGAAGGGGGGTTAGGGTCATACCTCGTCTAAATGCGGTTGCGCCAGCGGCAGTGGAAACCAGGCGGCAATTTGCAGCGGCAGCGCACTGCGTTCCGCCGCGTGGCCCCGGAAGAAAAACCGCATGGCGGCCAGGTGGTCAAGCTCCATAAAAGGGGTACCTGCTTCTTGGGAAAGGCCCTTGCTTACCTCGGCGATGCCATGTGTAACCCGCAGTGTTAGTGCCTCATCACCGGCAATCCCGTGAATCAGAACGGAGAGAGTCCCATCCGCCAGCGGATGGAGACGGCTTTTCAGGGCAAGAAAAGCACGCAGTACGGCCTCAAAGCAAAAGACGGAAAAATTTTCATTGTCGCCGACGGTGTAGGACTCGCAACGGCTGAAAAAGTAGGGCAGGTAGCCGGTGTCGTAAGGATGAAAAAGGAAGGAGAGGCCGTCCTCTTTTCCAAAGGTGCCGGCACATGCGGATAAAAGGGCATCCTCATAGCCGGGCTTTACACGAAATTCAGAAATCTGCGCTGGATTTTTTTGATAGACGATATAACCGGCGATTTCGCCGCCGCTGTAGGCGGCATAGGGAACGGAGCCCCAGGAATGGAGCACATCCAGTGTTTCCGTTCCTTCTCCCCGGCAGAAATGGAGGGGCGCCGCGCTTTGCAGGCGGCTGATTTCATCCAGTGCCGGCCCTGGCTCCAGCACCTCCCGCAGGGCGAGGGGGGCAACGCCGCCAATTTGATGCTGGATACCGTTCGGCGTGACAAAGAATCGGAAGGATTGCCCGCAGCGTTCATAGGAAAAGTACTGGTAGCGGCTGCGCAGGCCGCCGAGCGCACTGTATGCGCCGCCCTGTGCGATCATTTCCTGAAGGGCCGCGTTCATAACCTGCTTCATATAGCCGCGGGAACGTGCTTCCGGGTGCACCGAGACGTTGCCGATGCCGAAGACCTTCAAGGATTGGCCGCCGATGTGCGCTTCCATGGGAAAGATGCCGGCCGCGGCAAGAATCCTGCCGTTTTCCTTCAGAACAATTGCATTTTCACAGGGGTGGTAGCAGGGCTTGTAGAGCTTGGGCAATATATGCAGAAAACCGCTTTCCGGGCCCGGCTCAAACCGGAAAACAAGGTCGATGAATTTCATGTATTGGTCATAGTCGCTGGCAGGGCATCTGCCCTGATAAAGAGTGTGCAGATCCATAATTTTGGGGTCCTCTCTTTTCTATGATATTTATATAAAAACACGGGCGTTTATTTGTGGTAAGCGATGATAATCTTTTGGCCAGGGTGAATTTATTGACAAGCGGGGTGGTCAATGCTATAATTTGCCCGTCGCTAAAATCAGGCCGTGCTTTCCGGCTGTTTCTTAAGCATGGCCCGTGAGAGAAACGCGGCCAGAAAGAGAAAAAGCGAAAAACCGATGACCAGCAGGCGTGCGGGGGCGATCTCTGCGCCAAACAGAATAATGGGCGCCATGCTCCCAAACAGCGTGTAAATCAGCCTGCCGGCTAGGACTCCCAGCAGGGCTGCCAGCGCACAGCAGGTGTTATAGAGCGCCATGTAGACAGTGCGGTTTTCGTGAGGCAGGTCTATGTAAGGAACCAGTGTAAAACACAGGGTGAACCCGACGCTGAAAACGATGCCATATAGACTGGAGAGCGGGTATAAAAACACCGTTTCCGTGCCGACGAGCGAGAGCCCTAAGGCGTGGGGGGCGTAGAACAGCAGGGCAAGAAACAGTGTGCCGCGCAGCCCTTTGCGCTGGATTAGTTTTTTCCACAGCGGCGTCAGCAGGATGACGGCGACGA
>JABLTR010068975.1_pt1 | contig 10370 bp, 10 predicted proteins | sample 7160071 | NCBI WGS metagenome assembly JABLTR01 (sample SAMN14651230, study PRJNA627086) | human gut metagenome | isolation source: feces | host: Homo sapiens
ACGACAGAAGGAGAAAAAACGCTGTCACGGTCAAAGGACAGCGCAAAAATCAAACTCTTCCTGCTGGACAGCGACAGCAAGCCCGTCTGCTCCGCTGTGACCGTCAAAGGCTCCACAGATTGAGAAGAAGCAATACATAAACTGATACCGCACAGGAGGTAACGCCGCGAGAAAGATTATTTGAGGTAAAGCTGAATCACAGACATAAAACATCATATTTTCGGATGCGATACAGACGCAATTTGAACCGGCAGCCCAATGCTCCGTAGGAGCCGGGCTGCCCCGGAAACGGTATGAGAGCTATGATCCCATATCCGCAATTATTGTGTCGAATAGGTCACCCCGCAGAGGCTTCGGTTTCTGCGGGGTTTTTCATGGTCGAAAGGACGCGATTTTTACAGGATTTTCTGGAATCCTGTAAAATTCGCGCCTTTTCTATTTTCTGGGTGCATCTTCGCCGGAAGGCGGCAGATTTCCACAGACAGGAACATCCACGCCTTTGCACCAACAGACACCCTTCGCGCCGGACTGCTGTATGGCCACCGACCCGTGCGCCTCTGCTTTTGAAATTTTGGTTTTCTCAAAATTTCAAAAGATTGGAGGAACCCGTAATGGGATTCAATTATGCAATCGAAAAGGCAAAGTTTGAAAGAGAATGGACACTGCTCCGTGTCGAATATGAAAAGGCTGGTATGTCAACCGAAAAAATCAACATCATGCACGACTATGATTGGGAAAATTTCAAAAAGGAACGAATTTATGCTATTCACACGCAGGAATTTAGAGAAGCCCAATATGAGAACGACAGCAACAGCCAAGGTGATAAATCACCACTTTTCAAGAAATTCATGTCAGCAATCAGCCGCATTGATAACTACGCAGAGAGCGCAAGGTACGCATGGCTCGATGAATTATCCGATCCCAGACTGACGAGAAAGCTGAAAGGACTTTCTATTCAGGAAAAGGAGCTTTTGACCAAATACTGTATTGAGCAGAAAACACAAGCAGAGATTGCATCAGAATTAGGGCTTTCTCAGCGTGGCGTCGGCAAGCAACTTCAGTCTCTCAAAAAAATTTTTCGATAATTTTTCAGAAATGGTTCTAAAAAAGTCGTTCTCGCTGCCTACCACATGAGGGGACTTTTTCAGTCCGCCTCGTGCAGCTTGAAAAGTACATATCCAGCGACTGAAATGACATCAAGCGGATGAGCCAGAAATGGAACAGCGATGCGGAGGATGCGCGAAGACCACCTGTACAGATTTTTTGTATAAAGACGGCCCAATAAGGTGACGAGCGGTACCCATCCATCCAAAAGCAGCTTTGGCAAGCTGCTTCGCAATGACCTCATCCGCGGACAATGGTACTCCTGTCCAGCCACAACGGAACGTAATGGGGGCAGCTCGGAGAGATCCTCGGAGGGGTGCAAGACCCGTGAGCGGCGCCAGCCGCCGTTCAGTCGCTGCCTTGGCTCTGGGAAGAAGCGTCGAACAGGAGCAAGCATCAAAATTTCAAAAGCAGGGGCGGCTCTGCGCAAACAGATCCGCCCCGTGACTGAAGGAGAACAGTATGAATCCAAATATTGATTTTTTAGGCATCTGCCAGCTTTTAAAAGCGCTCCGGGCAATCGGCTTCTCAGAAAGTGAAGTCCGAAAAATCGCCCGCAGGATCGCCGCCGAGCTTGGCGCAAATTTCACACTTTACGCTTGATTTTTCTCCGTTTTGGTTATAGCTATTACGCCCTTGGTGTGGTAGTGTGTGTTGCTACAGAGAAGGAGGTGAGCGACATGACAAAGAAAGCACAGACCAACGGAAACCTTGCGCTGGAACAGCAGCGTGTCATTGTTATTCCAGCGCACGACGAGATCGTCGCGCGAAAGCTGCGCGTCGCAGCGTATGCCCACGTCAGTTCTTCCAGTGAGGATCAACTCAATTCCTATCGTGTTCAAAACCAATATTACTCCGAACTTATCTCCAATAACCCGGATTGGGAAATGGTTGATATCTATGCCGACGAGGGCATCACCGGCACGTCTACAAAAAAGCGCACAGAATTCCTGCGGATGATCCGCCAGTGCAAACAGAAAAAGATTGACCTCATCCTTACAAAGTCCATCCAACGATTTGCCCGCAACACGCTCGACTGCATCAACTACACGCGCATCCTTCGGCAGCTCGGCATTGGCGTCCTGTTTGAAAAAGAGAATATCAACTCCCTGCCGCCCGACAGCGAGTTCATGATTACCATGTACGGCGCGATGGCGCAGTCCGAAAGTGAATCTATTTCCGGCAACGTCAAATGGGGCAAGAAACGCGCAATGGAAGCCGGGAAGGTCTCCATCGCGTACAAAAATCTATATGCGTATGAAAAGGGCGCAGATGGAAAGCCGGAACCGATTCCAGCGCAGGCCGAGATCGTGCGGGAGCTTTACACGCGCTATCTGGCCGGCGCAAGCCTCCGGGAACTCAAAGACTGGCTGGAGAATGGAAACCATCCTACCGTGGCAGGCGGCACGGTGTGGTCGATCACCGCCGTCAAGGGTATCCTGACAAATGAAAAATACTGCGGCGATGTGCTGCTGCAAAAGACGTTCAGCACGGATGTTATCAGCAAGAAGGTGGTCAAAAACACTGGGCAGCTTCCGAAATACCTGATCCAGAACCACCACGAAGGCATCGTGACGAGAGAGCAGTTCCAAGCAGTGCAGGCAGAACTGGCGCGGCGCAGCGCCCTGAGAAGTGATTCCAAGCAGGCGGCAACAGGCCGCTCCTGTTACACCAGCAAATACGCCTTATCTGACCGGCTTGTCTGCGGCGAGTGCGGCAAGCTCTATCGCCGGAAAACGCGGAACATCAAGGGAAATATCTATCACGAATGGCGCTGCATCAGCCGACTGGATTACGGAAAGCGATATTGCCACGACTCCCCAACTCTGCGGGAACTCCCACTGCAAAACGCAATCCTGTCAGCCATCAACGAGGCCATGAGCGAGAAGCCCGTCCTGCTCGACCGCATCAAAAGCGCCATGTCATTGGAGCTGCTGCCGGTACAGGGGCAGGCGATGAGTCTGGCCGACATCGAACGCCAGCTGGCGCAGCTCGATAATCAGTTCCAGCGCCTGCTGGCCGAGGCCATAGACGCCGAAGATAAGGATGCCTGCAATGCACAGTTCGCGGAGATTCTGGCCGAGCAGACTTCACTCAAGAAGCAGAAAGAAGCGATCCTGCAAAGCAGCGCCGACGCTGACAGCGTCTGCACCCGCATGATACAGGCAGAACAAGCGTTGGAAGCTGCCGCGCCGACGATCACAGAATGGGATGACGCTGCCATCCGCCAGCTCGTAGAGCGCGTAACCGTCCTCTCCGCCGACGAGCTGCTGGTCCGGCTCAAAGGCGGCAAAGAAGTCAGACAGCGATTGGAGGGAAAGTAACCATGACATATCGCATGGAACGGTATTATAAAAAATATAATCACACGCATTTTTACTCTCGACGGAAATCGCCACATCCAGTATAATGGATATACTATACGAGGTCACATTCAAGGGGGGTAGCCCAGAGAAGGGAGAACTGTATGCCCACACAAAAGAAATTCAAAGACACCATTCATGCCAAAGGGACCGAGATCGCAGTCCTTTCTGCCGGCGATAGCAATGACTATATTTCACTGACGGATATTGCACGGTACAAAAGCGATGCGCCGGATGACGTGATCAAAAACTGGATGCGCAACCGTGATACAATCGAATTCCTCGGTCTATGGGAGCAGCTCAACAACCCGGATTTCAAACCCGTCGAATTCGACGGGTTTAGAACGCAGGCTGGTTCGAATGCGTTTACCATGTCTCCAAAGAAATGGATCGAAGCAACCGGTGCAATCGGAATCGTTTCTAAAGCGGGGCGCTATGGTGGAACATTTGCACAAAAGGATATTGCGTTTGAATTTGCTTCGTGGATCTCGGCTGAATTCAAGCTGTATATCATCAAGGATTATCAGCGGCTGAAAAACGATGAGAACAGCCGTCTCGCGCTGGGCTGGAACCTCAACCGGACGCTGGCAAAGATCAATTACCGGGTACACACCGACGCGATCAAAGATATGCTGATCCCGCCGGACGTGACGCCGCAGCGGCAGAGTTATACATACGCCAACGAAGCGGATGTGCTGAACGTCGCGCTGTTTGGAATTACGGCAAAAGAATGGCGGCAGGCGCATCCGGACTCCAAGGGCAATATCCGGGATGAAGCAAGCCTGCAGCAATTGATCGTGCTTGCAAATATGGAAAGCATCAACGCCGAACTGATTCGCCAGGGCGTACCGCAAAGCGAACGGCTCCTGCGGTTAAATGCCAGTGCCAAACAGATGATGCAGTCGCTCACGAACGACCATCGAATCGAGGCATTCAAGGAATACGGCACACTGCCGCATGAGTCTGAATAAGAAGTCAGACAGGAAAAGAAACAGAGCGAAGAAACGACATTGACGCCGTTTTTTCGCTCTGTCTGTTTACTGATTATAAAATGGCGCTTGCCGTCATCGGGAGATATTCAAAAGCGCTGTTGTCCGTGCATTGATACCCATAAGCTCCCGCTGGATCTGCCGGTTTGCCTGACATATAGGCATCAGAAAATTCACAGCCTTTCGGATCTGCTGAAGGTCAGAGGAAGTGAGCGCATTCTGATGCAGATGCTCCAAGACGCGGCGGTAAGCGTCCTTTAGAGGTGCGGACACGGCAGGCTGAAAGAAATAGGTTGAGATCAGGCCGCCGATCAGGGCGGCTTCATTATCGGTGTACTGCATGACTGCTCTCCCTTCGCAAGAATCAAACGAACGGGATGATCATACCACAAAATGTTGTAGCAGGCTATTCGCAAAACGACGAAATATACGATGTGTGCCTGCAGCGAAAGATAAAAAGCAGTTGAAAGTGGTGTACATTCCGCAACAGCATGCGCTATACTGTTTCGCTCCGAAGATAGTGCGTAAGAATCCGCAAGAACTGCGCAGAGGTTGGAGCGGTTGTCAGCGGACGGTAAGTAAGACTGCGCAGAAGTGCCGCGTTTTCACGCCAAGAGGCGCAGGCAAACCCGTCAATGTTTCGGACGACTTGAAGCGGATTGGTGTTGTATTGGTCTGCTACTTCAGGATATAGCCGCCGCGATGGTTTCACCAGCCAATGCGGATTGAGTGAGGCGAGATAGACCGAGTACGAAAGGTGGAAAAATGCAGTGTTGGTTGCAGAGAAACCGAGTCGGTACAACAGATCATATACTTCGACAATGTCTGTTACGGCGTTCATGCTGCATCCGTCCCCTCCAATGCTTGAACCTGCTTCATAAACTGCTGAACCAGCGCGCTCTGTGCATCCGCTTCCAACATGGAAAAGAAAAACAGCAAGGTCGGGGCGGAAGTCGCGTATTTCCCACGCTCCAAATCACTGTATGCGCGGCTGGAAATACGAAGCCGCTCTGCCATCGCCTCCTGCGTCAGCGCCATCTGCTGCCGCAGGGAAGACAATTCTTCGGAAAGAAGCTCTGCGAACAGCGCCGGGTATGGTTTCATTCTGAAGACCTCCATAGTTTATAATAGATCGACTATGGAGATTTTATGTCGAAATGAAGTTCGCTTCCACGAAGCACACTTCACACATCCCGTTCAAACCTTGTGAAGAAAACCGATTTGGAACACGAAAATAATATTCCATGCGCGGTAGCGTGGAAAGGAGAAGTCATGAACGTCAGAAAACCTGTGGATTACAGCATGATGTACCGGGAATTGACCGCAATTCTCGCGCAGAATCTTCCGCAGATGGACGAAATCTACGCCATCGGCAAAGTCATCAGCCAGCGCCCGGAGAAGGGCGCAGCGGTCGCTGCCGCAGAGTTTTTGCAGGCGAATTTCCCTGACCGCGCAGGCTTTTCCCCGCGCAATGTGCGCCGGATGCGCGATTTTTACCGGACTTATGAAAATGACCAAACGCTCCTCCGTCTGGCGATGAAAATCGGCTGGACACTGAACGTGGTCATTATGGAATCGGAGCTAACAAGAGAACAACGAATTCTCTTTTTGCAAAAGGCTGCAACCGAAAACCTCTCGAAAAAGAAACTCTTGGAGATCCTTTCAGGCGGAGCATTAGCTGAGGAATCTATCGACGCAGCTGATGAAGCAGGCAATGACAACGCGAATCCAAACTGGAGCAGAATGATTCTATCAGTATTCAATCGATGGAAATGCCTTGCAGCGGGAGTGAGAGTACATTTCTCATACTTGCAGGCATGGCTCGACTCGTCATAGCAGAGCGGAGATGGTGTGTGCCATATCATTTTCACTGTATTTAAAACTATAAAGTGTGATAAGCGAATCTTAATTTCGGAAAAAACTATAATGGTAATTTTGTTCCTAGAAGGCGATTTTGACAATACCGGCTCTATAACACGGACGAAAAAAATGATTATGACGCGCCTTCAGGACAGTATCCGAACCAAGCTGTCGTGGTTCAATTGTAGGGTCTCAGTGGTAGACTCTGCTACATACAACAAACGCTGTTTTGAAGTTTCCGGATAAAATGTTAACCCAACAAAATTTTTTCAAGCGCTATGACTGCTCATCAATGTCGTTCTGGATTCATACTCAGAAATGACATTTAAATGTCAGATAGCCGCACAAGATTATCGGCCTCAACAGCAACGGATACTTCACATTCTATCCCACAATCGTTTCACTGAATTGCAGGTTTGCACTCCTAGTTTGGCAGTTGATCCATAGTGTTCACATGACACATAAAAAGCTCCGAAATCGCTTGATTTCGGAGCTTTTTCTTGCATTTTGCAGCAAAAAAGTTCAGCCATATTTTTGAAAATGTGTTTTGACCCAAACCGTGACCCAAACCGCGATGTACGTCGATGTACAAAACAGTACGAAATAGCACGAAAAGACCATTCCACACGCATAAGACGTACATAAAATCGGTATTTTTTCACGAGAAAAGGGGCGCGCTGCCGTTTTGGCAGCGCGCCCGCTATGCCTTGCGTCACACGACTTCCCGGCCGATCATTTGACCGATGGTGTCTGCAGCCTGCACGCGCATGCTGGGCGTGGAGTGGACGTAGGTGCTGAGCGTGAACCCCGCGCTGTAATGCCCAAGCATTTCCGAAAGTGTCCGCACGTCCACGCCATTTTTGAGTGCCAAGGTCGCGAATGTGTGTCTCATGTCATGAAATCTCACATGTTCTGCGCCGATGGCTTCCAGAATCCGGTCATGCATGGCGCGGAAGGATGCCGGGTCGAGCATTTCTCCCCGGCGCAGGCCGCTGGTCAGTTCCAGATAGAGCGGTGCAAACACACCGCGCTGCTTTGCACAATGCGGGGGCTGAGCGTCGTTTCTTTCAGCGGAATGTGGCTGTAGTAGTGATTTCTGCCGTGCTCACTCATCTCGTTGATCGCGCGCTGAATTTGAATGGTGCTCAGCTTTTCCAGCGGGCAGTCACCCAGCGCGGGAAAGAGATGGTTTTCCATGCAGTTGCGGTAGAACTGCTTCGTATTCGGGCGGATCTGCGGCTTGATAAACACCTCGTACCACAACGTCACCCATGTCTGAACGGTGTACTGCCCCGTGCGGGTCGGGTCAAGCTTCTGGCTTTCTTCGATCGCTGTTTTCAGCTTCAGATACATCTTGAGCAGCAAATTGGAATACAAAATACCGTCCGGCATCGTTTCCAGAACAACCATCCGCTCACTGGTGAAGAAATATTCCTTGAGCTTCATGTAGTAGTATTTTTTGTTTTCTGACATAAACACTCCTACAATAATAATTACAGTTGAAGGCGCGGCAGCCAGCCGCGTCTTTTTCCATCTCAAAGCCGAAGCTGTTAGAATGGGAGAGTAAATGGCCTGACGGCTTATTTGAACTGCGACAAGGGGTAAGGCGGGAGATGTTCGCATCTCCCGCCTCACGCAAAAAACATCGCCCCGGGCAAACTTTTTGCGGCCCAGCAGTTGCTTTCTGGAAAAAATGGTGCTAAAATCAAATCATAACTGCGAAAGGGACGTCCCTTTCGCATATCTCCACGCGTGGAGATATGATAAGATTTGAATTTGGAGGAAACAGTCATGAAAAAACGACTTTTGGCGTGTCTTCTGACATTGGTGATGCTGCTGGCCCTGCTGCCCACGGCAGCTCTAGCCGCCGATGAGGTAACGGAAGTTACGCTGACAGAGAGCGGCAAGCTGCAAGAAGCAGTGACAGCCGTAAACAGCAATTTGGACAGCATTACAAAGCTGAAGGTTCGAACGGGCAAGGGCGCGGTGCTGATGCCTGCGGACTTCCAGTTCCTGAGCGGCATCGTTGTCACAACGACTGAAAACGGTAGATATTCCAGCGCGAAAATTACGGACGAAACGCCGTATTTGAAGAATCTGACGGAACTGGATCTCTCGGAGGCTGTCTGCAAAGACAACGCCATCCCACCGCGCGCATTCCAGAAAAACACGACAATCACTAAAATCATTCTGCCGAACACATTGGAGCGCACTTATCTTCACGCATTTTCCATGATGACCAACTTGACCTACCTCGGCACCACCGAAGGCAATCTGCATTTCCCGGCGTCTATGAAGATCATGGGCGAGGGTATGGTGTATCAGGATGCGAATCTGTCCGGACAGTTGACTTTGCCTGCAAGCCTTGAGGCAATTGGTTCTTCCTGCTTCTATCAGAGCGGAATTGCAGGCGATGTTGTGATTCCCGGCAATGTCAATATTGTGACGAATACTGATATAAATAGTGGTGAATACAAACCCTCTGGCAGCATCTTTAGTGGAACAAAAATATCTTCTTTGACCTTTGAAAATGGAATTACAAAAATAAGCAATAGCTTTGCCCATGGATGCGAATCCCTTACCAGTGTTACGATTCCGGCATCGGTCAAGACAATTGGAGAAGATGCATTTCGCGGCACGAGCCTTACGGCTTATCCTGAGATGGCAGGCGTGACCGAGGTTGGCAATAGCGCGTTCAGAGAGCTGAAAAGCGCCATTACGGGAGATATTGAATTGAAAAACGGTGTTTCCTACGGTGGCAGAGTATTCCTTGGCGATACGATCAACGGAAATGTTACGGTGAATAGTAATAGCGTTGGCACCAATGTCTTTGAGAAAGCCGTAATAAATGGTAACCTGACGATCAATAGCGAAACGATTCCTTCTAATCTTGTGTCTGTGCCTGATGACGACTATACCGGAGAAAGACGTATTCAAGGAAATGTAACACTTGGGGATGGCGTGAAAAAGGTTGATTCCGCTGCCTTTGGTGGAGCAGCAATTCCCGGAACGCTGACCCTGCCGGAAGGACTTAAAGAAATCGGTGACACTGCATTCCGCAAGAACAATTTTCAAGGCAATATCGTAATTCCTGAAGGTGTTACGAAAATTGGAACGGCAGCATTTTCTTCAGCAGGAAACAAGACAAATAAGATCAATTATATCGTTGCGTCTGCGGCTCCCGCCGACATACTTTCTAAGTATGCATTTGTTGGGCAAGCGCTTGACACTAAGATTTACTTTATGACCGCAGTTGAAAACAGCGATAATTATTGGTCGGGTAGTGAGGTTACGATCCTTAATACGGATGGCGGCAAGATCGACACCACGAAGGAAGCAGACCGCACGACCGGTCTGTTTACGCCGTTCAAGGCTGGCGATCGCTTCCTTGGTTGGTACGACGGCGACACCAAGTTGGAAACGTCTGCGGCAGTGAATAAGACCTACACTGCAAAGTGGTCTGTACTTCCGCTGACCGGCATCACGGTTCAGCCGAAGCAGATCGAGTATGTCATCGGTACGACGCTCAGCGCGGCAGATTTCATAGTCACGGCAAATTATAACAATGGTGAGCAGGAAATCGTCCTGACCGACGGCTACACCATCGAGCCAAACACAGCACTCACAACGCCCGGCGACGTAAAGGTTACTGCAACCTTCGGTGAAAAAACTGCCGAATGCACGATCAAAGTCATTTCTGCGCCCGTCGTCCCGGTTACCCCCTCGGCCCCGGCACAGCTTCCGTTCAATCCCGACGCAGGTAAGACCAAGTTTACGGACGTTGCGGACAATGCGTGCTACGCCTCCGCGGTCAACTACGCGGTCGACAAGGGTCTCATGAATGGCACCGGCGAGGGCAAATTCTCCCCCGAAGCGGCCACGACGCGCGGCATGATCGTGACCATTCTGGCCCGCCTCGACGGCAAAAATACCAGTGGCACGCCGTGGTATCAGGCCGGTCAGCGCTGGGCGATGGAGTACGAAATCTCCGACGGCACGAATATGACCGGCGCGATCACGCGCGAGCAGATGGTCACGATGCTCTTCCGCTACG
>JABLTR010055408.1_pt1 | contig 10364 bp, 8 predicted proteins | sample 7160071 | NCBI WGS metagenome assembly JABLTR01 (sample SAMN14651230, study PRJNA627086) | human gut metagenome | isolation source: feces | host: Homo sapiens
AAACAAAAACGCTATTTTATCCATTGGCTCGCTCCTTTTAGCAGCTCAGCCGCCAGCGCGTCCACCTCGTGAAGAATTTCCGCCGCAGACTGCTCCCGATTGACCAAACCTGCTATTTGTCCCGCCAAAAAGCTTCCGCGCTGCTCGTCCCCCTCTATGGCGGCCCGGCGCAGAGAGCCGACTCCCATTTCTTCCAGATTTTCGTCCGTGAAGCTGGAGTCATACTCCCTTTGATAATAATCACGGCTGAAACGGTTTTTCAGTGAACGGACAGGGTGGCCCAGACGCCTCCCTGTTACAATGGTATCAATATCCTTGGCCTTCAGGATTTTCTTTTTATAGTTTTCATGGACATTACATTCCTGTGCCACCAGGAAGCGCGTGCCCATCTGTACGCCAGAGGCCCCCAGCATCAGAGCGGCGGCCATCCCCCGGCCGTCACCAATTCCTCCCGCCGCAACAACCGGGAGCTGAACGGCGTCACAAACCTGAGGGATAAGGGCCATCGTTGTTGTTTCCCCCACATGGCCACCGCTTTCGCCGCCCTCTGCTATAATTGCGGTTGCTCCACTGCGCTCCATCATTCTGGCAAGCGCTACGCTGGCCACTACGGGAAGCACCTTGATCCCGGCAGCTCTCCATGCCTCCATATATTTACCGGGGCTGCCTGCCCCAGTAGTCACCACAGGTACCTGCTCCTCTACCACTACCCTGGCTACCTCTTCGGCAAAAGGGCTCATCAGCATGATATTAACGCCAAAGGGTTCCTTTGTCAGAGCCTTTGCCTTGCGAATCTGGTCCCTTAGCCAGTCCGCGTTGGCATTCATAGCCGAAATCAGGCCTAGCCCGCCGCCATTGCTGACCGCCGCCGCCAAATCAGCATCCGCAATCCAGGCCATCCCCCCCTGAATAATCGGGTAACGGATCCCTAACAACTCGCAAATCGGTGTATGCACCATCATCTCAACCTCCAACTTTTAAATCAACCAAAATCAGATTTTCCACTGCAAAACGGCAGTACCTGCCGTCATACCAGCGCCGAAAGCACTGAATACCAGAATGTCCCCCTTATGTAACCTGCCCTGATTCATAAACTCGTCCAGTACCAGGGGGATACTGACCGCGGAGATATTGCCGTTTTTTTGAATGTTGCACGCAAACTGCTCCATTGGCATGCGGAGCCTCTTCGCAGCTGCTTCAATGATGCGCAAATTGGCTTGGTGGGGAACAACAAAGCGGACCTCCTCCTTTGCGTATCCCGTTGCCTCCAAAGCGCTTGCCACACCTGAGCTCAGCGCATCGACCGCAAACCTGTACACCTCGCGTCCATCCATCTGTAAAACTGTCTGACGGTCTTTCTTCGCCGTATAGGGGCAGTTTCCATTCAGGAAAGGAAGATTCAACGCCAGGCTAGGGGCGGAACCGACCGCGAGGTATTTGAGCCCGTCCCCTTCTCCCAGTACCACCGCCGCCGCACCATCCCCGAAAAGTACGCTGGTAGAGCGATCGTTCCAATCCAAAATCCTGCTCAACCCATCAGCCGCTACAACCAACACTCTTTTCGCCCTTCCCCGGGCGAAAAGGCCGTCCGCTATATCGCAGGCATATACAAAGCCACTGCAAGCCGCATTCATATCCATGGCCGGGCATTTTGCTCCAAGCCCCTGCTGCACCATGCATGCCAGACTGGGGGTGATATAATCCCCTCCTAATGTCGGGCAGAGAATATAATCAAGCTCCTCCGCTGAGGTACCGCTGTTGCGCAGCGCCGCCTTGGCCGCAGCTATCGCCAGCCCGGCGACCTGTTCATCCGTTATGATGTGGCGCTCTTCTATTCCCGTTCGCATACGGATCCATTCATCACTGGTGTCAAAAAGCTGTGTCAATTCATCATTCTTAACACAACGCGCGGGCAGACAGCTGCCCGTTCCTAAAAGGTCAAAACTCATGGATGCCCTTCTTTCTTTTTCAGGTTATCATCAAAAAAACGGCTCAGCTTCTCCATACCCTTCAGCATAGCCGACTTTTCCTCCTCCGTCAGCGATGCCGAAATAGAGCTGACCATTTTTTTGTGAAAATAGCGATGGGCCAAATCCGCCTTTCGCCCCAGCTTGGTCAAATAAACGTAGACGACGCGCCCGTCGCTTTCCGCCTTTCTCTTTTCCACATAACCCTTTGCCGCCAGCTTGTTAACAGCCGCTGTTACCGACGGCAGACGAATGCCCATTCGGGAGGACAATTCACTGATGGATCGTCCGCTCTCCTCGTTTTTCCCGCCGCCGACAGCCTCCAGCAAATGGATTTCATTAATACTTAAATTCAGGTTTTTGGAGGAACGCAGCATCTGCTCCTCCATCAGCTCGACCGAGCGGTACACCCTTGTAAGTAAGTCATTGAGATGAAACTCAAATTGGTTCATCATCTGTCCGTAACCCTCTCAATTAATTAGTTAGTGAAACTAATTATAAATCGAAATTTTTCCAATGTCAAGTTATTCAAAACGGACTTTTCGGCCATTTTTCTTATTTTATATTTTATTTAAAACATTTATTTTCTCTAAACGAGAAAAACCAGACTGTTGAATCAACAGCCTGGTTTTTACAATATTTTTATAACGAAAAATCATCAAGCCTATTCTTCCGGGCGAGGCGCACAAGGCTAACGCATACTAAAGCCCTAAACTTTTTCCCCGTAAAATTCCGTATTTTCTGCACCGCTGGGCCAACCGAGTTTTCTCGCAAGCAGGCTGAAGAGAAAACAAAACAGCACCGAGACTAGCATCGCCAGGCACGCGAACAGAGGCCCCTGATCCATCATCAGGCCCAGGCCAAACGGCGCCTGCCAACCGTTAAAAAACAGCTTTCCCAATACTGGGAGCATAGCCACGCCAAAACCGCTCAGCATCCCCGCCCAGGCGCCTGCACGGTTCAGCCTTTTGAAATAAAGCGCCAACGCATAAGGCGCTAAGAATGCGCCGGACAGAATCCCCCACGAATAGGACATGAGGTCCAAAATCGGCGTGTTGCTGTTTGCAATCAGATAAGAGGCTATTACAAACAGCAGACATAAAATCCGGGTCAGCATGGCCACGCTTTTATCCTGCAGCTGAGGCCTTAGTCTGGCCTTTACCAGGTCCATTGACGCTGTAGAGCAAGCTGTCAGTGTGATGCTGGAAAGTGTGGAAACCGATGCGGAAATCAACAGCACCAAAACGATGCCCACCAGAATATCCGGCAGGTGCGCCACATTCAGCATATTGGGAATGATATAATCCTTACCGCCCGCAGGCAGCGTACCACCGAAAAACAGGTGGGAAAAGGACCCGATAAAATAACCGCCCCCCGCAACAAGAACTGCAAAAAAGGTAGAGATGATCGTCCCTCTTTTAACCTCCTTGTCATCGCGGATACCGTAGTATTTATGTACCATCTGCGGCAAGCCCCATGTGCCTATGCTGGTCATCAGGATCATGGCGACAAGCGATATTGCCGACTGTAAGGTCAGATTGTTCATTCCACTCTGCTCCATATAGCCTGCCATATTGGAAAGCCCTTGAGCGAGGCCGCCGACCTGAGGTGAAGCCACCACCATAACCACGAGCAGAAAAACGCCGACCATCATAATAAGCCCCTGGACAAAGTCTGCCTTTAGGGTGGCTACATAGCCGCCTAAAACCAAAACAACGGCCGAGGCAATAGCGATCATCACCATACAGACCTGCTCGTCAATCTTCAGCAGCACACTGCAAACGCTGGTCAATCCCTTGTAAACCGAGGCTGAATAAGGCAGCAGGAATATAAAGATTACAATACAGGAAAACAGTTTAATACCTTGGCTTTGATACCTTTTTTCGAACAGCTGCGGCATAGACTTAATCTTCAGCCTGTGCGTAACCGAACGGGTTCTTCTGGCTAAAACAAGCCAAGCCAGCAGGGAACCAATCACCGCATTGCCAATGCCCACCAGCGTGGAATAAAGCCCGAACTGCCAACCAGAGCTACCAGAATAGCCAATAAACATTACAGCAGAAAAATATGCGGTCCCATAAGAAAGCGCGGATATCCAGGCGCCGGCATTGCGCTTTCCCACAGTAAAATCTGCCATGCCGCCCCCCTGTCTGGAATTAAGGATGCCGACGGCAAGCATGAAAATTACGTAACAGCCAATAACAATCCAAATAACAATTTCTCTCCCCATAATCCTCTTCCTCACTTTAGCGATTTAAACCATCAATTAAATAAACAACATCTTTATTCTACCAGATAATCTTATGAAAGGCAATAGAAAAGTAAAAAACAAGAGGCTGCACAAGCCCATAGCATAACTCCACTTGTATTTTGCTGAAAGCGTGCTATTATTAGCTTGAGGTGTTGTATCATGAAAATTTCTACAGAAATAATGTCCGCCGCCCGTCATCTCGGTGAGGAAAAGGCCATCGAGTATTTAGCGAAGGCCGGATTTGATGCCTGGGATTTTTCTATGTTCAATATGTGTCAATATAACTGGGAAACGCGACGGCTTATAGAAAACAGCCATCCGCTAGCCGGAAAGGCGTACCTGACCTTTGCAAAAAAATTGAAACAGGCCGGCATTGATAACGGAATTGTCTGTAACCAGTCGCATGCACCCTTTCCAAGCAGTTGCCGGGAAATACGCTCCTTCTTTAAACGCGCCATTGAATGCACGGCAGAAGCCGGCGGTCAAATCTGCGTCATTCATCCGAATAATGATCTGCCGCCTGAGGAAAATGCCGAAATGTATTTTGAGCTGCTTCCTTTCGCAAAGAGCTGCGGAGTCAAAATTGCCGCAGAAAACATGTGGAATTGGGACACAGAAAGGGGGCATTCCTCATTTGCAGCTTGCGCGACGCCGGAGAGCTTCTGTGCTCATTTAGACGCGGTAAACGATGAGTCTTTTGTCGCCTGTCTTGACATTGGCCATGCTGAAATGAAAGGATCCGGTACAAATGCTGTCCGAATGATAAAAGCTTTAGGACAGCGGCTACAGGCATTGCATATACATGACAACGACCAATGGCACGACTTACATCAAATACCGTTTTCAATGAAAATAGATTTTAACGAAATTGTAAAAGCGCTCAAGTACACTGGTTATAACGGATATTTTACGCTTGAGGCGGATCAATTTCTGAGAGAATATACCGGCAGCACCGTTTTTGAAGGCATCAAACAATTGGCAGCGGCGGCGAAAAAGCTTGCCGCTTTGTATGAAAGCTGCTGACCCCTTTGGGGGATGGAGTGTGCGGCGTTATTCGCTGCTTTTTCCTTTTTCAACACTGCTGTAACAATCCCAAATAAATTGAAAAACTGCGGAGAAAACAATCTCCGCAGTTTTTATGAAGGGATTTGAGAAATGTCAATCGACTTTAGCAAAGTTTTATTTACAAATCAGTGTATTAATGTTTTTGTAGATGTTCAGGCTGATATCGATATTTTCTGGAATCCAGCAAAAGCAGTACAAAACTGCACAGACTGATAACCATTAGAAGGGACGGCGCCCAAAAGCTGTTATCCGCACCGGTGCGTGAAGGTTCCTGCGGCACATGTGTATCAGCGGGATCCGACGGGGGTGGTGCCTCGCTTTTGTGATTTTCAAAAAGAACGCTCGATTCGCCGGCTTTTTGAATGACTCCCTCCGTTCCATTCGGTGTTATCACAGAATAGCCTTCATTGTTGCTTTCAGACACACGGTATTTTGTCCCTGCCGGTAACCCTTCAATAGTAATCCACTGGCCATGCGAGAGCTCGATCTCAGCTGTTCCGTCTACCCCAAAGGCCAGCACGCCCTGTTCCGGGGTAGCGCTCCCCGCCATACTACTGCTTCCCGTATAGGCATAATTTCCTGAAAGCGGAATATCTTTACTGTCCGACAGTTTCACGGAAAAAGCAAATTTTTTCTCAGCATCTGCACCGCTGCCCGAAACGGTTTTAGCGATTTTCAGGCTGCCTGCATGAGCATCCGGCTCCGGCGTTATGATAGCTCTCGTATTGGTAAATATCGCTTCTACCGTCTGTCCTTCCTGAACGATACCGGCTGCTCCTGTGGAGGTTGTCACATATCCATCCTGATTTTCTTCAGACTCTGTCACCGTATAAGAGATTCCTGCGGGAAGATTCGTTGCCGTCCTATGCTCTCCACCCTTCAGCGTAACCAACGCCTTGCCGTTTTCAAAATCAAGCTCTCCATATGAGCCAGAAATGGATTTCTCACTCAGTAGGATGGTGAAATGGAATTCCCTGTCAGGTTCTGCAGCATTTCCAGCGAGGATTTTCTGAACGGAAAGGTTTCCGGACTTCGGCATTTCTTTATCATTAGTAACAGTAAAAACATACTGATTGTCTGCGGCCTGCGTAACCGTACCGGTATATCCCTCGACCGCTTCTTCCTCAATCGTATATTGGCTCTCTATTTTTTCTGTATCTTGTTCAAGAGCATTCCCCTGATATTTAGGAAGATCCTGAAAAATGAAAGTCCAATCATTTTCATCACAGAGTACCTTTTCGTCAATTTTCTGCCCGTCCTGATAAAGATAGACCGTGACGTTTTTGGGATGGTTCATGTCATCCTGTGCCCATTTCTTCACAACCGACACATTTACGGTAGGATATTCTACCGGATATTGATTAAAAATTACGGCTCCATTAGTGCCAATACCGCCTCCGCGTGGGGCGGTATTCCCTGAAATAACCAGCTTAGCCGCCTCTTCCGCGGCACGCTTTCCCTCTTGTGCCGCAACGGCCTTAAGCGCGAGGTTTTCTGTTGAGGTAATCCTCCCACCCAGGAGCGCTGTATCCGGATAACGCAGCGCATCTTCCGCGGGCAAGCCCAGCGCCCCGGAGTCCTCTTTTATCAAACCGTCCTCATACCAATGCACCAGCCAGTCCCCCAGCAGGCGGTTTGTTAATGACAGCGTGGCTCCCCCTGTTTTAGGAAGGGAGGCAATATCATCGCCGGCACCGTCGCAGGTGTTGTCAAAAATTGCTCCGCCGTTTTTCACATAGCTTTCCGCGCTGCCTGTTGGGCACAGCCACATACCGCCCCCTAATATTTCGGCAGAGTTTTGGGTTACCAGCGCGTCATACACAAACAGTTTATAGGGCGTGGATCCCACATAAACACCGCCCCCCTGGCGTGCAGCCCTGTTATTGACTATTTTGCCACCGCGAAGCTGAACATGATTCGAGGCTATATAAACGCCACCGCCGCAGCCGCCGTCATTGCCGCCGACACCAGCATCCTCCCTACCGGCGGTATTATTGGAGATGACGCCGCTGTTCATTGTAAACTCTGTATGGACATATTGCTCCCAGGTATCTATATAACTATCGGGCTGGTTTGTATTTTTTAAATAATCATAGGTTGCGACCCCGCCGCCCATTCCATCTATGACGGTATTGCTGGAAATCTCACCGCCATTCATGGTAAATACTGCATTGCCGAAAACGAAAACACCACCGCCGCCGTAATCGGCAGTATTATTGATAATCTTTGCGTCACCACTCATGGTCATTGTCACAGGATGCTTCTGATAGCCATAGTTCCAGGTATCGGCGCACAGCCATACGCCTCCGCCGCCATTTTCCTGGCCTGCGCTCATATTATGGCTGATTTCTCCGCCTGTCATTGCAATCTCTACCGGGCCTTCGTCGCTGCGGGCCAAAATTCCCGCAGTCGTGTATCCTTGCTCTCGGACATCGTTCGCTTTGTTCTCCGTGATTTTCCCACCGGAAATATTCAGTCGTGCCCCAGCGGCCGCGTAAACCGTTGCGTTATAGGTCGTCAGCCCTCCGCCACTGACCTCGTTATCGCGAATTTCTCCGCTCCTCATTTCAAAAAGAGACCCGGGGCCTGAAATGTAAACAACGCCGGAATAATTCCCCACCGAATCCGCATTGCAAATATTCGCACCATCTAAAACAAAAGTACCATAGCAGCATACGATCCTCCCGGAATGGTTCATTTGACCGCCACCGCCTGCGCCGTCAACTGTCAGCTTACCGGTGCTGCTGCTTGCAAAGGTGAGCTTACCTCCATTGAGGACCTCAAACATCGTTGAAATACCCTTCGCGGAAATCGTTCTTTTCTCCCCATTATCCACCAAGACAATGTCCTTTCCTGCCGGAATCACAACACTCTCGGTAAGGGTAAAATCGTTTTCGACCACAATCGTCGCTGGTGTGCCAGCTCTGGTTGCCGCAATTGCGGCAACCAATTCATCATAGGTTGAGGCAGCCCCTGTAGGCTCCTGTTGCCTGATACCTTTGGCGACTACTGTCACAGACGGGGCAGCTAGGCCGTGCAGCAGTGCATATCCCGCTGGTAAAACAGCTTTCGCCGTGTATTCACCTTCGTACATCCCCTCGTTCGAGAAATCACTTAAATCCCACGTAACCGGCAGGTTTTCGGCTGTTGAAAGGGCTGTCTTGCCGACTTCATCTACTATACCGCCCGCTGTCCACATGCTGTTCTCCGTGGAAGCAACCCAGACTGAAATTTCCTGGGGGAGCATTTTCTCCAGTTCAGCCCTTGTCAGAGGGGCCTCCCCAGCGTTACGAGCGGCAGAGATCACCCAGCGGCTATCTTCCGCCGCATAGGACAATCCGTCTCCTTCCCCCCAGGACCAAGCGCTTATCTCCTGTTTTTTTCCCGAGTTGTTCTTTACCAAGGCGAGCGCATTCGCGAAACTGAATAAAATGACCGCACAGAGTGACAGTGAGACAATGCGCGCCATTTTTACATGTGTCCGTTGTCTCATAATATTGGATCTCCTTTCCCTTTTCGTGCTGTTCCGGTCTGTGCTAAACAACCTCCACAAGAAGTATCCCTCAAAAGTAAACCGGCACTCAATGATAGCTCATTTTTGTATACTTTGGATTTTAAGTTTCCTAGCCGGCTACCATAAAATATCTCTTCTGTGGTACCCGCCTTTAAGCCTCCTATTAAAAATACGGAAATAATAAGCATACTATTCGCTAAAGCGCAAAATAAATAAGCCTGCGGCACAAAATAAATGCTTCAGGCTTTTTTGCATATGAAAACAGATTCACAAAAAATTGTACTATATTTTTCTGTTGATTTTCACCACGCTTTACAGTATAATAAACGTAAATAAATTTGGGTAAATATGGTAATCCACCACAGAAGAGATATTCTGCGGTCTTTATAAAATAAGCTTCATTTTTTGCAGAGTGCGTTCATGCTCGCGGGCACTGACCGCCACATAGATTCGGGTGGTCTCAATGCGGCTATGGCCTAAAATATCTGCCAAGTGTGCCAGATTTTTTTCTATTGTGTAATAGGTCCGTGCAAACAGATGTCTTAAATTGTGTGGGAATACCTTTCGGCGGTCCACCTGTGCCTCCGCACATAACTTTTTCATATCATGGCAGATATTGGAGCGATCCAATGGTCTGCCGTTTTTTGTTCTGAAAACATATCCCCGTTCTAAATTTTGCTTTTTTATGTACTGCTGAAGCTTATTTCTTAATTTTTTTTGTAAAATAATCGTTCGGTTTTTTCCCTTTAAATTAATTTCCGCACGGCCAGCCCGTACCGCCTCTACGGTTATAAAACTCAGCTCTCCAATCCGGATTCCGGTACTGCATAAGGTCAGCATCAAGTGGTAGAGTCTTTGGTTTCCTTTGCTTTGTGCCGATCGCAGCAGCCTTTTATACTCAATCTGTGATAGTTCCCTGTTTTCCTCTATAAAGGCCTGCCGCTGTACCTTCAGCAGCTTTACCTTGCACTCCGGTAAGCCGTCAAAATCCAAAAATGCATTGATTGCAGATATGCTGCCGTTAACCGTCTGTGCTTTGCGCTTTTCAAGAAGCTGATCGCGATATTCCAATATCAAGGACTTTACTATTTCACGCCCTGCCAGAAAGACGAGCAGTTGCTCGACTACGCAAATATATTTTTTGATTGTGGTTACAGCTTTTTCATGATGATATAAATATGTTTCAAATGCCTGCAGTTTCCCTTCCGCTGTTGTACTCATGATAAATTTTCTCCTTTCTGTCTATTTCTCAATATTAATTTTATCCTATTGAGTAAAAAGGAGACAGAAAATGTTTTTATTTCTCAATAAGACCTACCTTTCTTTTTCTGCCAGCCAAAAGCTGAAAACGGTGTATGACGCCTACATATGGCCACAGGGCTTTTCCGACAGCTATAGAGGAAAGGCGCTGTTCGTTTTTTGAATGAAAACCCCAGCGGCATGATTTTATGTCGCTGGGGCTTTCATTACATTTTTATTGACTTTTTCTTTAGCATCCTCCAGGATAAAGCGCGGCATCACACAACGCCTTTTTTAAGGATTATATTCGCGTACAGAGCCGTTTCAC
>JABLTR010001478.1_pt1 | contig 10363 bp, 8 predicted proteins | sample 7160071 | NCBI WGS metagenome assembly JABLTR01 (sample SAMN14651230, study PRJNA627086) | human gut metagenome | isolation source: feces | host: Homo sapiens
ATATACAGCAGGCTCTCTGCCAGGGCGGTCTTGCCGTTTCCGCTGTGGCCCAGCAGACAGACGTTGCGGATGTTTTGTACAGAATAGCTCATGTTCGTTCCACTCCTTATGTTGTGCTGTTGCCGCGGCCGGAGAAGGCCGGCCGCAGGGGATGCCTAATGTAGAAATTATACAACCTTTGCCGGTGCAATACAACAAAAATTTTGGCACATTCCCCGTTTTGGGCAGGAGCGTGAAAAAAGTCCGGGAAATTTCGTCATCTCGTCAAAATTCCGCCGCCGGCCGCAGGAAGAGCGCCCCGCTTTCCGATCCGGATCTCGGAAAGCGGGGCGCTCCGGCCGTTCCTTCAGGTGGCGCCGGTGATCCGCTGCAGGATCTCCCCGGCCCGTTTCCAGTTGAAGATGCCGCAGGTGCAGGTCTTGCCCAGCTCCCTGCCGCCCTCTTCACAGGTCATGCGGCCCTTCTGGATCTTGTCGATCACATCCTGGATGCGGCCCACGGACACCATGCCGTGGCCGCACATGGTGTTGATCTCCAGCACCGGCTCCGGCGGCAGCTGGGACGTGCTGCCCCAGACGCCCAGAGAGTACTCCACCGTGTGGGGCGTCAGCCCGCTCTTCCGGCAGCACTCGCCCAGCATATCGAACAGGCCGGAGACCACCACGCTCAGCCCCAGGTCCTCTTCCTTCAGCGCCTTCATAAATTCGATGGCCTTGTCCTGGTCGTCAAACACGCAGTGGACGGTGGCCCCCTCCACCGTGGAGTCCAGCACCCCCTGCTCTCCTCCCAGGGTGTACTCGTTGCCGGTGGAGGCATTGCCGATGCAGATGCAGCCCTTCTCCATCCCCAGCTCCATGAACCGGCGGAGGCGGGCGCCCAGTTCCGCCTGCGGCACATCCACGTCGTTGTAGCGGTGAGCGGGCATCATCAGAAAGACGATGTCATCCTTCAGGCTCTCCACGGAGCCCCGGCGATGCAGCGTATGCGACATGTCTCTTCCCTCCCCTTCTCAAAACTGGTGCAGCGGCCGGCCCAGGCCGAGATTCACCTTGCCGTTGGGCCGCACGGAAAAGCCGGCCCCCTCCATGATCTCCCGAACGGCCTGGTCCTGGCCGCCCAGCGTGACGCTGGAGACATCCAGGCTGAATACGGTCGAAGTCTTTGCGGCGATCTCCTTGCAGAGCGCCAGGACCTCTGCCAGCCGCTCCACAGGGACCGAGAACTCCAGGATGGCGGAGTAGACCCGCTCATCCAGGATATCCTCCCGGAAGTATCCGGTCCTGTTGTCCTTCATCATCTGGGTGATGGGATTGCAGGTCTCAAACTCCACCAGCCCCGTGCCGACCAGGGCCACTGCGATCTCCTGCACCTGGCGGAACGTGGCGGCGGCAATGGGGCGCCCCGCCTCCAGCGCCATGCCCACCCAGCCGGGCTTGAAGCGGCCGGTGACCTCATTGGTCTTCATCTCCTCCGTGCCCCGGCCGCTGACTCCGGTGTCCTCAAAGATGGTAAACACGTCGCTCATCACCGAGCGGACCGCCCGGGGCATCTTCAGCTCCTCCTGGCAGATGGCGTCCTTGCGGCAGACTCTGCTGCGCCGGCAGCAGCTGCACTCCACACAGGCGTCTGCGTCGATCACCGCCTTGCGGCCAGAGACGCTGATGGCACCTACCGGGCAGTACGGAACACACAGTCCGCAGCCCACACAGGCCTCTTGATCGATGTACATACCGATGTCCCTTCTTTCTTTTAAATATACATATTTCGATTTTGTGTACATAGATGGGGAAAAATAAATTCCGCCGCCGGGGATCTTCCAACAAGCGGGACCCGAAGGGCCAGGGAGGAGCGGCGCCGGTTCACGGGGCCGCTCCTCCCCGGAAAGCTTGATCACTGCTGCGCTTCCGCCTTCTTGCCCTTTCTCACGGCCTCCAGCACGACCGGGGCCACCATCAGGACGGCTGTGGCGATCAGCAGGCCCAGGGTGATGGGCCGCTCCCAGAAAATGGAGAGGCTGCCGTTGTTCACCATCAGGGCGCGGTAGAGGTTCTTCTCGATGGTGGGCGTCAGCACGAAGGCCAGCAGCATGGGCGCGGTGGGATAGTCATACTTGTTCATGAAGTAGCCGGCCAGGCCGCCCAGCAGCATCACGTAGAGGTTGTTCACCTCGTTGGAGGCGGCGAAGGCGCCGATGAAGCAGAGGGTGACCACCACCGGGGAGATGAGCTTGGAGGGGACGCTGATCAGCCGCACCAGCAGGGGGATCATCAGCATGCCCATGGCCAGGCAGAGGATGTTGCCCACGTACATGCTGGAGATCAGGCCCCAGCAGAACTCCGGCTCATCCGTGAACAGCTGCGGGCCGGGGGTCAGGCCCCACATCATCAGGCCGCTCAGCAGCACGGCCGCCGTGCCGGAGCCTGGGATGCCCAGAGCCAGCAGCGGGGCGAACGCGCCGGCGGCGGCAGCGTTGTTGGCAGCCTCGGAGGCGGCGATGCCGTCCGGGATGCCGGTGCCGAACTCCTTGCCCCGCTTGCTGACCTTCTTGTTCATCAGGTAGCACAGGAAGGCGGCGATGGTGGCGCCGGAGCCAGGCAGGATGCCCACCACAGTGCCCACCACGCCAGAGCGGAGGACAATCGGAGCACAGTATTTCGCCTCTTTCTTGGTGATGACGGCGTCCCGGATACGGAGCTTGGTGGATTTCAGCTCGGTGTAATCTGTCTCCTTCGCATGGCTCATCTGCATGACCTGGCTGAATCCGAACACGCCGATGACCAGGGGCACCAGCAGCACGCCGGACAGCAGGCTGATGTTGCCGAAGGTGAACCGGGGCATGCCGGTGGCGCCGTCCGTTCCGATGGTGGCGATCATGATGCCCAGCATGGTGGAGATCAGCCCCTTGGTGGGGGAGTCGCCCAGCAGCCAGCTGATGCTGCTCAGGGACAGGACCATCACGGCCACCATCTCGCTGGGGCCGAACAGCAATCCGATATCCGCCAGCCCCACGCCCAGGAAGGTGAGGATCAGGATGCCGATGGTGCCGCCGCAGAAGGACGCCATATTTGTCGTGAACAGAGCTTTTCCGGGATAGCCCTTCCGCATCAGGGGATAGCCGTCCATGGCCGTCATGATGGCGGGAGAGTCGCCGGGGATGTTCAGCAAAATGGCGCTGTAGCCGCCTCCGTACATGTTGCCGTAGTAGATGGCCGCCAGCATGATGATGGCGGATGTCGGATTCATTTTGAAGGTCAGCGGCAGCAGCAGGGCGCACCCCAGCAGGGAGCCGATGCCGGGCATGGCGCCCACCAGGATCCCCAGGATGCCGCCGCCGGCCGTCATCAGGATGTTCTCCGGTGTCAGGGCGTTTCCGAACCCCTCAAACAACAGCTGCAATGTCTCCACAAGACCGCCCCCTCTCAAACCAGTCCCAGCAGGCCCTGGGGCAGCGGCAGCTGGAGCCAGAGCTTGAAGACGCCGTACAGGAACGCCATGACACACACGGTGACGACCGCCGACTTCTTCCAGCTGTATTTGGACAGGACCTTCAGCCAGCAGAACAGCATCACGGTCAGTGTCAAAAACAGGCCGATCAGCCAGCTGCCAATGAGGCAGAGAACGCCGATCCCCAGGGGGATCATATCCTTCCAGTTGACATCCCGGATGGTCTTTTGAAAATACGCCTTGTCGATCTTTTCCTTCCGAAATGTGTTGACGATCTCGATGATCACCAGCAGGATCAGAAGTCCAGAGGCGAAGGCCGGCAGCAGTCCGCCGCCGATGGACATGCCCTGAAACAGGGTCAGGGATGTCACCGAGGTGACGAACCAGTATGATCCGACACACAGCAGGATCCCGTCGATAATCAGAGGCATCAAAATTCTCCTTTCCTTATCCTTCTCTTCAGAGCCCGCGCCGGCCGCGGCGGCTTTCGCCCCGGCCGGCCGCAGGAGGCAGGGCGTATCCCTTTTGTCAGATCAGTCCCAGTTCCTTCTGGGCGTTGTAATAGATCTCATACTGATCCTCCATAAAGGCCGTCAGGTCGTCGCCGATGATGAAGGCGGGCGTCAGGCCCCGGGCCAGCAGGTAGTCCTCCGTCCAGGCCGGGTCCTCAGAGACCTGGCGGCAGACCTCCTGCCAGTAGGTCAGGGCCGCGTCGCTCATGCCGGGGGCGCCGGCCAGGCCCCGGAACATCCGGAAGTCGATGTCATATCCCAGCTCAGAGCAGGTGGGGACTTCCTCAAAGCCCTGGATGTTCTCCAGAGGCTCGGCGCTGAAGGATGCCAGGCAGTCCACGCCGCCGGCCTCCAGCTGGGCCTGGCACTCGGAGGGATTGAAGATGCCGCCGGTCAGATGCCCGCCCAGGATGGCGGTCAGGATGTCGCCGGCGGAGTCGTAGAGCACATAGGTGACATTGGCTCCGGCCACCTCGTTCAGCATCAGGGCGCAGACGTTGTCCTCGTTGCCCACGCCGCAGCCGCCGATGGTGACCTCGCCGGGGTGCTCGTTGGAGTAGGCGATCAGGTCGTCCAGGCTCTCGAAGGCCCCGGCAGCGGTGCAGATGGTCTGGTCCTCATAGGCCAGCACGGCGATCTGGGTGATGTCGTCCCACTGGTACTCGCTGTCGTTGGCAATGGCGCTGGCCAGCTGGCCGGGTGCATATGTGCAGATGGTGGAGTTGTCTCCCTGCTTGCCGTAGACATAGGCCGTGCCCACCAGTCCGCCGCCTCCGGAGAGGTTCTGGACCACGATGTTGGCATCCACATACCCGCCGTCCGACATGACATTGGCCAGGGTCCGGGCATAGATGTCCGACCCGCCGCCGGCGCTGTAAGGGCAGACGAAGTCAATGGAGCCGCTGGGGGCCCAGGCGCCTTCCTCCGCCTCATCCGTCGCCGCTGTCTGCCCGCCGGAGCTGCAGCCGGTGGATGCCAGCAGCATCAGTCCTGCCAAAACCAGTGCCGTTCCCCGCATCTTCCTTTTCATCACAACACGCCATCCTTTCTTGATGAATGAGCTGTTGGGCAGATCGCACCCGCTCCAGCCCCGGCCCGCCGCCCTGTCCGGACACGCCGCGCCGCTTCTGTCTCAGCTGTCACAACTGCTTTACTGATATTGCAGCAGATTCCGTTTTATGCCCGCCGCCGCTGGGAAAACCGTCTTGTTTCCGTCAATCCCCCCAGCCTCCTTCGTTTCGGGCTTCCTCTCCCTGTGCAGAAGAGCGAAAATTTCCCTTCCCGCCCGCTCCGCCGGGCAAAAACCATTGACAGCACGGGACGGACAATCGTATAATTTCTCACAAGGAGCACAAAGGCGTACTCTTGCTGTCGTCTTGCGCTCTTTTTCTGTTTTCCGGGTATTCATCGCCTTAAAGTGATAAATCAAATTTTCCTGTTCTGGAGGTTTCTGCCATGGGCAAATACACACGCGAGGACATCCTCCGCCTGGTCCGGGAGGAGGACATCCAGTTCATCCGCATGCAGTTCACGGACATCTTCGGCCAGATGAAAAATGTGGCCATCACGGCCTCCCAGATCGAAAAGGCCCTGGACAATCAGATCATGATGGACGGCAGCTCCATCGAGGGGTTCGTCCGCATCGAGGAATCGGACCAGTATCTCTGGCCGGATCTGGACACTTTCGCCATCCTGCCCTGGCGGCCCCAGTACGGCAAGGTGGCCCGGCTGATCTGCGACGTCCACAATCCCGACGGCACCCCCTTTGTGGGGGACCCACGGGGCGTGCTGAAGCGGGCCCTGGCCAGGGCCGGGGAGCTGGGCCTCACCTTCAACGCCGGGCCGGAGCTGGAGTTCTTCCTGTTCCAGACCGACGAGGACGGCAGGCCCACCACAAAGACCAGCGACGAGGCGGGCTATTTCGACCTGGGGCCTCTGGACCACGGCGAGTCCACCCGGCGGGAGATCTGCCTGTGCCTGGAGGAGATGGGCTTTGAGATCGAGGCCAGCCATCACGAGGTGGCCGCCGGCCAGCACGAGATTGACTTCAAGTACACCGAGGCCCTGCAGGCAGCGGACAACATCATGACCTTCAAGCTGGCGGTGAAGACCCTGGCCCAGAAGAACGGCCTTCACGCCACCTTCATGCCCAAGCCCGTCTGCGGCGCCGCCGGCAGCGGGATGCATGTGAACATGTCCCTGTTCCGGGACGGGCAGAACGCCTTTTACGACCCGGCGGACCCCCGGAAGCTGTCTCTCCTGGCCTATCAGTTCATCGCCGGGCTGCTGGACCACGTACAGGGCTTCTGCGCCGTCACCAATCCGCTGGTGAACAGCTACAAGCGGCTGGTGCCCGGCTATGAGGCCCCCTGCCACCTGGCCTGGTCCACCGGCAACCGCTCCGCCCTGATCCGCATCCCCACGCCCCGGGGGTCGGGCACCCGGGTGGAGCTGCGGAGCCCGGACCCCTCCTGCAATCCGTACCTGGCCTTCGCCGTGTGCCTGGCCGCCGGGCTGGACGGCATCCAGCGCCGGCTGACGCCGCCGGCGGAGAGCAACGAGAACCTCTACGCCATCGCGGCGGACCTGGAGGCTCAGGGGGTCCGGCGGCTGCCCGCCTCTCTGGAGGCAGCCATCCACGCCCTGGAGGCGGACAGTGTGGTCACCGCCGCCCTGGGCGAGCATGTGACGAACCAGTATGTCACCGGCAAGCTGCGGGAGTGGGAGCAGTACCGCGCCCAGGTGACCCAGTGGGAGCTGGACCAGTATTTGGTGACCTGCTGAGACAACAGCGCCGTGAGAGGAGGGAGAGCGCATGGACCGGATCGTGGTGGCATTTTCCCACGAGGAAGCCCAGCGCCGCATCCTGCGGCTGCTGGAGTCTGCCGGCTGCTCTCCCGCCGCCTGCTGCGTCAGCGGAGGCGAGACCATCCGCACCGTCCGGAAGCTGGGCGGGGCCGTGGTGGTCTGCGGCTTCAAATTCCGGGACATGACGGCCAGTGAGGTGGCCGCCAGTCTCCGGGACGCCGCCGTGCTGCTGGTGCTGGCCTCCGCCGCCCACCTGGATCTGTGCGAGGGGGAGAATCTGTTCAAGCTGCCCACCCCCGCCGCCCGGTCGGAGTTTTTCGCCACGCTGGATATGCTCTGCCGGCGGGAGGCCCGGCGCCCCCGCCATCCCCAGCCCCAGCGGGATGAGGAAGAGCTGCGGCTGATCCGCCGGGCCAAGGAGCTGCTGATGGAGGTCAACCGCATGAGCGAGGCGGAGGCCCACCGCTTTCTCCAGAAGCGCAGCATGGACACCGGCGCGAAGCTGGCGGATACCGCCCGGCTGGTGCTGGAACACTATACCGTCTGAGGCGGAGCGCCGGAAATGAAGTAACAAAAGGAATGGAGGGTCTCCGGTCATGGAACCGAACCAGAAAAGAACCAATGTATATGATCCCCGTGCGGAACACGACGCCTGCGGCATCGGCGCCGTGGTGAGCCTGAAGGGGACGCCGTCCCACGCCACCGTGGACAATGCCCTGAAGATCGTGGAAAAGCTGGAGCACCGGGCCGGCAAGGACGCCTCCGGCGAGACCGGCGACGGCGTGGGCCTGATGATCCAGGTGCCCCACCGGCTGATGGTGAAGGCCGCCGCTGAGGCGGGCATTGCTCTGGGCGGCCCCCGGGACTACGGTGTGGGGGTGTTCTTCTTCCCCACGGACGCCCTGAAGCGTGCCCAGGCCCAGAAGATGCTGGAGATCATCACCGCCAAGGAAGGTCTGGAGTTCCTGGGCTGGCGGGACGTGCCCACCCATCCGGAGGTGCTGGGGCAAAAGGCCCTGGACTGCATGCCCCATATCTGCCAGTGCTTTGTGCGGCGCCCTGCGGACTGCGCCCGGGGACTGGACTTCGACCGGCGGCTGTATGTGGTCCGCCGGGAGTTTGAGCAGTCCAATGTGAACACCTATATCCCCTCCTTCTCCAGCCGGACCGTCGTGTACAAGGGCATGTTTCTGGTGGGCCAGCTGCGGAAGTTCTACGCCGACCTGGAGGACCCGGACTGCGAGAGCGCCCTGGCCCTGGTCCACTCCCGGTTCTCCACCAACACCAACCCCAGCTGGGAGCGGGCCCACCCCAACCGCTATATCCTCCACAACGGCGAGATCAACACCATCCGGGGCAATGTGGACCGGATGCTGGCCCGGGAGGAGACCATGCACTCAGCCGTGCTGGAGGCGGACATGGACAAGATCCTGCCGGTGGTGGACCAGAGCGGGTCCGACTCCGCCATGCTGGACAACACCCTGGAATTCCTGATGATGAACGGCATCCCCCTGCCCCAGGCGGTGATGATGTGCATCCCGGAGCCCTGGGCCAATGACCGGAAGATGAGCCGGGAGAAGCGGGACTTCTACCACTACTACGCCACCATGATGGAGCCCTGGGACGGCCCGGCGGCCATCGTGTTCTCCGACGGCGACGTGGTGGGCGCCGTGCTGGACCGGAACGGCCTGCGGCCCTGCCGGTGGTATCTCACCACGGACGACCAGCTGATCCTGTCCTCCGAGGTGGGCGTGCTGGATATCCCGCCGGAGAAGATCGTGAAGAAATCCCGCCTGCAGCCGGGACGGATGCTGCTGGCGGATCTCACCGCCGGGCGGCTGGTGGACGACAGCGAGGTCAAGGAGCGGTACGCCCGCCAGCAGCCCTACGGCGAGTGGCTGGATGCCCACCTTGTGTACCTGCGGGACCTTCCCATCCCCAACCGGCGGGTGGAACGGTACGACCAGGAGCGGCGGGACCGGCTGTACAAGGCCTTCGGCTACACCTATGAGGAGGTGAAGGACGCCATCCTCCCCATGGCCCGGGACGGGGCGGAGCCCACCTCCGCCATGGGCGTGGACACGCCGCTGGCGGTGCTGTCGGAAAAGCACCAGCCTCTGTTCAGCTACTTCAAGCAGCTGTTCGCCCAGGTGACCAACCCGCCCATGGACGCCATCCGGGAGGAGATCGTCACCGACACCACCGTGTACGCAGGCTCCGGCGGCAATCTGCTGGAGGAGCGGCCGGAAAACTGCACGGTGCTCCAGATCCACAACCCCATCCTCACCTCTCTGGACCTAATGAAGATCCGGTACATGGACCGGCCCGGCTTCCATGTGGAGACCATCTCCCTGCTGTACTACAAGGGGTCTCCCCTGGCCAATGCCCTGGACCGGCTGTTCGTCAACGTGGACCGGGCCTACAAGAACGGCGCCAACATCCTGATCCTGTCAGACCGGGGGGTGGACGAAAACCACGTGGCCATCCCCTCCCTGCTGGCGGTCTCCGCTCTGGAGCAGTACCTGGTGCGGACAAAAAAGCGCACCGCCGTCTCCATGATCCTGGAGAGCGCGGAGCCCCGGGACGTCCACCACTTCGCCACCCTCTTAGGCTACGGCGCTCAGGCCATCAACCCCTATCTGGCCCAGGAGTGCGTGGAGGAGCTGGTGTCCCTGGGGATGCTGGACAAGGACCCCACCGCCGCCGTCAACGACTACAACAGCGCCATCCTCCACGGCATCGTGAAGAGCGCCTCCAAGATGGGCATCTCCACCATCCAGTCCTATCAGTCCGCCCAGATCTTCGAGTGCCTGGGCATCAACCGGGACGTGGTGGACCGGTACATCACCAACACCGTCAGCCGGGTGGAGGGCATCGGCCTGGCGGAGATCGAGGAGGGCGTGGAGTGGAACCACAACCAGGCCTTCGATCCCCTGGGGCTGGGCTACGACACCTCCCTGGACTCCACCGGCATCCATCAGCTGCGCTCCGGCCCCGACAAGGAGGACCACATGTACAACCCCCGGACCATTCTGCTGCTGCAGAAGGCCGTCCGGGAGGGCAGCTATGAGACCTTCAAGGAGTACTCCGCCCTGGTGGATGAGCCCGCCAAGCCCCACACCCTGCGGGGCCTGCTGGATCTCCACTTCGATGAGAACGGCGGCATCCCCATCGACGAGGTGGAGCCCGTGGCGTCCATCGTCCGCCGGTTCAAGACCGGCGCCATGAGCTACGGCTCCATCTCCCAGGAGGCTCACGAGTGCCTGGCCGTCGCCATGAACCGGATCGGCGGCAAGTCCAACTCCGGCGAGGGGGGCGAGGACACCGAGCGGCTCAAGGACGAGCGGTGCTCCGCCATCAAGCAGGTGGCCTCCGGCCGGTTCGGCGTCACCAGCGCCTACCTCACCAGCGCCCAGGAGATCCAGATCAAGATGGCCCAGGGGGCCAAGCCCGGCGAGGGCGGCCACCTGCCCGGCAAGAAGGTCTACCCCTGGATCGCCAAGACCCGGTGCTCCACGCCGGGGGTGACGCTGATCTCCCCGCCGCCCCCAGCATGACGGAGAGCATGCTGGGGGCGGCGCTGAACATCATTCTGGACC
>JABLTR010112740.1_pt1 | contig 10361 bp, 7 predicted proteins | sample 7160071 | NCBI WGS metagenome assembly JABLTR01 (sample SAMN14651230, study PRJNA627086) | human gut metagenome | isolation source: feces | host: Homo sapiens
CCGCCGGAGAGCTCGTGGGGCCGCCGGGCGGCGTACTCCTGCCCCAGCCCGATCTTCTCCAGCATCTTCCCCACCGCCTCCTTCCGCTCCCGGGCGGTGAGCTTGCCCTGGGCCCGCAGCGGCTCCTCCAGGATCCAGCCGATGGTCCGGGCCGGATTCAGGCTGCTGTACGGGTCCTGAAACACCATCTGAGGGCGCTGAGAGCGGTGGATAATCTCCCCCTCGTAGTCCCCGATCATCCCCAGGATGGTCCGGGACAGGGTGGTTTTGCCGCAGCCGCTCTCCCCCACCAGGCCCACAATCTCCCCCTGGTCGATGTGAAAGGAGATGTCATGGAGCACCTGACGGCGTCTGCCCTTCCGGTTCAGGAGGTTGCGCCCCTCCTGATAATAACTGTTCAGATGCCGTACTTCCAGTACAGGTTCCCCTGCCATGGCGCATCCCTCCTTTTCCGCCCCTGGGGCGGTCTGTCAGACAATTATGTCAACTTTTTATCCCGTGTGGGGATGGCGGCGATCAGGCGCCGGGTATACTCCGCCTGGGGCGCCCGGAAGATGTCCTCCACCAGCCCCGCTTCCAAAATCCTGCCCCGCTGCATCACCGCCACCCGGGTGCACAGCTTGCGCACCACCTGGAGGTTGTGGCTGATGAACAGGATGGCCATATGGTTCTCCCGGTTGAGCTTGCGCAGCAGCGCCAGGATCTGGGCCTGAATGGTCACATCCAGGGCGGTGGTGGGCTCGTCGGCCAGCAGCAGCCTGGGCCGGTTGATGATGGCCGCGGCGATCATGGCCCGCTGCAGCATCCCGCCGGAGAGCTCATGGGGATAACGGCGATAGGTGTCCTCCGGGTTGGGCAGCTCTGCCTGGGCCATGGCCTCCAGCGCCCGCTGACGGCGCTGGGCGGCGGTCAGGCGGGTGTGCACCCGCAGGCTCTCCTCCACCTGGGGGCCGATGCGCATCACCGGGTCCAGGCTGGTCATCGGCTCCTGAAACACCACAGAGAGCTCGTCGCCCTGGATCCGGCGCAGCTCCTGGGGCGGGCACTGGAGGATTTCCCGGCCGTCCAGGGTGATGCTGCCGCTGACCTGGACTTTTCCCCGGGGCAGCAGGCCGCTGACGCTCATGGCGGTGACGGTCTTGCCGCTGCCGCTCTCCCCCACCAGCCCCAGAATTTCTCCCTCTTCCATGGAGAAGGATACCCCGTCTACGGCGTTGCGCTCCGGGGCCGCGTTGTGAAAGTGGACCTGCAGGTCCCGCACCTCCAACAGTTTTGCCATCTCTTTCTCCTCAGCTCCTTCCACTGCGCTGCTGCAGCCCCTCGCCCAGCAGGCTGAAGCTCAGGATGAGCAGCGCCACGGCGCAGCCGGCGCTCAGGGCATACCAGGGGGCGTTGCGGAGATAGGACTGGGCATCGCTGAGCATGGAACCCAGGCTGGCCTGGGGGGGCGTAATACCGATGCCCAGATAGCTCATGCTGGCCTCGCTGAGCACCGCGTTGTTAAAGCCGATGGTCACCGCAGGCAGCAGCACCGGAATGGTGTTGGGCAGGATATGACACACCATGATCCGCACATCGCTGACCCCCATGAGCCGGGCGCTGCGGATATAGTTCAGGTTGCGCACCCGGGCGAACTCGGTGCGCACAATCCGGGCAAAGCTGGGAATGAACAGAATGCCCAGGGCCAGGATGATATTATACTGTCCGCCGCCGATGACGCTGATGATGACCAGCGCCAGCAGCATGGCGGGGAAGGCGGTGATGGTGTCGCACACCCGGGTCAGGATGGCATCGGCCACCCCGCCGTAGTAGCCGCACAGGCCGCCGATCAGGATGCCGAACACACAGCCGATGGCCACCACGCTGATGGCGATGACAAAGGAAGTGCCCAGCCCGTCCATAATCCGGGAGAGCACGTCCCGGCCCAGGTTGTCGGTGCCCAGCCAGTGCTGGGGGCTGGGCGGGGCCATCTTGGCCATGGCGTCCATGGCCGTGGGGTCATAGGGGGTCCAGAAGATGCTGACCACCGCCATCAGGGTCAGCAGGGCGGCCAGGACGCCGCCGATATAGAGAAAGGAGTTGTGCGCCGCGCTCCTTGTCCGTTTCGTTTTCATCGCTCCGACCTCCCTTTTTACTGCAGCCGGATACGGGGATCCACCAGCTGATTGATCACGTCGGCCAGGAAGTTGACCAGGACAATCCAGGCGGCCAAAATGACGACAATGGCCTGGACTACCGGGAAATCCCGATTGCTGATGCTGCTGATCAGCAGCCGGCCGATGCCGGGGACGGTGAATACCTGCTCCACCACAATGGTCCCGGTCATGATCTCCGCCATGGAGATGGCCAGAAAGGTGATGACGGGGATCATGGCGTTGCGCACCACATGGCGGCTCAAAATGGTCTGCCGGGCGCTGCCCCGGCTCTGGGAGGTGCGGACATAATCCCGGCTCAGCTCACTGCGGATAGAGCCCCGCAGCATTTTCACGGTCATGGCAATGCGCGGGATGGCAATGGCCAGGGCGGGAAACATCATATAGTAGAGGAACCGGGGCCAGCTCTGGGTATAGGAGACAAACTCCCCCGGTACAAAAAAGCGAAAGGTCAGCCCCAGGGTAAAGCACATCAGAATGCCGATGAAGAACTGGGGCACACTCATGAAAATCTGGTCCAGCGCCGTGATGATATGGTCCAGCACCCGGCTGCGGACGCTGCCCGCCAGAATGCCCAGGGGGATGGACAGCACCACTGTGAACAGGAAGGACATCAGGGTGAGCGCCGCCGTCACCGGCAGCTTGTCCGAGAGCATCTCCCCCACGCTCTGGCTGTAACTGTAACTGGTGCCGAAGTCGCCCTGGATGAAATTGGTCAGCCACTCCCAGTAACGGATGAGCACCGGCCGGTCCAGCCCCAGCTGGGCCCGCAGGGCGGCCACCTGCTCCGGCGAGGCGTCCATGCCCAGAATCTTGGCCGTGGGGTCGCCGGGAATGACGGAAAAAGCCAGGAAGGCGAGGAAGGAAACAATCAACAATGTAATAATGAGAGCAAAGAGTTTTTTTAAGATATATTTCATACTCCTCGCCTCCCTCCTTTTTCAAATGTCGTTACTCAGCGGACTGATCCACATAGTGCACCGTGGACATATCCAGGATATACAGGGGATAGAACACATAGCCATCCAGCGCCGGGTTCATGACCACATACTCGGCCAAATCCTGAATATAGACGTTGGCCGCGGTCTCGTTCAGGATCTCCAGGCAGCGCTTGTACAGCTGGGTCTGCTCCGCGTCGTCCTGGCTGGCCTGGGCGGCGGCAAAGGTCTCGTCGTACTCGGCGTTGCTGTAGTTGATCATGTTGTTGGAGGCCCCGCTGGTCCAGCGCTGGAGCATGCCCCCAGCGGTCAGGACACTGGTGTCAAAGCCCACCAGGGTGGCGTCAAAGTTCCGGCCCTGATAGGTGTCGGTGTACCAGCTGGCCCACTCGATGGGGTTGAGCTCCACCGTGATCCCCACTTCAGCCAGCTGCTGCTGGATCACCGCGGCCATATCCCCATAGGGGTGCTCATACTCGGTGGCATAGGTGATGGTAAAGCTGAATCCATCGGCATATCCGGCCTGGGCCAGCAGCTCCTTCGCCCGCTCCACATCGTAGCTGTAGTTGTCCGCCAGGGAGGCGTCAAAGTACTTGGTGAAGCTGGGGAACATGGAGGAGCCGATCTTCACCCCCTGGCCGCCGGTGGCAAAGGCCATGACTTCGTCCACATCGATGGCATAGCACAGCGCCTGGCGCACCAGTTCGTTGTCAAAGGGCTCCACCGCGTTGTTCAGGTAGAGGGCCACCGCCAGGTTCATGGTCCCCTCCAGCACATTGTAGCCGTTGGTCAGCGTGCTGATCTGGTCATACTGGAGATGGGCGCACAAGTCGATGGAACCCGCGTCCAGCGCCATCAGCTCCGCCTCCGTGCTGTCAAAGATCCGGAAGGTGACCCGATCCAGGGAGGCGGGGGTACCATAGTAGTCCTGGTTCTTTTCGATGACAAAGCTCTCCTGAACGCTGTAGGACACGAACCGGAAGGGGCCTGTGCCCACCGGCGCGGTGGCCTGGTCCTCATAGTCCGCCGGAGTGATATAGGCGTTGGACACATAGGCCAGGAAATCGCTGTTGGGCTCGGGGAGGGTGATGACAATGTCATTGCCCTCCGCCGTGATGGTGGCAGCAGAAAGCGCCGCGGCCACAGATTCATTCACTGTGGATGCGGCGCAGGCTTCGAAAGAGTGGAGCACGTCCTCCGTGGTGACCTCTTCGCCGTTGTGGAAGAGCACACCGTCACGGAGCGTGAAGGTATAAGTCAGGCCATCCTCCGAAACGGAGTGGGAAGATGCCACAGCGTCCACATAGCTGCCGTCGCTGCTCAGCTTCACCAAGCCCTCAAATACATTGAACAAGACCTCTCGAGTTCCTGCCGTTCCCATCTGATAGGGGTCAAGACTGTCCAAGTCCTGGGGAATGCCCACAATGATCTCGTTTGCGGCGGAGCGCTCACTGCTGACCTGGGTTCCCCCGGAAGAAGCGGTAGTTTCGTCGCTGGAGCCGGGGACCTCGGTCGTTGCTCCTCCGCACCCGCAGAGTAAGCACGCCAGCATCGCCGTCACCAGGAAACCTGCAAGAATACGTTTTTTCACTGCTGATTCTCCTTCCGCCCAGGCATGGCCCGGGCGTTACAACAAAATAACTTCTTCTCCCATTATTAAATTGTCGCGTTTTATTATAGAACATCCCCCGGAAATAGCAAGTACTTTTTTCAATTAATTCACTTTTTTGGATCAGGCGGGGCAAAGCTCGTTGCAATCCGGAAAAAAGCATGTATAATATAGAGTGGAATTATATAAATAATAATTGGAACGCGTCTTGATCCTGCACTTTACCGTGCAAATCCACTGTCTAAAAGGAGAATTTGTCCCACTATGAACGAAGGTTCCATATCATCCATACTCATCATTGTCCTGCTGCTGCTCTGCTCCGCCTACTTCTCCGCCACGGAGACCGCCTTTTCCTCGCTGAACAAGACCCGGCTCCGGGCCCTGGCGGAAAAGGGCAGCCAGCGGGCCGCCCAGACGCTGCGGCTGTCGGAGGACTACGACCGGCTGCTGTCCACCATACTGGTGGGCAACAACGTGGTAAACCTGGCCGCCTCCTCCATCTCCACCCTGCTGTTTTTGGGGCTGCTGCCCGACATCGGCGCCACCGTGTCCACCATCGTGATCACCGTCGTGGTGCTGATCTTCGGCGAGATCTCCCCCAAGAGCCTGGCCAAGGAAAATCCGGAGAAATTCGCCATGCTCTCCACCCCCGTCATCCGGGTGCTGATCTGGGTGATGACCCCGGTCAACTTCCTGTTCGCCCAGTGGAAAAAACTGCTCAGCCGGCTGTTCAAGGGGGATGATCGGCGCAAGATGACCCAGGACGAACTGCTGATGCTGGTGGAAGAGGTGGCCCAGGACGGCAGCCTGGAGGAACACGAGGGGGATCTGCTCCGCTCCGCCATCGAGTTCTCCGAGCGGGACGCCGAGGACATCCTGACCCCCCGGTCCGATCTGGAGGCCGTGCCGCTCTCCGCCTCCAAAGAGGAGGTGGCCCGGGTCTTCTCCGAGAGCCGATACTCCCGGCTGCCGGTCTACGACGGCTCCGTGGACAATATCGTTGGCGTGCTGCACCAGAAGGATTTTTACACCGGCACCGGCGTCAGCCCCCGCCCTCTGACCGAGCTGATGAAGGAGCCGGTCTATGTCCCCCAATCCGTCAAAATCAACGACCTGCTGCGGGTGCTCCAAAAGCACAAGGCCCATGTGGCTGTGGTCAGCGACGAATACGGCGGCACCCTGGGCATCGTCACCATGGAGGACATCCTGGAGGAGCTGGTGGGCGATATCTGGGACGAACACGACGAGGTGGTGGAGCAGTTCCGCAAGGTGGGGGAGGACACCTACCGGGTGCTCTGTTCCACCGATCTGTATGAACTGGACCGCTTCTTCCAGCTGGATGTGAAATCCGACTGCACCTCCATCAGCGGCTGGGTCATGGAACAGCTGGGCCGGATCCCGGAGGTGGGCGACCGCTTTGCCTATGAGGACCTCCAGGTCACCGTCACGGAAACCGATCACCACCGGGTGATGGAGGTGGAGATCCAGCGCCTCCCCCGCCCCCAGGAAGCGGGCGCAGCCCAGGCGGCGGGATGATGGGGCCGTCTGCCCCGGCTTTTTCAGACAAGCGCTTTACTTTTCTTTTGGTTCATGGCATAATGTGGCCGAAGGAAACCACCGGGCCGTCCTTCCGGACGGCCCGATTATTTTGGAGGGATCGAAGATGGTAACACAGGACATCCGCTATATCGGCGTGGACGACAAAGATCTGGATCTGTTTGAAGGGCAATATCCCATTCCCAACGGCATCGCCTACAACTCCTATGTCATTCTGGACGAGCAGGTGGCGGTGATGGATACCGTGGATGCGCGCAAAACCGAGGCATTCATGGCCAACCTGGAGGCGGCTCTGGCCGGACGCACTCCGGACTATTTGGTGGTGCAGCATGTGGAGCCCGACCACGCCTCCAGCATCCAGGCTTTTCTGGACAAGTTCCCGGGCACGGAAGTAATCGCCACCGCCAAGGCGCTGCAGATGCTGCCGCTGTACAACATCTCCCCCGCCCACACCCGGGCGGTCAAAGAGGGGGACACCCTGTCCCTGGGACGGCATGAACTCACCTTTGTCACCGCCCCCATGGTGCACTGGCCCGAGGTCATGGTCACCTATGACAAGACAGACAAGGTGCTCTTCTCCGCCGACGCCTTCGGCAAGTTCGGCGCCCTGGATGCCCAGGAGGACTGGGACTGCGAGGCCCGCCGCTACTACTTCAATATCGTGGGCAAGTACGGCCCCCAGGTCCAGGCCCTGCTGAAAAAGGCCGCCGGGCTGGACCTCCGGATCATCTGCCCGCTTCACGGGCCGGTGCTGAAGGAAAACCTGGGCCGCTACCTGGAGAAATACCAGATCTGGAGCAGCTACGGCGTGGAGTCCGAGGGGGTCTTTGTGGCCTATGCCTCCCTCCACGGCAACACCGCCCGGGCCGCCCGGAAGCTGAAGGAGATCCTGGAGCAAAAGGGCTGCCTCAAGGTGGCCATCGCCGACCTGGCCCGGGACGACATGTCCGAGGCCCTGGAGGACGCCTTCCGCTATGGCAAGGTGGTCCTCTGCGCCAGCAGCTATAACGCCGGGGTGGTACCCTGCATGGAGGATTTCCTGCACCATCTGAAGGGCAAGAACTACCAGAAGCGCACCGTGGCCCTGGTGGAGAACGGCTCCTGGGCTCCCTCCGCCGCCAAGACCATGGCCGGCGTGCTGGAGCAGATGAAAGACATCACGCTGCTGGAGCCCTCCGTCACCCTGCGGGGCGCCTTGAAAGAGAGCGATCTGCCCGCTCTGGAGGCTTTGGCGGACGCCATCCTCCAGTAAACTCCGTTCTATTGACCCCATCCTCTGCCGCGCCGGCACTGCCGGCGCGGCAGTTTTCTATCTGCGGGCAAAAAATTCCGGCCCCTGCATTGTGCAGGGGCCGGAAGAATCCTGATGCCGCGCCGTCCCTCCGTGGGAGGGCGGGTCAGCCGTTGACCCGGATGGTGACAGTGGTGGACTCGCCGCCGGAGGTGACCGTCATCGTGGTCTTGCCGTCCGCCAAAGCGGTGCAGCTGCCGGTGGTGGGATCCACGCTGGCGATGCTGGGATCCTCAATAGTCCAGGTGTAGTTGGCCCCGTCGCCGCCGGTGGCCCGGAAGGGCACCGTATCGCCCAGATTCAGGGTAAAATCGCCATCCATGGTGTTGCCGAAGGCGGTGACAACAATGGAGCTGGTCCCCGTTGTGCCCGCATCCGTGCCCGGATCCTGGGCCGCATCGGCAGCGTTGCAGGTGATCTCACAGCTGGCGGTGATGCCGCCGGCAGAGGCGGTGATGGTGCAGGTGCCCGCATTCACATAGCTGACCAGTCCGGCGGAATCCACCGTGGCCACATTGCCGTCGCTGGTTGTCCAGATGACCTGGCCCACCCAGCCCGAGGGGGCCACCGTGGCGGTCAGGGTGACGGTCTCACCGCTGTTCAGGGTGGCGCTGGTCTGGTCCAGGCTCACGCTGTCCGGCGCCACAGTCTGAGGCTCCGCGCTCTGACTGGACTGACTGGCCGCACCGGGCTCGCCCGATCCATCCGCCTGCTGGGAGGAGGTGATATTGGCAGAGCTGTTTGTGGCCGGGGTGTCGTTCCCAGAAAGGACAGAGCGCACCAGCACCACCACAATGACCACCGCCGCCACCAAAAGGACGATGGACAGGATGATGCCGATAATGGAGAGCGGGCTTCTGGCGCCGCCGTAACCGCCGCCCCGGGTATTGGTGCGCACCCGGTTGCCCGCCCGGCTGTTGCGCCCGGAGCGGGATCCGACTTTCTTCCCGTTGGGGGCAGTATGGCAGAAGGGGCATGCCTTATAAGTCGCCGCATAATCCTCGCCGCAGAATTTGCAGTGGATCAGCCGCGGCTGGTTATCGCTGTAATAATCGTCCATGAAGAATAATTCCTCCTTGTCTGATTCTGCTCAGGTGACATAATTTATCATACCGAATTCTTTGCTTTTCGTCAACAGGAAAACTGCAAATTCGCCCCATCCGTTTTCTGCCACCTCCGCCGCTTTTCCTTGACCGCCCCCTCCCCCGGGACTATAATGGTATCTGCCGACGGCCTCCCCCCGGCTCCGGGGCAGAAAATACCCCCGCGGCGGGGCTTGGGCCGTCCCATCAGAGATCACATCGCCCCGGAAGCTGCTCCGGAGGCAGGAGGTGCCACATGAGCAAAGACAAGATCACCGCCGCCATGGTGGGCAAAAAATACCGGGCGGGCATTCAGGCCTTCACCCGGCAGTTGGGGGATCCCACGCTGCGGCTCAATTTCGTCCAGGAGGCGGACCCCTTCTTCCGCCGCTGTGCCCTGGCGGTCTGGAAGCACGGCGGACCGGTGACCGGACGGCATGTGGACGCATACAACGCCATCTGCTCAGGCAACAACGACGCCCCCTCCATCCTGTTCTTCGAGCTGTGCGCCGCAGTGGAGGGGGCCCCGGAATTCACGCCCCCCGCCTTCTTCTATGAGCTGATCCGCTCCGATCAGGGGACACGGCGCAACAACGCGGGCAAATTCACCGAACTGTGCTCGATTCTGCTGCTGCTCTTCGCCGCGGTGGATGACGAGGTCAACCAGGAAGAGACCGCCTATGTGGATCGCTGCACCCGCATCCTGGCCGCCGCCGGCGGACCCGGCGGCATCCCCCGCACTCCGGCGCCCAGCACCGACGCCCCCCAGGCCGGAGGCGAAGAGGCCCAGACCGCTCAGGCCGCCCAGGCCGAAGCGGACGGGCAGGCGGAAGAGGCTCCGGAGCCGGAAAAAGTGGAGGATCTGCTGGCCGAACTGGACGAGCTGTGCGGGCTGGAACAGGTCAAAAAGGACGTGCGCAGCCTGATCAACCTGGTCAAAGTGCGCAGGCTGCGCCAGGAAAACGGCCTGTCCGTCCCTCCCATGAGCCTGCACCTGGTGTTTCTGGGCAACCCGGGCACCGGCAAGACCACGGTGGCCCGGCTGCTGGCCCGGCTCTACCACGCCATCGGGGTGCTCTCCAAGGGACAGCTGGTGGAGACCGACCGGTCCGGCCTGGTGGCGGGCTATGTGGGCCAGACGGCCATAAAAACCCAGGAGGTCATCCAGAAGGCGCTGGGCGGCGTGCTGTTCATTGACGAGGCCTACTCCCTCACCAGCCAGGAGGGGGCCAACGACTTCGGCAAGGAGGCCATTGAAATCCTGCTGAAGAACATGGAGGACCATCGGGACGATCTGATTGTCATTGTGGCGGGCTACACCAACCTGATGGAGCAGTTCATCCACTCCAATCCCGGCCTGGAGTCCCGATTCAACAAGTATTTCTATTTTGAGGACTACACCGCCGAGCAGCTCTACTCCATTTTGGAGTCCATGTGCCGGCGCAACAGCTATGTGCTCTCGGAACAGGCCGGCCGGAAGGCCCGGACCCTGTTGGAGGAGGCCTACGAAACCCGGGATGCCAATTTCGGCAATGCCCGGGATGTGCGCAACCTCTTTGAGGATCTGATCGCCCGGCAGGCGGACCGGGTGGCCGCCATGGAAACCCCCACCAAGGAGGATCTGATGCTCATTCAGGAGGCGGATTTCGACGCCGCAGACGAAACCTCCTCTGAGGCGCCGGAGCCCGGCACAGACGCACCAGCCGCCCCGGAGGCCGCCACCCCCGGCGG
>JABLTR010036893.1_pt1 | contig 10347 bp, 6 predicted proteins | sample 7160071 | NCBI WGS metagenome assembly JABLTR01 (sample SAMN14651230, study PRJNA627086) | human gut metagenome | isolation source: feces | host: Homo sapiens
GCTAGAGCATTCGGTTCATACCCGAAGTGTCACCGGTTCAAATCCAGTTACCGCTACCACATGATACAGGATTTCGCTAAAATACTTGGGGGTCGGTTGCAATAGTAGCCGATAAGTTGCTTGCTGTTTTAGCGAAATCTTGTATTATAAGGCCCGTTGGTCAAGCGGTTAAGACACGGCCCTTTCACGGCTGTAACATGGGTTCGATTCCCGTACGGGTCACCAAAGATAGTCTCTGATTTTTGACGGATAAATGTCAGAAATCAGAGACTTTTTATTTTTTCTATTATCGCGTACCTCAATTTTACCTCACTTTGCTGCAAAAGGCAAGTGGGGCTTTTGTTTTATAAAGAGTAAGAGGAAAACAAAAAAGAAAAAATCACGGGATTGGCGAAGCCGACCCCGTGGCTATAAAGAAAAGTGAAACAGGAACCCGTCCCCTAGTTAGTCACAGTTTCCTTCACACCCGCCATCCAAACTACCGTTGGAATTGTCCTGCGTCCAGTCAGTCTGGTCCGGGCTTACCCAATAGTCATTGGGGTTCAGCCCGCCAAGAGGGTCGTTCGAACTGCCACTGTCCCCACCGCTCGGCTGAGAAGGTTCAGCGGGAGCGGGAGCCGGTGCCGGTGCAGGCTCAGGCACATAAGTGGGCGTGGAAGCGGAAGGAGCGGACGGTGCAGTGTAACTCGGCGTGGTTGTACTGGTGTTAGAAGCTGCTTTTACCGTTTGATTTGCTTTTACCGTCAGCGAATAGGTCGCTTTCAAAGCACCGTCCGGGGTAGCTGCGGTAACAACGCAGTTGCCGGGGCCTTGTGCCGTGACTGTGCCATGTTCATCGACAGTAGCTATACTTTCATTACATACACTCCATACAAGGTCTGTGTCCGTGGTCGTTCCTGGCAGCAGGGTAGCTTGAATTGTATGGGTGTTGCCCACGGTCAGTACGCCCTCGGTGCTGTCAAGTTGAATCTTTGTCGGAGCAGTAGTCACGGTAATTTGTGCGTTTGCTTTAATTTTGCCGCAAGCCGCCGTCAGTGTCGTTGTACCATTGCCCACTGCAACGACCTTGCTGCCGTTCAGCTTGGCTATGCTGTTGTCGGCGATTTCAAAGACAATGTCTGTGTCAGTGGTGTCGGCAGGGGTCAAAGTGCAGTTAATATCGGCATTATCTGTGCGGTTGATAACCAAGTCTATATTGCTGAGCGCAATCCCTTGCAGCGGCTGGCTGACTGTGACGGGGCAGCTTGCAGTAAACTTGCCGTCTGCGGAAGTGACAGTGACAAGCGTGCTGCCGCCCTTGACGCCCGTAATCACGCCGCTGTTGTCCACCGTGGCAATGGTGTCGTCAGCTATTGCCCATGTCCAGTCGATTCTATCCGCAGCGGCTTGTTGGGCAGCGGCGTCAGCTTCTTGTTTACTTTCATAAGTAGCGGCGGTCTCAGCAGTTGCGCCCACATTGACCTGTACTTCATCGGGCAGGTGTACCGCTGTAATCGTCACCCCGCAAGCCGTCAGAGATAACAGCAGTGCGGCAGAAGCAGTGTAAAAAAGAACGCGGCTTTTTCTCATAATAAGCACCCTTTCTTTTATTTTAGGTCATTTGCCAACATTATAGCACTAATTTTGCATGTGTGCAAAATTAGTGCTGGAAATCCCATAAAAGAGACATATAAAACTCGTTTAAGGCATGGGAGATAGCGCGGATTACTTCTTTTATCCAGTATCACGCACAACAAGTATACCACATTTCAAAATAAAATGGTGCGTTGCTTTTGCAGCAACCAAACGAATAAAACAGCGGGCGGCGTGTCCGCCTTTTTGCTTGCACTTTCCCGTAAATGCGTGTACAATATTGCATATATATTTCTGACAAGGGGGCGGCGGCTTGGCTACACAGCAGGTGCAGCAGCGCGCGGCGGGCGGCATTGCCTACACGCTGACGCGGCGGCGGGTGCGCAATATCAATCTGCGCGTCCGGGCGGACGGCTCGGTCGCGGCCAGTGCATCGGCGCGGGTGCCGGCCGCCTATGTGGACGCTTTTGTGGCGGCCCGCGCCGACTGGGTGCGCGCCGCCCAGCAGCGCGCCGCCGCACGGCGCGCACAGGAGGCCGAACAGCCGGATTTGCCGCCGAAAGCCGAGGCACTGGCCCATATGCAGGCGTTGTGCCGGGCATACTATCCGCAGTTTGCAGCGGTATGCCCGGGCGGGCAGATGCCCAAAATCGCCGTGCGCGACATGCACACCCGCTGGGGCTCCTGCAGCCTGCGCACCGGCACGCTGGCGTTTGCGCAGCGGCTCTGCGTGATGCCGCCGGCTGCACAGGAATATGTCGTGGTGCATGAATTCTGCCACTTTGCCCACCCAAACCACAGCCCCGCTTTTTGGGCGGCGGTGGAAAAAGTCCTGCCGGATTACAGGCAGCGGGAAAAGCTGTTGAAAATGCGGTGACGGCTGAAAAAGCCTTCCCCCTGAGGGGGAAGGTGGCCGTAAGGCCGGATGAGGGGCGCGTTTATGGATGCCGCCCGGAAAAGGGGCAACAGCGGGAGACCCGCCCCTCATCAGCCGCCTGCGGGCGGCAGCTTCCCCCCAAGGGGAAGCCAAAGAATCTACCCAAAAGGGAGGTACACACCTTGCCATCTCCACAAAAAAAGTACACAACGCTGGTCAGCAATACGCTGCTGTTTGCCATCTCAAACTTCAGCTCCAAGCTGCTCAGCTTCTTCATCCGGCCGTATCTTAGCTACGCGCTCGATTCGCCCGATGTTATGGGTGTGTCAAGCCTGCTGCAGCAGGCCACAAACCTGCTTATACCGGTGGTCAGTCTGGGCGTGGCCTACGCGATCATCCGGTTCGGCCTTGATAAGGAAAACGACAAGGCCAGCGTCTTTGTCAACGGTGCGGCCACCATTGGGCTGGGCTTTCTGGTGCTGCTGCTCGCCATGCCGCTGGTCAGCCTGATCCCCAACGCGGCCGAGTATCTGCCCTTCCTCTACCTCTGCGTGCTGGCAAGCTGCCTGCGCACGCTCTGTACCCAGTTCATCCGCTCCCGTATGCTGAACCGGCTGGTGGCGATAGACGGCGTGCTGACAACGCTCAGCCTGCTGCTGTACTACCTGCTGTTCCTGAGCGTTTTGCGGATGGGCGCGACCGGCTTTTTGCTGGCCAACGCGCTGGCGGACCTGACCTCGATGGTGTTCGTCTTTTTTGCGGGCGGCTGTTGGCGGTATTGCAAGCCCAAGCGGTTTGACCGCGGGCTTTGGCGGGATATGCTGCGCTACTGCCTGCCGATGATCCCGGCGTCCATCAGCTTTTGGATCATCAACGCCAGCGATATGTTTTTTGTGCAGGCCCTGTGCGAGGACTACGGCGGCCGCACCGGCAACCACTGGGTCGGGCTGCTCTCGGCGGGATATTTTCTGCCGCAGATCATCACGATTTTGGGCAGCATCTTCTATGAGGCGTGGCAGCTTTCGGCCGTGACCGAGGAGACCGACCGCGAGGCGTTTTTCTCCAAGATCTTCCGCGTGTATGCAAGCGTGCTGTTCTGCTGCGTGGCGGGCATCATTATGCTGTGCCAGCTGCTGATGCGAGTGTTCAAGGCCGAGTATTTTGACGCATGGACCTTTGTGCCGTTCCTGACGCTCTGCTCAATGCTGACCTGCATGAACCAGTTTTTGAACAGCATCTATGTGGTCTATAAGCGCAGCACAGGGTCGCTGGTCACGATGCTGGCAGGTGCGGTGCTGAACCTGATTTTGAACTACTGCTTTATCCGGTTGTGGGGCCCGTGGGGCGTCACGCTGGCCAGCTTCCTGAGCCTGATGCTGGTGTTTTTGCTGCGCGCCTATTCGACCCGCGGCCTGCTGGAGATCGACTTCCACCCGGCGTGGCTGATTTTGAATCTGGCGCTGGTGCTGGCGGAGATCTGGTGCATGATGAAACTGACCCACTGGGCGCTGCCGGTTGTGGGCATCACGGCCGTGATCTGCGTCATGAATATCCGCGAGGTCCTGAGCATGCTGGACACGCTGATCGGCAAGTTTTTGAAAAAGAAGAAAGCATAATAGAGCGTAGGGGCGGGGCTCTGCTCCGCCCGTGCAGCTTGGCGGCAGCGCTAAGTTCCACGGGCGGAGTAGAACCCCGCCCCTACGGTGCGATAGTAGGGACCGATGCTCGCATCGCCCCGCCCTGTTTGCCGCGGTCAGGGGGGGCACAACCACGCAGCTGCCTCTTTTTGAGGGAAAAGGCTTCGCAAATAAAATCACCCCCACCCAAGTGCAGATGTTCTGCGGTTGGGTGGGGGCTTTCTTATTTATTGAGGGTGAAGTTATATGTTTTGTTGTCTTTACCTAATTTATGCTCTAGCGTAGTAAAGTTTTCTTTTTTATCGCTGAGAGTTTTATCGGTAAGGGATAAATCCGTGTCACCGATATAGACATATACTTTTTTGTTCTTATTATCTTCAGGAACCCCATTCCCATAATCTTCAGGAATAACAATGTCACCCTTTTTGAGTGTTACATTTTGCTCATTATAAAAATAAGCCTTGCCCGTAAGGGAAACAATATAGTCAGCCGCTTTTTTATCGGATTTTTTTTCATAGAGATAATTGCTTAAAAATGTCATGGGATCGGGAGCGTTATTCAGTTCAGGAGAATCAACTTTTTTATAGTCATCACGCTTGTTATTCGAAATATTATAGGTATAGTCCGAATTCTTAGCATAATTGTAGTAAGCGATACCCTTCCAGCAAATAATTTCACCGCCACTAAAACTGATTTCTTTATCCGTAGTGAGTTTGTGTGCCCAGTTATTTGCCTGATTAAAAGTGACCTTGTCGAGCTTTATATCAGATTTATCCTCACTTAAGTTATGGTCAATCATAGAGACAGTAAAAGTATCCGCGTCTGACGGAACTGTGAAAGTAATCTTTTCAGCTTTTGTGTAATGCTGTGGCGGGGTTTGCTCCTCTAATTCATAGGTCTCCCCACGGCGGAGTTGTACAACATAGGGGACGGGGGTAGTGGTAAAAGATTGACAATTAGACAATTTGGGAGTACTGCCGCCACTGTCAAAGTCAAGAAGAATATGATCCCCATTTTGAGACCTGAGAACAAGGTCTGCGCCGGATACAGGATTTCCGGCGTCATCAATTTTGTACAGGGAGGTGGTGCAGGTCAATTTCTTGCTGTTGACAACATGAATAATATCTTCGCAAGTTCCGTACTGCTCAACACGGCCCCATTCACCGTAATTATTGTGAGAAATATCTGGTTTAAACCATGTATTATGGGCAGCGTGTTGTCTCCCGGGCGTTTGCATGTATTCATCCGGATACGGGCTGAAATTAAAAGAAAGAGAGCAGTTGACGCCACTCTGATATCCGGTGGGTGCAGTAACTTCGATGAGTTTATATTTTTTTGCTATATCCAGATAAACAGATGCAGTCATGCCATCTCCGGAATTAAGCCGCAGAGGAACAAAGCAATAACCCTGTGAATCACTTCTAAGATTCTCAAAAATGACTTTATTTGTTGATGTGTCTATGATGTCAAAGAAAGCATCGGCAAGGGGCTTGTCGTCTGCATCGGTTGTAAAAATTTTTACAACGGCAGTGGGAAAGTACTGCAGGGTAATCACATTGCTATTGCCGGTTACAAAAGTACCGTTAGTATTGCCGCCAAAAACAAAGGTCTTAAAGGTACAGCCAAGGTATATGCCGTTATTATAAGATTGGTTGATTTCGATGGTGAAAGATTCCGCTTTTAGGGGCTGATATCCCGGTATAGGGTCTTTTTCTGTAATGGTAAAATTGTTTACCCATGTGGGTAACTGACCGGCAACAATGTCTTTGCCCGATGCTTTATCATAAATTTCAAAAGGAATATTGCCGTTTGCATCAGCAGTGACTTCGTAGGTAATCTCAGGGTCGGGAACAGTTACAATGTATGTTTTATTGGCAAAATTACTGGAGGACCCTGTTACGGCATCCTGCAAATGGACAAAGACTTTGTCGCTCGTTGTAGGATCGACTTTTTTATCTTCCATGGTGATGCTGTTTCCGGCAGCAGATACTCCAGAACCGCCGCTCAAGCTCAATGTGTCACCGTTACTTGTAATTGCAAACGCAATATCTGCTGCAAGAGCATAATTTCCGGGAGCTGAAGTTTCGCGCAGCACATAATTACCAACCGGCAAACTAACGGAATACCCTGAACTGCTGGTTGACGAAGTCCAAGAAGCAACCGCCGTATTATCTTTAAGAATCTGTAGCTCTGCATCGCCAAGTGGAAGTTTGGTGGAGGCGTCTACTTTTAAAATTGTAACTTCTAAGAGAGTTGGTTCTGGGTCCGGTGCAGGCTCCGGGGTGGGGTTTGGTTCCGGTTTGGTATCATCAGGCTTTGGAACAACGATGTTGTCAATACTTCCGTCCACACGCGCATTCGTTCCGGTGGCCGTGTATACAACCTGTATCCCATCGGCGCTGGTATACACCAAGTACAAAACCTGACCGCTGGCATTGCAGGTCATCCACTGCACCGTACCGCTCACGCCTGCCTGTGAGGCAAGGTCGTCAGGCGTTTTGCTGCCGGTGGGAGCGCTTTTCACATGCAGCAGATACTGCCCGCTGCCCTCAGTCAGTGCAACATCGCCGGTCACGGTGGGGGCCTCGTTTTTCAAATCGCCCGCCCAGCTTTTCAGAGCATCTGCACCATCGTTTTTTCCCGTTATCGAAGCGTTCTGCACCAAGGCGTACTTCTGCGCGGCAATGCGGGTCACTGTCTCCACACACGCCTGCGTCTCGCTGACGGCCTGCTTCTCCTTGGCGTTGTCAATGTACCCGGTCAGCGCAGGCACGGCAAAGCTCGCTGTTATGCCTGCAATCACCAGCACGACAACCAGCTCCACCAGCGTAAAGCCGCGGCGGCTGCGCAGGGTTCGTTTCAGACCAGTCATACGGGATTCCTCCTCTTACTCGGCGGGGTCAAAAATGCTCTGGTCCCGCTTGGCGTGGGCACCGATGTTGTTGTATTCCAGACTTAGATACCCCTTGGCCCACTCGTCCAGCGCAGGGTCAGCGCCGTACTCGGCGGTCGTGCCGTCCACCTTCATGTAATCGTTGGCGGCGGTCACAACGGGGGTGTTGTGCTTCATTTCCAGCAGATACTTGTAATAGTCGCTCAGCGGCAGACCGGCCTGCTGCAGCAGGGTGGGGGCCAGCATGACCATGTCCATGCGGTTCAGCGGGTCGGTGGTGCTGGTGGCAGCGGCCGTGTGCTCCAGCGGGTAGTTGGCCCAGATGAAGAACGGCGTGCTGCGCTGCAAAAGCTGCAAATCGTTGTCGGTGGCGGCAAAGCTCGCGTCAGCCACATGCTTGACAAAGCTGGGCGCGTGGTCGCCGGCCATGGCCACAATGACCTTGCGGCCGGTCTTTTCGTACTGCTCGGTGAAATAGTCGCACAGCTCCTGCACGGCGGCGTCGGTCATCTTGATGCAGCTCAGGTATTCGTCCATCAGCTCATCGTACTCGCCGTAGTCGGTGCCCGCGTGGACAATATCCAGCGAAGCATCGTTCATGTCATAATCGCCGTGGCTCTGGATGGAGACTAAGAAGCTGAACCGGGGCTTGTCCTCGGGCATGGCCTCGTACATCTTCTCCCAATCCCGGTAGGTGGCGGAGTCGGTCTGGTAGGGGCGGTCGCCGTAGGTCTCCTTGGTGGGGAAGTCGCTCTCAAAATGGGTCTCGTCAAAGCCCAGCGCCAGCCATGCGGAATCGCGCCGGTAGTTGGAGTTGGTGTAGGGGTGGGCGGCCATCGTGGTGTAGCCCAGCCCCTTCAGGTAGCTGACAACGCTGTTGGCGTTGTACAGGTTCAGCCAGTTGAAGGGCGTGATGCTCGGCATCAAAATCAGCGAGTTGGAGGTCAGCATCTCATACTCGGTCGAGTTGGTGCCGCCGCCCACATGCGGGCTGATGGTGTGGCCGTAGACTGCGTTGGTCAGGTTTTTGGTCACCGGCATAATGTCGGTGTCGGCCTGCAGGTCGGTCACAAGGTCAAAGTCGTAGAAGCTCTCGGACAAAATCAGCACAATGTCGGGGTAGTCCTCGGCACTCTCGGGGCTGGCGGGGGCTGTATAGTCATCGGCCTTGCGGGCAAAGTTTACGGCGGCCGCATTGTTGTAGTTTTCCGGCTCAATGATGGGGTCGGCCATCAGGCTGGTGGCCTCGATCGTGCCGGCCAGATAGCCGTAGGTGTAGTAGGTGTTCTGCCATGCCCAGCCGTAGGTCGTCTTGGGCTTGATGCTCACCGGCCCGAAGTAGCCGAAGAACATGACCAGAAAAACACCCAGCGCACTGCCCGCTACGCGCACGATGCGTGCGGGCCAGCCTGCGCGTTTGGGCGCGCCCTTTGCCAGCAGGTGCTGCACAAAGGCAATGCCGAGGATCGGCAGATAGAGCAGGGCGATTTTTACGACATCCTGCGTGATCTTGAGGGTGTAGCTGCCCATGACCTCGGCGGCGGTGCCCAGATTCAAAATGTCCTGAGGCATCAGCGCCGAGCCGTGCAGGTCGCGGGTGTAGTAGTTGATAAGCGCGATGATCGTGAACACCGCGCCGGACAGCCCCGTGGAGAGGCTCCATCTGCCGCACAGTGCAAAGAGGATCAGTGTCAGGCAGAATGCGGTCAGGGCGTTCAGCGGCGCGTAGAGCGGCCACTGCAGCTGCAAAAAGCTTTCGGTCACTCCATCGGACAATTCAAGCTGATAGCGGGAGATAAAGCCCACCGCGACAGCCAGCAGGCAGGGGAGTACCCCCTGCAGGATAAATTTCTTCCAGTCTATTTTTTTAAAATGCTGCATGGGTGATAAATTGATACCTTTCTCTATAATTTTGTACACAAAAATACATAATACATTATAACATAGCAGGGCAAAAAAATAAAGCCTCTCATAAAAGAGGCTTTGCTGAAATATTGGCTTGCTTTGCGGGGCCGGGCATGCCCTTAGTACCTTTTTATAATTATTTCCGCGCGTTCTTCTTCCAGATCACATACAATCCCTCAAGGATCAGCGTCTCGCGGTAGGTGATGTCCGTTGCGCAGGTCAGCCGCACGCTGTCCGGCAGTGTGCCGGTCGCAACTACGGGGGCATCGGGGGCGTTCAGCGCCGCGCGGATCTGGGTTACCATGCCGTCAAGCATTGCGGCCGTGCCGAACACAATACCGCTGTGCAGGCAATCCGCCGTATTGGCCCCCAGCAGGCGGCGCGGGCGGGCCTCCAGCTCGACCTGCGGCAGCTGCGCTGTGTTGCGCACCAGCGCCGACAGCGAGCATTGCGGCCCCGGCAGGATCGAGCCGCCCACCAGAGCACCCGAGGCATCCACAGCCAGCAGGGTGGTTGCTGTGTCGAAGTTGACCACCACGCAGGGCGGCGCACAGTGCTGCAGCGCGCCCACGATGGCGCAGAGAAGCTCGCCGCCCAGTTGGGCCGGGTTGTCCATCCGGATACGCACGCCGCTTTTCAGCCCGGGGCCGACCTCCATGATCTGGCACTCGCACATCTTGCGCAGAGCCTCCCGCAGCCGCGGCGTCAGCGCCGGCACCACGCTGGAAAAGATGACCGCAGTGATCTGGTGCGGCTCGGTGCCGTAGAGCGCAAGCATGTTTACGATTTTATACAGCAGCTCATCACTGCTCAGCGCGGTGTCTGCAAACAGCCGCGAGGAAAAGACCAGCTTGCCGTCCGGCGTGTACCCGCCAAAAGTAATGTTGGAGTTGCCGATATTGAATGCCAGGATCATGGATAGCCCTCATTTCAAGTGTGTTGTCTTTATACTATTATAATAAGGAACAAATTGCAAGAGCTTTCCACAACAGCTCACCGCCGATGTTGAAAATATCCCCGTTCACCTCATCTACATTGCCAACCTAACCCGCCACCACCCTGTAGGGGCCGGGCATGCCCGGCCCGCAACCTACCCGATACCACAACTTGTGGCCAATGCGCAGCAAATCCCCAACATGCACCTTGCCCAAAAATCCCTCTCGAAATTTGTCGAAAAAATCAAAAACAACCCTTGACAATAGTCATACACATTGCTATAATAAGCAAGCTGTCCTGCGGCGGAAGCCGCGGCAGGCCCTTCTATCAACAGCTTGTACGCGTTTTTTGAAGAAAACTTCTTCAAAAAACTTTCAGAAAACCTCTTGACAATCAAGCGTTTCTGATATATAATATACAAGCTGTCACGGGGACGCGACAGCACAGCAGGACCTTGAAAATTGAACAAAACTGAAACTTGTGGAACCTTGATCGTGGGTTTGGAAACCCACGTTAATCAATTCCAA
>JABLTR010051551.1_pt1 | contig 10340 bp, 6 predicted proteins | sample 7160071 | NCBI WGS metagenome assembly JABLTR01 (sample SAMN14651230, study PRJNA627086) | human gut metagenome | isolation source: feces | host: Homo sapiens
GGAGCGGAGCCGTAGTCCATCGGCCGCGTCCCCGGCGATCCTTTGGTTTCTTTCCCATCGCTGGGAAAGAAACTCGCCGCCCGCAGGCGGCGAAATCCCCTGCGAAAAGAACTATCCAGCGGCCCGATGATGGCATCGGGCCCTACAAAAAACCGCTCTATTATCGCCCCCTCATCCGCCTCGCATACGCTCGGCACCTTCCCCCCCAGGGGGAAGGCTTATATGAGGGAATTATGAAAAAAGGAGGTCCCCCATGGACCACAAGGACTACATGCGCCGGGCCCTGGAGCTGGCCGCCCAGGCGGCGGCGGAGGGCGACGTGCCAGTGGGCTGCGTCATCGTCCGGGACGGCCAGATCATCGGCGAGGGCCGCAACCGCCGGGAGGAGAACGGGGACGCCACCGCCCACGCGGAGCTGGAGGCCATCCGGGACGCCTGCCGCCGCATCGGCAGCTGGCGGCTCCACCGGTGCACCATGTATGTGACCCTGGAGCCCTGCCCCATGTGCGCGGGGGGGATCATCAACTCCCGCATTGAGACGGTGCGCTACGGCGTGCGGGACGAGAAGGCGGGAGCCTGCGGCTCGGTGCTCAACCTGTTTGAGGAGCGCTTCAACCACCACCCCCGCCTGTACCGGGGGCCGCTGGAGGAGGAGTGCCGGGACCAGCTTCAGGAATTTTTCCTGGCTCTGCGGGAAAAAGAAAGCTTTCCCAGAAATGTTTAATGCTTTTGTAACAACTCCTGCTGGTTTTGTTCACAAAAACCCGGTATCATGATACTTGCAGGGCAAGAGCGCAATCTTTTTCATTTGAATCCTCCACAGGAGCGGAGCCGGATCAACACCGGCTCCGCTCCTCGCGTCTGCCCCTCTCTCTTGTTTTCAAACGGTCCACAAAGATTTAAAACTTATGTAATACTTTGGGGGAGGTTTTTTAACAAGTCTTTGTTAGTATCATACTCGCAAGAGACAGTTCGTTTCATTTTAATCCTCTTTTTCAACGGTAAGGCCCGGACGCTTTGGAGCAGCGTCCGGGTTTTGCTGTTATTCCGGCTTTTGGAGCAGGGTGAAGCGGCTGCGGGAGAAGTCCAGCACTCCCTCCCGCCGGAGCTCTCCCAGCTGGGCGGACAGGGCGCTGCGGTCCACCGACAGGTAGTCGGCCAGCTCCTGCCGGTCCAGGGGGATAGTGAAGGAGGAGCTCCCCGCCGCCTCCGCCTGGTGGGAGAGGTAGGAGAGCACTTTGGCCCGAGTGGTCCGCTGGGACAGGTGGCCGATCTTCCTGTTGAGCATCAGATTTTTCCGGGCCATGAGCCCCAATAGCCGGCCGGGCAGTTCTCCGCCCCCGGGCGGCGGGTCCATGAGATGCTCCGGGGGAAGGAAAACTCCCTCGCCGTCCTGGGCGCCCTCCACCCGCACAGTGAGGGGGACCCCGGCGCAGGCGAAGGCCTCGGCAAACAGATCTCCCGGCTCCACGGCGGCCAGGAGGGACCGGTTCCCCCAAAAGTCCTCCCGCACGATCCGCACCCCGCCGGACAGCACCACTCCCACCCCCGGGGCCAGTTCCCCCGGGTGGAGCAGGGTCTCCCCCCGGCCCCACCGCCGCCGGATGGGCCGGAGCCGGGGCAGGAGCTCCTTCAGCGCCCCCTCGTCCAGGCCGGAAAACAGGGGACAGCGGGCGAGCACCGCAAAAATTTCCTCCATTGTGCGCCTCCTTCGTTGGAAATCCAACATACAGTTCCCCTCTATCCTAGTAGAATAGGGCCGTACCGTCAAGGGAAATCCGGCGAAGGCCGGAGGAAACGCGCAAGGAGGAATTTTTTATGATCCGCAAGATCATTCGCATTGACGAGAGCAAGTGCAACGGCTGCGGGGCCTGTGCCGCCGCCTGCCACGAGGGGGCCATTCAGATGGTGGACGGGGTGGCCAGGCTCACCCGGGAGGACTACTGCGACGGCCTGGGGGACTGCCTGCCCGCCTGTCCCACCGGGGCCATCTCCTTTGAGGAGCGGGAGGCCCCCGCCTACGACGAGGCGGCGGTGAAGGCCGCCAAGGCGGCCCAGAGCGGGGGAGAACTCCCCTGCGGCTGCCCCGGCAGCGCCGCCAAGTCCCTGGAGCGCCGCCCCGGCCCCGGCCCGGTCCAGTCCGCCCAGGACAGCGAGAGCCAGCTGAGCCAGTGGCCGGTGCAGATCAAGCTGGTCCCCGTCCAGGCCCCCTATTTCCAGGGGAAGAAGCTGCTGGTGGCCGCCGACTGCACCGCCTACGCCTACGCGGGTTTTCATGAGCGGTTCATCCGGGACCACATCACCCTGGTTGGCTGCCCCAAGCTGGACAGCGTGGACTACAGCGAGAAGCTCACGGAGATTCTCCGGCGCAACGACCTGAAGAGCGTCACCGTGGTGCGCATGGAGGTGCCCTGCTGCGGCGGCATCGAGCTGGCGGTGAAGAAGGCCCTCCAGGAGAGCGGCAAATTCATCCCCTGGCAGGTGGTGACCATCTCCACCGACGGGCGGATTCTGGAGGAGACCTGAGGACGGCTGTTCGCGGCGCCGACTGACGGCAAAACAGGCCCGCCATCCCTGGGACGGCGGGTTCTGTATATCTTTTTCAGGCTTTTTTAAGGGTAATCCTCCAAAATCCATGATTTTTTACAAAATCTCTTTTCCCTCGACAAAATCTGTGCTATACTTCTTTTCACTGCCTTTACACAGATTTAACAAGAGAGAAGGAAACGTGCTTTGAACCGTCTTGAACCGGCCCAGACCCTTCCCCAGGCGCAGCCGTCCAAGAGAGGCCCCTGGCGTCTCCTCTGGCTGGCGGTGGGAACGACCGCTCTTGGGCTCCTGCTGGGTGTTCTGGGGATGTATCTCTCCGCCTGGTCCTCCCCGGACCTGTCCAGCGCCTCCCTTTCAGACTACTACTGGGACACCCCCATGCTGTGGTACCTGAATCTCCTGCCCGGGGTCATTCTCATCTGGCTGTTTTATTTTCTCCTGGGCCGGTGCTGGCTGGCCTACCTGGCCTCCGCTCTCCTTCTGCTGGGGCTGACGGCGGCCAACTACTACAAAATTCAGCTGCGGGGGGACCCCCTCCTGGCCAGCGACCTGGCCCTGATCTCCGAGGCGGGGGACATGGCCGGAAAGTACACCCTGGAACTGACCGACCCCATCCGGAACGTCCTGCTCTGGGCGGCGGCGGGGCTCCTGCTGGCCCTGCTCCTGCTCCCCCGGCGGCGGACCATCCGGCGGGACCTGCGGCTGTTCGGGCTGTTCTCCGCCATCGCGGTGGCCGCCACCGCCTTTGGGGGGCTGTACTGCAATGAGGACCTCTATGAGCAGACCCAGGCCGGGGAGGACCTGGTCAACCCCTGGATCGACGCGGAGGCATACCTCTCCCACGGCGCGGCCTACGCCTTTCTCTACACCGTTCAGGATCTGGTCCCCCATCCCCCGGAGCGGTACGACCCCCAGGCGGCCCAAGCCATCCTGGAGTCCTACGCCGAGGCGGACATCCCGGAGGAGCAGGAGGTCAATGTGGTGGGCATCATGCTGGAGGCCTTCTGCGACCTCACCGACTTCCCCGCCCTGGCGGACCATGAGGCGGTGCAGGCGGTCTACGAGCCCTGGCACCAGCTGGAGGAGGAATCGGTGTCCGGCAACCTGCTCACCAACATCTTCGCCGGCGGCACGGTGGACACCGAGTGGGGATTCCTCACCGGCTACAGCCAGCACCAGGACTTCACCAAGGCCACCGACTCCTATGTGTGGTACTTTGACCGCCAGGGCTATCAGACCCGGGGCGGGCACCCGGGCTTCGGCTGGTTCTATGACCGGGAGAACGTGAACCAGTACCTGGGCTTCCAGGAGTACTGGTTCACCGAGAACCACTACGGCGAGCTGGTGGACCCGGTGGACGCCCAGTGGAACTCCGACTACATCCTCACCGAGGAGATTGTGAAGGATTTGCAGGCCCAGCTGGAGGAGAGCAGCCGTCCGGTGTTCTCCTTCTCGGTGAGCTATCAGAACCACGGCCCCTATGAGGAGGACCACACCGCCCTGGAGGTCTATCTGGACCCGGAAGCCGACGGCCTGCCGGAGGAGTCCTGCAACGTGTTCAACAACTACCTCCACGGCATCAACCTGACCATCGACGCGGTCACTTCCATGGTGGACGAGCTGGAGGCCATGGACGAGCCGGTGGTGCTGGTCCTGTTCGGTGACCACAAGCCCTGGGGCGGCAACGGAAACAGCGCCTATGCCGGTATCGGGGCCGACTTTGACCTGTCCACCCTGGAGGGCTTTTACGAATACTACTCCACCCCCTACCTGATCTGGGCCAACTCCGCCGCCAAGGAGGCCCTGGACCGGGACTTCCAGGGGGAGGGCGGCGACCTCTCCCCCTGCTTCCTGATGAACGAGCTGTTTGAGCAGTGCGGTTGGACCGGCCCCGCCTTCCTCCAGTACGCGGAGGAGATCCGCTCCCTCACCCCTCTGGTCCACAGCCAGGGCCTGTACCTGACCCCCGACGGGGAGCTCACCGACGACCTGCCCCAGGAGGTGGCCGACCGCCTGCTGGAGTACCAGTGGGTGGAGTACTACCGGGAGCACAAGGTGGTCCCCACCGACGGCACCTGACCCGCTCAAAATGCCGTTACTCTCCCGCCAACACTGAGACGAATTCTACTCAACAGAGGTTTTTGACAAGCTCAGGTTCCTCTGCCGCCCATCTGGCGGCGGAGGAACCTTTTTCCAACTCCCAGCTTCTGCCTCAGGAGAGTCCCCCGCTTGACGGAGGGGCGGAAAGCGGGTAAACTAGTGCTGTACTTGATAGAACCCCCCTGTCCCACGGACCGGGGGGCATTGCCGCGTTATAATTTCCATATCATGGAATAGTTTGATACAGGGAGTGATTGTGAGTGGAATTGCTCCGCTCTGTTTTGAAAAATCTGCCGGAATTTCAGGAGCTGACCGCCGCCCTGGAGGGCGGGAAGTCCCCCGCCGCCGTCTCCGGCCTGGCGGCGGTCCACCGGGCCCACTTCGCCGCCGCCCTGGGGCAGGAGACCGGCCGCCCGGTGGTGGTGGTGTGCGCCGACGAGGGGGAGGCCGGGCGGATGGCCCGGGACCTGTCCTATCTCACTGGAGGGGAAGTCCCAGTGCTCGCCTCCCGCTCCTTCGTGTTCCACAGCATCGCCACCGTCTCCCGCCAGTGGGAGCACCGGCGGCTGGCCCTGCTGTGGAAGCTCCGCAATGGGGAGCTCCCCTGTCTGGTGGCCACGGTGGAGGCTCTCCAGCAGCGCACCCTGCCCCCTCAGGTGCTGGACTCTGCCTGCACGGTGCTGGAGCCGGGGCAGCAGGCCGACCTGAACCAGCTCACTGAGGCCCTCACCGCCGCCGGCTATGTCCGCTGCGACCAGGTGGAGGGGGCGGGCCAGTTTGCCCTGCGGGGAGGGATTCTGGACGTGTACTCCCCCGGCATGGCCGCCCCCGTCCGGGCGGAGTTCTGGGGGGACGAGCTGGACACCATGGGGACCTTTGATCCCTCCACCCAGCGGCGCACCGAGAACGTGGACCGGGCCGTCCTCCTGCCCGCGGCGGAGACCCTGCCCCAGCTGGCCCACGGGGGGCTGCCCAGTCTGCTGGAGCGGCTGGACCAGCTCTCCGCCAAGGCCCGGAGGGACGGGAACGAGGACCTGGCCGTCACCCTCCAGCAGGACCGGGACGCCCTGGGGGAGGGCCGCTCCTTCCCCGCCGCCGACCGGTACCTGCCCCTCATCTACCCCAAGGTGGCCACGGCGGCGGACTTCCTTCCCCTGGACGCCTGCGTGCTTTTCTCCGAGAGCAGCCGGGTGGGAGAGCGGGCCAAGACCTACCAGTGGCAGCTGGAGGAGGACGTGAAGACCCTGCTGGAGCGGGGGGAGCTGGACGGCTCCTGCGGGGAGCTGTGCCTCCCCTTCGACCGGCTGTGCCGGAGGCTGGAGGATTTCCCCTTCGCCTATCTGGACTCCTTCTCCCTGTCCTCCTACCCGGTGTACCCCAAGTGCCTCCTGTCCGTCATGGCCAAGCAGCTGCCCTCCTTCGGGGCCAGCCTGGAGACGGCGGTGCAGGACCTCTCCCACTACCAGAGCGCGGGCTTCGCCGTGCTGGTGCTGGTGTCCAGCGAACAGCGGGCCCTGAACCTCCAGACCCTCCTGCGGGAGCAGAAGGTGAAGTCCGCCGTGGACTTCGCCCTGAAGGCTCTGCCCAAGCCGGGGCAGATCATCCTCACGGTGGGCGGCCTGTCCGGCGGGCTGGAGTACCCGGATTTGAAGCTGGCCGTCATCACCGAGGGCCAGGAGGGGGGCGCAAGGAAACCCTCCCGCTCCCGGGCCGCCGCCAAGAAGGGCCCCACCAACCGGCAGAAGCTGAAGTCCTACGCCGACCTGTCCCCCGGGGACCTGGTGGTCCACGAGCACCACGGAGTGGGCCGGTATGTGGGCATGGTGAAAATGCCCGCCGACGGGATTGAGAAGGACTATGTGAAGATCGCCTACGCGGGAAGCGACGTGCTGTATGTGCCCGCCACTCAGCTGGACCTGATCTCCAAATATATCGGCGGGGGCGAGGACGCCCAGGAGACGAGGAAACTGTCCAAGCTGGGGGGCACCGACTGGGAGCGGGCCAAGAAGAAGGCCAAGAAGGCGGTGGAGGACCTGGCCAAGGGCCTCATCCAGCTCTACGCCCAGCGGCAGCGGCAGCCCGGCTTCGCCTTCTCCCCCGACTCCCCCTGGCAGCGGGAGTTCGAGGAGCAGTTTGAGTACACCGAGACGGAGGACCAGCTCCGGTGCGTGGACGAGATCAAGCGGGACATGGAGCGGCCTGTGCCCATGGACCGGCTGCTGTGCGGGGACGTGGGCTACGGCAAGACGGAGGTGGCCTTCCGGGCCATGATGAAGTGCGTCCTGGACGGCAAGCAGGCCGCCGTGCTGGTGCCCACCACCGTCCTGGCCCGGCAGCACTACCTCACCGCCCTGCGGCGGTTTGCCAAGTACCCGGTGTCCATCGACGTGGTCTCCCGCTTCCGCACCCCCGCCCAGATGAAGGAGACCTTGCGCAAGGTGGAGAACGGCTCGGTGGACATCCTCATCGGCACCCACCGGCTGTTCAACAAGGACGTGAAGTTCAAGGATTTGGGCCTGCTGGTGGTGGACGAGGAGCAGCGCTTCGGGGTGAAGCACAAGGAGAAGCTGAAGGAGCGCTTTGCCCAGGTGGACGTGCTCACCCTGTCCGCCACCCCCATCCCCCGCACCCTGAACATGGCCATGTCGGGCATCCGGGACATGTCCACCCTGGAGGAGCCCCCGGCGGACCGGCTGCCCGTGCAGACCTATGTGCTGGAGCACAACTGGCCCGTCCTGGCCGACGCCATGCGCCGGGAGCTGGAGCGGGGGGGCCAGGTGTACTACCTCCACAACCGGGTGGAGACCATCGACCGCACCGCCGGGCGCATCCAGCAGATGCTGGGGGAGGACGCCGCCGTGGGGGTGGCCCACGGGAAGATGACCCAGGAGGCCATCGACGACGTGATGAGCCGCATGACCGACGGGGAGCTGAATGTGCTGGTGTGCACCACCATCATCGAGACGGGTATCGACCTGCCCAACGCCAACACCCTCATCATCGAGGACGCGGACCACCTGGGGCTGGCCCAGCTCCACCAGATCCGGGGCCGGGTGGGCCGGTCCAGCCGGCGGGCCTTCGCCTACCTCACCTACCGCCGGGGGAAGGTGCTCACCGAGGTGGCCTCCAAGCGCCTGTCCGCCATCCGGGAGTTTGCCGAGTTCGGCTCGGGCTTCAAGATCGCCATGCGGGACCTGGAGATTCGGGGGGCGGGCAACGTGCTGGGGCCAGAGCAGAGCGGCTTTATGCTGTCGGTGGGCTATGACATGTATCTGAAGCTGCTGGAGGAGGCCGTCCTCACCGAGCAGGGCCAGCCGGCGCCCCAGCGCACCGAGTGTGCCGCCGACCTGTCCATCGCCGCCTCCATCCCCGACCGGTACGTCCCCGCGCCCGAGCAGCGCATGGACCTGTACCGGCGCATCGCCGCCATCCGCAGCGAGGAGGACGCGGACGACCTGGTGGATGAGCTCATCGACCGATACGGCGAGCCCCCCCGGACGGTGAACAACCTGATCTCCGTGGCCCTCCTCCGCGCCGCCGCCGCCCAGGCGGAGATCACCGACATCTCCCAGAAAAACGGACAGCTGGTGTTCACCCTGGGCCGGTTCAGCCTGGAGCAGTTCTCCGGGCTGTGCGGGATGGAGAAGTACAAAAACCGCCTTCTCCTCACCCCCGGGGACGTGCCCCGGTTCACCTTCCGCCTCCGGAAGGGGGAGGACCCCCTGCGCGCGGCCCAGGCCCTGGTGGCCGACTATGGGGAGGCTGGAGCGGCCCCCTGACAGCCCCCTCCGATTTCCCGGGAAAGTGCACGAAAACGCAACTTGGGAGCAAAAAATTTCATTGCTTTTTCCATTCCCATTGGGTATAATCGAGTTGAGAGCGGACAAGGGCGTCCCTTGGGCGCCACTCTACATCATTTTGGAGGTAACAGAATGAAAGAAGTCTATGTGGTCAACTGCTGCCGTACCGCCATCGGTTCCTTTGGCGGAAGCCTGAAGGACACCCCCGCCGCCGAGATGGGCGCCACCGTGATCAAGGAGGCGCTGAGCCGCGCCGGCGTGAAGCCTGAGCAGGTGGACGAGGTCATGTTCGGCTGCATCCTCACCGCCGGCCTGGGCCAGAACGTGGCCCGCCAGTGCGCGCTGAAGGCCGGCATTCCCATCAGCGTCCCCGCCTACACCGTGGGCATGGTGTGCGGCTCCGGCATGAAGTCCGTCATTGAGGGCGCCCGTTCCATTCTGGCCGGCGACTCCGACATCATCGTGGCCGGCGGCACCGAGAACATGTCCGCCGCCCCCTACGCCATCCCCGCCGCCCGCTGGGGCGCCCGCATGGGTGACAACAAGATGGTGGACACCATGATCAAGGACGGCCTGTGGGACGCCTACAACAACTATCACATGGGCACCACCGCCGAGAACATCTGCGACGTGTGGGGCATCACCCGCCAGGAGCTGGACGAGTTCGCCGCCTCCTCCCAGCAGAAGGCCTGCGCCGCCCGTGATTCCGGCCGCTTCGACGATGAGGTGGTCCCCATCATGGTCAAGCAGAAGAAGCAGATGGTGGAGTTCAAGCGGGACGAGTTCCCCCGCGAGGGCGTGACCGCCGAGAACATCTCCAAGCTGCGCGGCGCCTTCCCCGTTGGCCCCGAGGGTGTGGAGGACGCCATCGAGCACTCCTTCCAGCCCACTCAGATCCACGAGGCCGACACCAAGAAGCATGAGCAGCGTGTCACCGCCGCCAACGCCTCCGGCATCAACGACGGCGCGGCCGCCATCATCCTGGCCTCCGGCGAGGCCGTTGAGAAGTACGGTCTGAAGCCCATGGCCAAGCTGGTCAGCTGGGGCCAGGGCGGCGTGGACCCCAAGATCATGGGCGTGGGCCCCGTGCCCGCCTCCCGTCAGGCCATGGAGAAGGCCGGCCTGAAGATCGAGGACATGGACCTGGTGGAGGCCAACGAGGCCTTTGCCGCTCAGTCCATCGCCGTGGCCCGTGAGCTGGGCTTCGACATGAGCAAGGTCAACGTGAACGGCGGCGCCATCGCTCTGGGCCACCCCGTGGGCGCCTCCGGCGCGCGCATCATTGTCACCCTGCTCCACGAGATGCAGAAGCGGCCCGAGGCCAAGAAGGGCCTGGCCACCCTGTGCATCGGCGGCGGCATGGGCGTTGCCACCATCTTCGAGAAGTGCTGATGATTCTTTCTTAAATCTTAAACCAGGACAGGCCCTGCGGATAGGCTCCGCGGGGCCTGTCTTTTTCTGTGTTTTGGGGGCATTTCGCCGCCTGCGGGCGGCGAGCGCTACTTTCTTCGTTTTGTAGGGCGCGACGACCTCGGCGCGCCGTTTGGCAGGGGGTTCCGCCCTGCGGGGCGGGTTCCTTTCCCAGCGATGGGAAAGGAACCAAAGGATCGCCGGGGGACGCCGCAGAGGCGAACTTCGTTCGCCAATGACGGCGTTCCCTACCCCCTCTGGCCCTTCGGGCCATCTCCCCCTGACAGGGGGAGTCGGCCCCCGGTCCCCCCATTACGGGGGTTATCCCTTGGGCCAGGCAGAAAATTTCCGGCGTGCAAAACCTGAGTGACACTCTAAATTCCCGCCGGGCCACTGGGCCCTTCGTCGTCGCAAAGTCCGCTCAACTCCGTTTCCGCCTAACGGCGAAAACTGCGCTCGCTCCCTTGCTCCTCCTCTCCA
>JABLTR010027369.1_pt1 | contig 10338 bp, 10 predicted proteins | sample 7160071 | NCBI WGS metagenome assembly JABLTR01 (sample SAMN14651230, study PRJNA627086) | human gut metagenome | isolation source: feces | host: Homo sapiens
CGGGGATGTATTCTGCATGGAATCCTGCATTATTTCTGAAAATTCTTCACCCACATAGATTTTATTTCGTCTGCAATAGCGGAAATATGTATTCTTCGCAATTACAAATAGCCATGCGCGGATATCCTTCCGGCCATCAAATTTCTCAATATTATTCATTGCCTTCAGGAATGTTTCCTGGGTGATCTCCTCTGCCAGACTTTCATTTTCGGAAAGTGCCCGGATATAGAGAAAGACATCATGGAAATACTTACGGTAGATTGTTTCGATTTCTGACTTCTCCATTCCTACTCCTTGTGTTTTTTATTATCCAACTGCATCTTTCGGGATTTTTAATGGCCCGGTCTGGCCAATCGTGGTGCCATCCTTATCCAGAATATAACCATCTTTATCCTGATATGACCCTGCCGGCGGTGTCCACATAGATCCATCTGACGACCTGATCTGTCTTCTTCCATTGAATGTCTGAACACGGTTCTGATTTTGTTGCATCTGCATTGAATATGCACGGCTGCTCACCTGAGTATCACTGTCTGTATCAGATGCACAACCTGATAAACCAACCATAACTGTCAGAATGAATATTCCTAAATATCGTTTCATGATAATCCTCCTGTCTGCTGTATCATTATTTTATCTGATGTCTTTCTATATAACTAAGTCACAGACAGAAGAAACGTTACAGGAAAATTTATATTTTGATATTTTAACCGAAGCAAGTAAGTTTCTTCTTACACTACCTGTTTGACTTTATAATGCAATATTCCTTTGGTCAGAGACACTGCCAACACACCCACATCTATTACAGCTACAACGTACCAGATACTGTATATATCATTCAAATTCACCTGCATAATGAGAAACATCGGCATCGAGTCCACCAAAATCCATACAAATCCACCAAAAAAATCCGTACAAGCAATGGAATTGCCCAGCATATTGCAGTTGCAACTACAGCTCCAAACATACTGTCCTGATATGCTGAAATGCACAATGTAATGGCATTTAATGATAAAAATGCCAACATCCCCAATATCAAAAGCGCTGACAAATAACTGAAAAATGGAACTTTATCCACTGTCTTCCACATACTTCCCGAAATGACTACTCCTGTCAGATTGTATCCTCCCTTTAAGTCATACACGATTTTGCATAATCCCCATGCACTTCCTGTAATTCCTGCATATAACAGAACTGTTATCGTAAAAGAAGCCAGAACTTTGGCTGAAGTATCCTTCCTTTTCCCCTCCACTGTTGTAAAGATTAATGGTAACATCTTTGTCTGACTTTCCTCTGCAAAAATACCTGAAATCACACAGATGATCATAATACTTCCCAAAATCAGTCCAAACTGTAGCAGTTCTCCGAAAACTTTCCAGCCTGTGGTATATTCCAGTGTTGGTTTGAGCTTCCACATTGACAATATCTCATTTTTCATCTGTTTCTTATCGTTTTTTTCTGATTTGCTGTCTATATTTTCATTGTATTCTTTATAGGCTTTCCATAAATCAGTGTCCTTAAGCCTATATCGCTCTGTAGGTTTTACTCCATTCTCCCAGCTTCCATTTGTAAAAAATCTTGTTACAAAATCATTCAGATAATTACCGTTCTTCCAGCCAGGCATATTTTCATTTAATTCCGAAGGAAGTCCATATTTATCTACAATCTGATTGATTTTTTCATCTGTGACAGTACCCGCATACTCTTCTGTAATTTTTTTATTCATCTGTACTGCTTCATATCCTGAATAGCTCCAACCATCTATTACACATCTCTCATCTCCCACTTCCGCAAACCAGAAATACACAAACATCAGTCCCAAGATTGCTAATATTCCTATCCAGAAAATCTTCCTGTGAAAAATTTTATAAAGTTCCATCTTATACAACTGCATTCTCATCTCTTCTGCTCCTTATTCTGTTAATATCCTGTGTTTGATAAAGATATGCATCCTCCAGTGTTTCCTCTGCAAGTTCAGCAGCGGGAAATGGGCATTTTTCTGAAATAATCCTCAGTTCTGCCTGATTTTCCTCACTGCCGTTTCTCAGGTTACTTACCATATACTGGTTACAAAGTTTTTGTGCCACATCAGTCGAAACATTACATTTCCAGACATATCCCTTTACACTTGCAGTAATCCCCTGTTCTGTTCCACTACAGATCAGTTCGCCATCCTTCATAATTAAAATCTGATCAGCAATGTATTCAATATCGGATACAATATGTGTCGAAAGTAATACTGTTTTTTCTTTTCCCAATGAACTGATAATATTTCTAAATTTTACCCTTTCTTTCGGATCCAATCCTGCAGTCGGTTCATCCAGAACCAGAATTTCCGGATTATTGAGCAACGCCTGGGCTATTCCTACTCTCCGAAGCATTCCCCCTGAAAAAGTTCTAAGCTTTTTCTTTTTATCCTTCTGAAGTTCTACCAGTTCCAGCAGTTCCTGAATCTTCTGCTCGGAACACTCCGCTGACATAGCTTTCAATGCAGCTATGTATCTCAAGAATCTTTCTGCTGTAAAATTGTCATAATAACCCAGTTCCTGTGGCAGATATCCCAAAAGCCTGCGATATTCTGCTCCCATCTGAGCAATTTCCATTCCGTCATAATAAATATTTCCTGTGGTTGGCTGCAAAACTCCACAGATCAGACGCATCAGAGTTGTTTTTCCCGCCCCGTTTTCTCCAAGCAGACCATAAACTCCATGTTTAAATGTATAACTTACCTGTTTCACCGCTGTTTTGTCTTTATATTTTTTCTGAACCTCGTATAACTTTAATTCATGCATATTATGCCTCCTCAAACACCATTTCTCCTGCCGAGAACAATCTTTTCACCTGCACAAATGTTAATCCTCCTGCCACTGCACACACACCTGCCCATATACTGATTGAAGCAGAAAATAATGCGCCGGAAATGTTTGATACCACTATACAGACACCTGAACAGATAAGAATTCCTGCTGCCATTGCCACCGATGCTTTTTCTCCTGTCTTAAAAAGTAAAATCCCGAAATCTAATGAACCTGATACGAGATATGCTGTCAAAATATATATCACTGTCTGCAGATTTGATACTTCCCATGTATTTCCTGAATATAATGCCAATAACATAATAACTATAAAATTAACGCTTCCGATAACCATCAGCCCTGCTGCCGCACACATTCTGGTATCAAAATAACAGGTTGCTCCCAACTCTGCCATTTTTCCAAAATATAACTTGTTAATCCCCCAGACAGAAAGCGTGCTCAGACAACCAGAAATTATCATACTTACCATGATCGCATCATTTTTCCCTGTTCCTGCATACTGCAAAAATACCATCAGCGCAAAACCTGCAAAAACTACCATAATATACACAATTACATATGTTTTATCTATAAGCCTGAATTGCTGCCACAAAATATCCCTCAATGAAATCTCTGTTCTTTTTCTCTGCTTTTTATTTTCATTTTTGTCGATCTCATTTTGAAGATATTCATACATTTTTAATATCCGCTTCTGTTCCGGACAAACCTGTATTTCCGCTTTTTGAAAAAGCCGTCTGATATCTTTATCCTGCATTCTCATTGATCTCCTTCCTTTATCATATTTTTCATCTGCTGAATTCCAATACGATATCTCGACTTTGCAGTAGAGAGACTACAATTATCATCTTTGCAATATCTTTAAATTTCAATTCCTCATATGCACGCAAAATGATTACCTCCCTTACCTCCTGGGAAAGTCTGTTCAGTAGTCCTTTCAGATAAAGATAATCTTCCATTTCTTTCATTTTATCTGTTCCGCAAATATCCGGATATTGATGGATATTTTGCGTATTTGCACTTATTTTCAGGCTTCCGTTTTCATTCTCAGCTTCATAACTGCGGAGATTTTTTCCTGCCTCTTTTTTTCTCTGCTGATAATCAAAGCAGCAGTTTCTGGCAATAGTAAGAAGATATCCTTTCAGATTGTTTCTTTGATAAGATGTCCCATATTTCATAAACTTCAGGAAAGTTTCCTGCGTAATATCATAGGAATCTTCTTCGTTCTGTATCATGTAAAGACAGAAACGGAAAATGTCCGCATAATATTGTTTTATAATATCAGATAATGCCTCTTTATCTCCGTCCCGTACTTTCTTCAGCAGCTTTCTGTCACTCATTATATATTCTCCTGTTGTAAAACGTCTTACATATTATATAACCATAAATGATGTAAAAAAGTTCACAAAACTTATTACGTTTATAAAATTTCTCATGGAAAAACTGCATTGAAAGAGTTCTTCTGCTTTATATTGCATAATTACATGTTTCTGATAAATTACCCGATATGGGTATAGAAGTTATAGATGTGCATAATCGAATACAAAAAGATTCCGAGCATACATTAGAAAAACAGGGAGATAAATTTCTTATCTCCCCAAAACTGACGATTCGTATTTTAAGCTACGATCCACTTTTCCTCACTCATGTAACTCATATGATGTTCCAAGCACCTGATCCAAAACAGCAAGTACGGGTTTATTATTTAATGGTTACTGAGCAATGACCTGCGTTTCGGTACCCCCCCGCCGCCGGATTTTATGCTTCTTATTGTCTTTTCCAGCGTCTTCATATCAACCGGTTTTGAAATATGGGCATTCATCCCGGCTGCCAGAGAATGCTGAATATCCTCTGAGAATGCATTGGCGGTCATGGCAATAATCGGAATTGTCTTTGCCAGCTCATGGGAGCTTCTGCGGATTGCCTTCGTTGCCTCATAGCCGTTCATGACAGGCATCTGCACATCCATCAGGATCATATCATAGTCACCCGGGACAGACTGTTCAAATGTCTCCAGGACCCTTTTACCATTTTCACAGATCGTACACTCCGCGCCCTCAATCTTTAACAGTTCTGTCAGAATCTCCGCATTCAGCTCATTGTCCTCTGCACATAGGAATCTCATTCCTTTCAGGATATTGCCATCCTGCTCTTCTGTTTCTGTCTGCGAAGCCGGAGAAACAGATCTTTCTTCTGCGATTTTCAGATCCATAAAAACTTCAAAACAGCTGCCCTGTCCCGGTTCACTTTCTACATCAATGGTTCCGCCCATCAAGTCAACCAGATTTTTGGTGATTGCCATTCCAAGACCGGTTCCCTGTATCTTATTTGTCAGAGAATTTTCTGCACGGGTAAAGGCATCAAAAATCCTGTCCTTGAAATCTGCCGACATTCCCATACCATTATCGCAGACTAAAAAACGATACTTTGCATAAACAGATGAATTTGATTCACATTCCTCTGCCAGAAGCTGAATTTCTCCGCCTTCCTGTGTATATTTTATTGCATTAGACAGCAGATTGCTGAAAATCTGCATCAGATGAACCTGATCCCCATTCACCCACTCATGCCGGATGTTTTCTTTTGTAATTGTAAGAGTCTGCTTCTTTTCATATATCTGAGAACGAAATATAGTATCAAGCTCCTGTATGAAATCCGGAATAGAAAAATCAGAATACTTGAAGACAGTTTTTCCTGCCTCAATCTTACTCATATCCAGAACTTCATTAATGATCCCTAACAGATGCTGTGAGGAAGTATCAATTTTATCCGCATACTCTATTACCTTGCCTTTATCACCGGCATCATGTCTGATCAGGGACGTAATACCAATGATCGCATTCATAGGAGTACGTATATCGTGAGACATATTGGCAAGAAAACTGCTCTTGGATCTGTTCGCTTCCTGTGCCACCTGAAAAGCATCCTCTGCCGCCTGTTTAGCCTGACGCAGTTTTGTATTCACTGTTTCCAGCTTGGCATTATTTTCCCGTTCCAAACGGATTGCTTCCTGCTGATTTCTGTACATAACAAAGAAAATCCCCATCATAACACAGGCAGCTACGATAACCGTAAAGATAACGATAAATACCATAATAAAATTGACAAGTTTTAATGTATTCGTAGCAACATACTCCGCCGGAACCAGAAAGATAAGTGTCCATTCGGCATTTTCCATTCTTTTTAATCCGTAAAAATATTCTGTTCCGTCCAGAACTGCATTAGAATAACTGCAGCCTTTTTCTTCCAGTTCCGCCTTTGTTTTCTCAAAGGAAGAATTGTGAAGATACTTCATATTCTGTAAAACAGAAAATACATTATGGCCCTTGATCAGTTCCACCTGATTGCTGTTGAACAGTTTAGATCCATTATCATCCAGTACATACACACTGTTGTTTCCGTTATAAGCTTCGCAGTTAAAATATGGATTCAACTGTTCCATGTCCTGGGCAATTCCAAAATAGAGAATTGAAGTTTTCTTTTCTCCGTTTTGAAGATGTATGGGCTCCGGCAGACGATTCAGAAATACCATCTCTGACTGATTATCCGTCATGGAATCAAAAACAAAACTGATCTTTTCAGGACTTTCTTCAAAATAGTCCAGATCCCGGAAAAGTCCTCTTTTTCCGGATTCTGTATAATATCCACCTTCTGAATCCACTGCCATCAACGTGATCTTATGATCTGCATATGCTGATAATTCATATTTCTTTTTCATATGTCTGCAGAGTTCATCTGTAGTCTGTACGTTTGCATCTCTCAGATAATTACATTCTTCCGTTACCCGGTCCCAGTTTGAATCAATCACATCCTCCAGATTTTGAAACATCTGACGGGTAATCTCTTCCATCTGGTTTAATCGTTCTTCATAGATAATATCCTGGATATAAGTATGATACAGGAAAAAGAATGCAAAAAACATCGCTATACCAGTCATACAACAACCCAATATTAAGTTCCGGTAATTCTTTGCCTTATGCATCCTTCCCCTCCGCTTATTTCCATTCAGCGTCTGCTTCACTTAAAGTCTTAAATTGCCCAAAAAACTCTTTTGCCGCATCCATACCTACAATACCACTGTCTGTCACTTCCGTTTCCGATGCCAGTTTTTCACTGATTCCGGAAATTGCAACCTGATAAGTCTTTCCATCCTCCAGTTCCATATCTTCAGGATTTACCAACATATATGGATAATTCTTGCCTGTACCAACTGCATCATAACCTTCTTCATACAATGCCTGAATCTGTTTTCCTGTCAGCCTGATTGTTTTAATCGTCTGTGACCAGCCAGTCGGAAGAATGATACATACATCATAGTCTGTAATATTCTTTGCATACAGTTTTCCGCTCACACCATCATTGTTCTGGTTCGTACCATTTCCACTGATCCATGTTCCAAGGGATATAAGAGCAACGTCACTTCCGGTTGCCTCGGCAAAGCATCTGCCCACCAGCTTTGCACAGCTTTCCTGTGAAATTTCCTCTGTAGCTGTTGTGATCACTTCCGGCTGATTATTTACCACGCTGTCCTGATCTTCATCCAGCTGATCTGCCACATCCTTTATTGATGCCTTATCCTGCATGAATTCCTGCATTTTGGTTCCGGTATTTACAATCGTATTTTCCCATCCGGAATAAATAAACGGTGTCGTATTCCCTGCATTGATAAAATCCGAAATATCTGCATAGAAGGTGTCATCTGCCTTTGCATCTTTGAAAGGAAGCAGTCCTGCTTTTAATGTACTGTCCGGATACAGGGCACTGGTTCCTTCTACCGTAGACAGCACCTTCATGACTTTTAATGCATCTTCAAGTTTCTCAGGATCATTCTCCAGCTTTTTATTCAATCCATAAAAACGGTTTACATTTAAAATAAATATATTCTTGCTTCCATCTTCAGACAGGTATGGCATCAGACCAAATTTGTCCGTTGTATCTTCTGATTCCATAATGCCATTCTGTGGTCCCAATAGAAACAGTGAATTTCCCTTTATAAAAGCTTCTCTTGTTTTACTATCATCTACCGGATCACTGTTGCTGCAGTCAAGCATACCGAGATTTTTCCATTTCTGGATATATTCCATGCTGTCCATCATGCCTTCCGTGTCACTGACATTTGCCTTTCCTGACAGGTAATCTTTCTGCCACTGCTTTCCAGACATAGTACCAAGGAATCCCGCATCCGCAATATTACATATATACTGGAAGGCTGAACCAGGATACTGAATCTGTGCCATACATAACGTAACTCCTGCTTCTTTTGCCTTGTCTGCAAGTTCTTCAAGCTCTGTAAAAGATGTTGGCAGCTTCCAGCCATGCTTCTCAAGCAGTGTTTTATTATAGGTGATTCCATAACAGTTGTACAAAGATGGAAGCATATAAAGTGCACCCTCATCGGATACATCTTTCAGACGTGATTCCACATAATTATCTGTAAAATCGTATCCTGAGAGATCAATCATCTTATCACTGACATCCACCACATCTGGCTTATAAAAAGTCTGTGTGCAGATGTCCGGAAGATCATCTGCCTCTAACATGTTCTGCAGACAGGTTGTTGTATTTGCTCCGCTGTACGGGACTACTTCAAGCTCAATCTCTGGATATGTTTTATGCACTTCTTCTATAAAATTGTCCACTTCCAGATAAGGAGCCATAAAAGTAATTGCTTCGTGCTTCTTTGGTGTTTCATCTGTTTTCCCACACCCTATAAGTCCTGTTGCCGCTATACATGCCAAAATAAGACATGCACTTTGTACTTTTTTGATTTTCATATTTTTCTCTCTTCTCCGATAAAATCATTATGGTTCCGTTTATGAAATAACATCCCTGCTGCAGGATTCTTCGCCTGCGAAGGGTCGCTTCAGCGACATAATTCCCCTCCGTCGCAGTGCGATCCTGCCCGGAGGGCTTTTTTATGTTATAGGAACATTACGGAGTAATTTCCTATAACATAAAAAAATACCGTCTCACAGACAGCGCACATCATTTCATGCAACTGGCTGCCATTTTACAGGCCCTGTAGCTTTGCGTCACAGACTTTCATCTGCTTTGCCGATCGTCGTTCTATTACAGATTGTAAATTTGTGCAAAATATTGATTTCATTATACTCCTACATTCCACTGTACACAAGAAAAACCTCGCCGCTTTAACGCTAAAAAAAGAACAGCCGATTATATATTCGAACTGTTCTCCTACTTCCGAATTCCACGCAACATTGACATTACTGTTTTCTGCTCATTTGTACTTATAGCAATCCTCTTAAATGCATTATTTACGAGGATTGCTATAGATTGATTATTCCATATTCTTAAAACAACAGCTCCATCTGATCCCCCACTTCAATTCTCGCAGTGACAAGTTCATCCGGTTCTTTCCCTCTTTTGTGTTCAGCTTTCAGATACTGCGTACCGCCCTCCAAATGACCGGCTGCAATGTATTCAGCCGATGGTCTGCAGTATAGTCTTCAGAAGATCTCCCTGAAGATAATAGGTTGTCTCAAAATGAAGATATGATAACGATACCTTATCCCACAACAGTAAAATCTTTGGCAGGAATTCTTCATCCCCATCCCAGAACTGAAGCAACACAGAAAAACCCGGAAGAACAGGCATTTCAAATGTCAGATCCGCCCCTGCCAAACGCTCCGTCTGCTTTCCCCCCAGACAGGTGCAGGCCTGCTTTACCTCTTCCACTTTTCCTGAAAATGCTTTTGCATACTTTTCCACAAAGGGGGCTGTTGACGGACTGCTTCCGGCAGTTACAAACCTGCTCACAGGCTGCCACTGCCCGGTCAAAGGCGGCAGTACTTCCTGTCCGGAGCAACAGAGAAAATCATAAATTGTCATAACAATTGTATATTCTCTGCAATCCGTCCATTCATCATCCGCAACATATTCAATGGCACCATTTCCGCGATCGATCCGATATTCTGTTCCGATATATTTCAAATACAGATATTCTTCATCATGTTTCAATCCATATTTCTCTATCAGCTTATCCTGATCATACTTTAGAAACAACTTTCTTCCCGTATATACCTGTTTTTCATAATTATCCATAATATACTTTATTCCATTTCTTATTTAACCGAATCCGCCCGGCACACTACTCTCTTTTCATAGATATATTCTAGCAAACTGTCTGTCAGAAATCAATTATGTTTTATCGTCTCGGGATTTGGGATAGTTGTATGTGAACAGTAGATAAACAATTTATTGACAAATAACCGACCAGATGTAATAATACCACTCAGAGATAGTATTTGGACTCAAAACTATACTCTGGCTGAAATCACTGGAATCTTATATAAAAACAGCCAGCCGGAACCCGAAAGCGGAAACGGAAGGATGTATGTAATTTTAAAAGATAGGAGCCGGTATTTATGATACAGGAAATCAGATTTCCCCTAATCTATGGAATAACAAGCCATATTTTATGTATCAGAAACAGGACTCAATATACAGGGAATCAATCAGAAGCGTTTCAGGGTCAAAGTGTATCCTGATGCGCTTTTTTTGCAGA
>JABLTR010036471.1_pt1 | contig 10334 bp, 12 predicted proteins | sample 7160071 | NCBI WGS metagenome assembly JABLTR01 (sample SAMN14651230, study PRJNA627086) | human gut metagenome | isolation source: feces | host: Homo sapiens
CGGATGACGGAAGTGAAGACAAAAAATCAGTGTAGAAAAGGAGCCTGGTGCGGAAGATGGCTTTTCCGCGCTTCTGATTTAAACAAAACTTTAACATTTATATGGTATAATATCGATAGATATTATACTTGCGCTGATTTCCGTCTGCGCAGCAGACAATTTCCCCGGGAAATCATGCGCATCCCCCGGAGGGGTCATGTCAGCCTGCTGACATGATATAATATCGACAGATATTATACCTGCGCTGATTTCCGTCTGCGCAGCAGAGCGGAGGTATGTGATATGTTCAAGCTTTTGATTGTAGAAGATGACCATGAACTCAATCACGCTGTCTGCACTTATCTGGGGCAGAACGGTTTTGAAGCGGTTGGCTGTACGGATGTCCGGGAAGCGTATGAGGCGATGTATGGAAATATATTCGATCTGATTATCTCGGATATCATGATGCCGGAAACGGATGGCTTTGAGTTTGCTAAGACGGTGCGTGAATTAAATCAGAATATCCCTATCCTGTTCATGACAGCAAGGGATGACATGACTTCCAAACGGAAGGGATTTAAGATTGGAATAGACGACTATATGGTGAAACCGGTGGATCTTGACGAGCTGCTGCTAAGGATCGGAGCGCTGCTGCGCCGTGCCAGAATCGCGTCAGATAAGAGGCTGGAGATAGGGAGCCTCCTGCTGGATGCGCAGGAGCATGCGGCCTATTTAAACGGCGAGCAGGTTTTGCTGACGGTCAGGGAATTTAACCTGCTTTTTAAGCTGCTGTCCTATCCAAAGAAGACATTTACCCGCTCACAGCTGATGGATGAGTTCTGGGATACGGAAACCACCTCAGGGCTTCGGACGGTGGATGTGTATATGACCAAGCTGAGGGATAAATTATCCGGCTGCAGTGATTTTGAAATCGTTACGGTCCATGGGCTTGGCTATAAGGCGGTGCTGAAGTGAAAAAGAAATCGCAGGTTCAAAAAAGCATGTTTTCCTTGTGGAATTTAATCATTTTTTTTCTGCTGGTAGCGTTTACCGTTACTTGCTGTTTCCTGATGTTCTTTTCCGGAGCGGATATCCCGGAGGATATAATACGCGCCAGGGCGGGAAAGACATTCTGTAATGTGCTGGTGTTAAGCGTTCTGTTCTCACTGATTGATTATCTGCGCAGAAAGCTTACCGTACAGCAGCCGGTAAACCGCATCCTGGAGGCGACGCGAAGGATGACCCGTGGAGATTTCACCGCGCGCATTGAGCCGTTGCACCGGATGGGAGCAAAAAATGAGTTTGATATCATCATAGAGAATTTCAATCATATGGCGGAGGAGGTGGCCGGCATAGAGACGATGAAAACAGATTTTATTGCCGATTTCTCCCATGAGCTGAAAACTCCGCTGTCCGTCATACAAAACTATGCTGCGATGCTCAAAGTTCCAGATCTGCCAGAGGATAAGAGAATGGAATATGCCGGCACCGTTGCCGATGCGGCACGGCGATTTTCGGAGATGATCACGAATATACTGAAGCTGAACAAGCTGGAGAACCAGCAGATTTTCCCGGAAGCGCAGAGATATAACCTTGGAGAACAGCTATGTGAATGCCTCCTGGCGTTCGAAAATACCTGGGAACAGAAAGAATTGGGGCTGGATATACAGATAGAGGAAGATGTGCTGGTGGAGGCGGACCGGGAACTACTGAATCTGGTGTGGAACAATCTGTTCTCTAACGCCATGAAATTTACCCCACCCTGCGGCAGAGTGGCCGTTCGTCTGGAGACCGACAATGCGGATGCCGTTGTCACGGTTACCGATACCGGCTGTGGGATGAGCCGGGAGACAGGACAGCATATCTTTGAAAAATTCTACCAGGGGGATGCCTCGCACGGCACCCAGGGAAACGGCCTGGGCCTGGCGCTTGTAAAACGGATCATAGATATCACGGGAGCGGAGATATCCGTCACCAGCGAATTAGGCAAAGGCAGCTGTTTTACCGTAAGGTTTGGGAGGATTGAAAATGGCGGGGCTTAAGAAGAGTATCCTGTGGCTGCTGCAGCCTAAAACTGTGCCGGCTCTCCTGATCACTGTGACAGGAACCGTACTTTTAACCTATACATTTATGACCGGACAGAATGACACGGCTTTTGGGTATATCTCGTATATAGTGTCTGCCTATACCCTGACCGTCTGGCTGATACGTTTTCCTCGCTCGATGCGGGGATTGAGAAAATGGCTGCATAAAACCGTGTTTGCGGACCGTTTCTTAAGTGACCGGGATTACAGAGCAAAGCTTTCGGTGTATGCAGGGCTGTTCATCAATCTGGGTTATGCGGTGTTTAAGCTGGCCGAAAGCCTGGTGTTTCGCTCGGAGTGGCTCGCTGCGACCGCCGTCTATTACTTGGCGCTGGGTTTTATGAGGTTCATGCTGATGGCTGGCATCCGCCGCATGAAAAAAGAGGAAGCGGTTTTGCCTGGACGAATCAGGCAGCTGCGCCGTTACCGACAGACGGGCTGGCTGATGCTTTTACTTAATCTGTCCATGGCCGGCATGATCATTCAGATGATATGGAAGAACCGCAGTTTTTACTACCCGGACTGGACGATCTACGCATCGGCAGCATATACCTTTTATTCAGTTACCGTTGCGGTGATAAACGTTATAAAATACCGTCAAATGGATTCTCCGCTGCTGTCCGCGGCCAAGATGCTCAGCATGGCAGCGGCTCTGATGTCCCTATTTGCGCTTCAGACATCCATGCTCTCGCAATTCGGCGGCGATATGGCCTGCCGTTATTGGATGAATATTCTGACGGGAAGCTGTGTATGTCTGCTGGTGCTTATACTGGCGGCGTATATGATCATTCGGTCCGGCCGCCAGTTGGATTTCCTGGCCGGTGAGAGGAGTTAATCATGGATAAACAGGATCAGTCATTTCATTATACTTATTCTGCAAAACAAAAAGAGGAGATAGACGGCATACGCCAGAAGTACCTTCCCAGAACGGAGGATAAGATGGAACAGCTCCGACGGCTCGACAGGAGCACGGAAACGCTGGGCATGGTGGCTGCGCTGGCTGTCGGCGTCACTGGAACCCTGGTGTTTGGCCTGGGCATGTGCTGTGTAACGGTATGGGGCAATGCGCTGTTCGTTTTGGGCATACCGGTGGGACTGATCGGGATCGCCGGCATGGCCGCGGCCTTTCCTCTGTATAAGTGGATCACCAGGGCGAGGAGGGCAAAGATCGCTCCGGAGATATTAAAGCTGGCGGACGAAGTCCAGAAGGGGATCTAATGCGGCCGAATTGTCTGCCGGAAGGTTAAAGACACGCAGACTCCGCCTTCAGGCGGATTTTCTATGTGCATGGATCCGCCGTGGGCTTCTGTGATCCGGCGCACCAGCAGCAGACCCAGCCCGTGCCGCAGATTCAGCCGTTCATCGGTACTCTCCATGTAATGCGGAGTTTCTGCCAGCTCTTTTTGCTTTTGGAGGGTCAGACCGACCCCGTTGTCCCGGACGCTGACAGTGAGATCTCCGTCCGACTGAAGAAGAGCCAGCGTGATATTGCAGCCGGATGGATTGTGGTGTATGCTGTTTTGCACAAGATTGCCGACCGCACGTGTGATCAGACGGGCGTCACATTCCATCACGGCTTCTTCTGTGCCGGGTCCGATTAAAAGTTCCACAGAAGTACGGTCTTCAAGCCCTCCGTTCAGCAGATCCGCCACATAGGAACGAAGCAGGGCGGACAGGCGCACCCTTTCTCTGTGAAGCGGCTGCATCTCGTATTCCAGCTGTGAAACCAGATTCAGATCCTGCACCAGCTCCCGGATCCTGACACTCTGCCGGCGGATGATGCCGGCCTGTTCCCGGATCGGCTGACCAGCTTCTATATTATCCTCAATCTTTGCGGCGTATCCCATGATCATGGACAGCGGGGTCCTGATATCATGGGATACACCGCTGATCCAGTTCGCGCGGGCCTCATTCTGCCTGTTAAGGACCCGGGATGCTCTGTTGATACTGTCTGCAACCTCCGCCAGATCCCCGTTCAGTTTAAGATGCACCGGTTTTTCATCGGACAGAGCCTCTATGGATTCGATAATGGGATCGGTATTACGCATAATTTTGCGTTTGGATACGTAATATAGTGCAAACAGCAGCAGGATGTCCGCCGCGAGGACCGCGGTGATATATACCGGCAGTGTCCTGACCGTGCGGACGGACAGATAGTTTCCGGTGAGCTTGGTATAGCTGTCTTTGGGATAGCCCAATACCAGCAGGCCGTCATCCGTGTTCCTGACAAAAACGGGATAATCGTTCAGATAACCTCTGGAAAAGAGAGCCACATCCTGGAGGGAGTAGTGATTGGGGAGGCCTGCAGGCGTTCCGGCAGTCCAAACGCAGTTCCCGTCTATATCCAGATACATGGCCCAGATATGATTGGCTTCCAGTATGTGCCGCGCATCTTCCGTGATCCCGTCTGCCGATGAGGCCTCTGACGCTGTCTCCAGCATGTTCTGCGGGGAGGCTTCCCCATAATCTTTCGCAATAATTTTATAAAAAGTGATGCCGAATGTGAGCACATTGAGTATTACAAGTGCGATGATAACGGAGGCGAATGTGAGCAGATGCCTGGAAATATATTTACCGAATGATTTCATGGATTCACGTCCTTGTCTTAAGCTTATAGCCCAGTCCCTTAACGGTGATGAGTGAAACCGGTCTGGAGGGGTCTGCTTCTATTTTTTCCCGGACACGCCTTACATGAGCGTTCAGGCTGTTTTCATATCCGAACGGATTGTCTCCCCACAGCGCCTCGCACAGCGCATCTGTGGTGATGATCCTGCCTCCGTTTCGGGCAAGTGTTTCCAGCAGCGCGTATTCTTTGGCAGTGAGGGGGATCGTCACGCCGTCTTTTATGACTTCGGCGCGGCTGAAATCAACGGTACATGCGTCGAGCTTAAGCAGGGGGGCCTCATCTTTAAAACAGCGGCGGAGAACCGCATAAACCCGCAGCAGGAATTCCTGGGGCATGAAGGGTTTTACGATATAATCATCGGCTCCAAGCCCCAGACCGGCCAGCTTGTCAGAGGCTTCATCCCTCGCTGTCAGAAAGATTACGGGCATGTCAGAGACATTGCGGATCTGTCTGTAAAGGGCAAAGCCGTCGCCGTCCGGCAGCATCACATCGAGCACCGCCAGATCCGGCCGCCCGCATCGCACGGCGGCTAATCCCTCACGGACAGTAGAAACAGCGGTGATATCCTGAAACCCATCGTCTTTTAAAATCGCAGAAACCATGTTCAGAAGATCCGGCTCATCGTCAACCAGCAGGATCTTTTTGCTGTGTAAAAAGGAATTGTCCATGATGTTTACCTCCTTGCCGATATTATATCATGTCAGCAGTTTGACGTGTGGCATTCGGGGTAAAAGTAAGGTAAAAGTAAGGCAGCGGAAATGTGGGTTTCAGGATGGCACCGTATGATGGATATAACGAATCAGGAAGCACACAGAAGTGGTCATCAACCTTCGGTTGGTGACAGTGAAAGAGGAAGCACACTGAAGTGTGCGCAGGTCATCAACCTTCGGTTGGTGACAGTGAAAGGAGTGGATATATCTATGGATTACATCATCACAACGGATCAGCTCACAAAAAAGTATAAGGATTTCATTTCCGTCAATCATGTTTCCCTTCATGTCCGAAGAGGAAGCATCTACGGGTTTCTCGGCCCAAACGGGGCCGGGAAATCGACTACGATGAAGATGCTGCTGGGGCTTGCGGCTCCCACATCGGGGAGCTTTACTGTGGACGGAAAGCATTTTCCCGGCGAGCGCAGGGAGATCCTGAAGGAAATCGGTTCGTTCATTGAATCGCCGTCCTATTACGCCAACCTGACAGGCAGGGAGAATCTGGACATCATCCGCAGGATTTTAGGGCTCTCGGCGGATGCGGTGGACGATGCGCTGGAGTTGGTGGGGCTCGCGGAGTTTGGCGGACGTCTGGCCAGGAAATATTCCCTCGGCATGAAGCAGCGCCTGGGACTTGCCGGCGCGCTGATCGGCCGTCCGCCCATCCTGATATTGGATGAACCTACAAACGGCCTTGATCCGTCCGGAATCCATGAGATCCGCGGCCTGGTCAAATCTCTGCCCGGCCTCTATGACTGTTCGGTGCTGATATCCTCCCACATGCTCTCTGAGATTGAGCTGATTGCGGATGATATCGGCATACTGAACCACGGACGCCTTTTATTTGAGGGAAGCCTTGAAAAGCTGCGGGAAAACGCTTCGAATATGGGATTTGCTTCCGACAATCTGGAGGAGATGTTCCTCACCATGATCGATCAGGACAATGCGGCCAGAAAGCAGAGGGCGGTAATATGAGAACGCTTATGATTGAGCTTGGCAAAGAAAAGAGGACAGGCGTGATCCCCGTGCTGCTTGCAGCCGGGATACTGGGAGCCGCATATGCCTTTGTAAATTTCCTGGTGCGCAGGAAAACGCTGCTGAATCTTCCTCTGGACCCGATGGACGTCCTCATGACCCAGCTCTACGGCATGCTCGTTGTGCTCAATATGTTCGGAATCGTATGTGCGGCCTGTATGGTCTTTTACATGGAATTTAAGGGGAATGCGGTGAGGAAGATATTCACGCTTCCGGTGAGCACTGCGGGAATCTATTTCTGTAAATTCCTGATAGTAAGCGCGGCATTTCTGGCCGCGGTCATCCTGCAGAATCTTTCACTGGCGCGGATCGGCGTGACAAATCTGCCGGAGGGAGCATTTGATTGGGAAACGCTGCTGGTCTTTGCAGGATACTCATATGTTACCTCCATGCCGGTGCTGGCCTTCATGCTGTTTATTTCATCGCGGTTTGAGAATCTGTGGGTGCCGCTGGGAATCGGGGTGGCAGGGTTCTTAACCGGCATGGCGTTTGCATCCACGGATGCAGGGCTGTTTCTGCTCCATCCGTTCGTCCTGATGTTAAAGCCGGCAGTGGCCATGAGCGCCCGGGCGGATACGGCGGTCTGCGTTGCATCGCTGTCTGAGACCGCCCTTTTTCTTACCGCCGGACTTTGGGCGGCCAAAAATATGCGCTGTGAATGAGGAGGGCCGAAATGAATTTCTTAGACCTGCTGAAAATTGAATTTATGAAAGTGAGACGCTCGAGGATCATTCCTTTGATCTTTATCGCTCCGCTGCTGGTGGTGAGCACGGGAATCGCTAACTTGAGCAGATACTTTACGCCGGAATACACGGATGCATGGCCGGCCATGTTTATCCAGAGCGCCCTGGTCTACGCCTACTATCTGCTGCCCTTCAGCATGATTGTGGTGTGTGTGATGATCGCCGGACGGGAAACACAGAACAGCGGCATCCTGAAGATGCTGGCTCTGCCGGTCAGCCGGTATGCGCTTTCGATGGCAAAATTCTGTGTTCTCCTGTTTTATCTGTTTATGGAGATGGCGGTATTTTTCGGAATGTTCGCCGCTGCAGGCCTGATAGCGGTTAAGACGGCGGGAATAGCCGAAGCCCTTCCGGCGCCGTATCTGCTGAAATGGTGCGCCGGACTGTTTATTACAATGCTTCCCTGCACGGCCGCGATGTGGGCCGTCACAGTTGTGTTTGAAAAGCCGCTGCTGTCGGTTGGCCTGAACCTGCTGCTGGTAATCCCTGGGGTCCTGGCCGCCAATACACCGATCTGGATCTTATATCCTTACTGTTACAGCGGCTATCTGGTAACCTGTTCGCTCCACGATTTTACAGCCGCATCCTCCGGCGGGACATTTGCACTGATGCCCTTTGTACCATGTGCAGCCCTGGTCCTTGTATTGATGCTGGGGCTGGCTGTCACCCGATTTGGGAAGAAAGAGATGAGGTAAATAAAGATGGAAAATAAAAAATACCAAAAGTTAAGCAAAGCAGCACTGATCATCAGCATACTGCCGTTAGCGGCGCTGCTTGCGGGCCCTCTGCACATAGGCCTGTCCGAAACGGCGCGCAGCATATGGGCTGTGACCAATATCGTGCTGGCTGCCGCCGGCCTGATCCTGTCGGTTATCTGTGTAAAAAACAGTGAAAGCCGCAGCCCGGTCAATGTGCTGGCAGTCTGCATCAATGCCCTGTGGGGGCTGGTTATAGCCGGCATTCTCATAGTGGCGGTATTTATTAATTATATCATGCCGGAAGCCGCGTTTTGAACGCGGCTTCAACCAACCCCGTAAAACCTTTCCCCTGAAGTTTGCGTCGGTTCAGGTATCCTGCCGCCGAAGCCGCCTGCGGCATTTTGTGTCAGACCCAGCATGGTGCTGAAACGATACATCAGCCCTTTAAAGTGGGACGGCCGGATGACCTCCAATTCCCTGACAGCGCCGTAATCCCGGAAATGCAGGATCCGTATGCCCTTTTCCTGATAGCGCCGCAGTATATGGGTTAAATCATTCGGGATGGAGTCCGCATGGACGAATACCTGCCCGATTCCCTGGTGGATCATAAAATCGGCGGAGGGCATATCCTGCGGAAATACACACCAGCGGTTATCGTATCTGCCCGGCTGCTTTGCCTGCCCGTTCATGCGGTTAGCGTCCAGCAGAAATGCGGGAGGCGCATCCGTTGGAAGGGCCGCATCAGAAAGCTGCGCCGCGCCGTTGTACAGCACGCTTATGATGCCGCTTACATTTACGGATGCGGCCTGATTGTTAGGGGCCGGCACGCCGTTATAAAGCGGCACCGGCCGGTACCCCAGCTGCGCCAGCGAAAGCCCCTCCAGCACGCCGCTGGCCCCCGGCTGATCGGTGATGACCGCTGTATATCCGTCCGGCCGCGGCGCCCATGAAACTTCGGGCAGAGTAATCGGCCAGGGATCGGACTGCGGGGGGTGCGCGAACAGAACCGGCTTGGCCCACTGGGTCCAGAGGGCGTCATCCGGCGCCCATATGCGATAGGTATTGTATCTTTCATCCATTGTGCATGTCCTCCTTTATAGTGTTATAGGATCAGCGCTTTTCTTCCACTAGCAGCGGGATATCCTTCGCTCTGGCGTCTATGCGGGGATAGGGGCTGACGCGGCCGTAAAAGCCCGCCGCCCTTCCATCCACTGTAAAAACTCCTATGCAGAGATGATACGGTTCGCCGTCCGCCGACAGGATGGGTTTGCTTTCAAAGCGTTTTTGAGCGATCCAGTCCTTTGGGTTCCTGCGGACCGTTTTCTGAATCTGCGCGTATTCCTTGGCGGTCAGCGCTTCACGGATGGAGATGCCTTCCCCCACCCGGCCCAGCGCCGGCTTGTAGATCCAGCCCTCTCCCGGACCGCACAGATTAGGAGCGCAGGTTTCAGGCAGCAGCGCCTTCCATGCCGTGAGTTTAGTCCCCAGAGAGTCCCAGACAAGAGGCAGGCGTTTGGACTGCGCAAATACTGAGATCGGATGGTTGCAGGAAGGGGTCAGGGTATCGTAATATCCGCCCCAATCCGAACGCCGGGGCAGGTTTGCCAGCCATTCCAGAGGAAAGAAGCGGACAATGCCGTCCACCGGCCCGGTTTCGCCCCGGATCAGACTGACCGCACGCTTCTGCTCCCAGACGATGTGGTCAGGCGCGGCATACAGCGAGCGGTAACCGTTCTCCTCAAAATAATCCCCTAAAAACTGCATGACCTGGCGGTCATCCGCATAGGAGGTGCAGTGCACAAAGGCGATCCTGGCCCCGGGCTCAACCCTCTTTTGAAAGGCTTCCAGCAGGTGACGGGCCGTGTTTTCGTGGGGAATATATCCGGGAAAGCAGCGCTGTGCGATGGCCGGCAGCACCGATGCTTCCGCCAGCCCGCCAGGCACGTCGCTGTTCACCTCGGAGACCGCCCAGCCCTCGGTGGTGGGATGAAAATCAAACCGCATCAGCCGGACATGCTTTGCGGGGTCATAATGATCCATGCGGCCGATGGCTTTTTCCACCGCACGGGGAAAACCGAGCTTTTTGATGAGTTCCGGCCGGCCCTTGATGGATTCCTCCATCCGCATGGTTTCGTCCGTCAGCTTCTCCGCCCATTCTTCCAGCTGTCGGGCGGTCGCGCGGTCCAGCAGCACCGCATGATCCGCTACGGTATTGTGATCCTCTACCTGAGGATCCCATTTATATGCCCGAAAGATGGCTTCATACCGGTATTCGGAGTAATAGTCCGCAGGTATGCGGGCAAGTACAGGTCCGTTCATGGCATCACCTCCCTGATCTTTAAAATCAAATTAACCGTAACCGAAGGCGGCAGAGACAGCGCTATGTATGCAAAGGCCAGGTAAAGGCCGGCGCACAGAAGAGAGAGTAAGACTCCCGCCGCTTCATTCCTGTAACCGTC